>Ga0268254_10000468_pt1 | contig 24343 bp, 23 predicted proteins | sample AgamicOrSfrz_FD_200251 | JGI IMG/M metagenome (GOLD analysis project Ga0268254, IMG submission 200251) | Agave microbial communities from Guanajuato, Mexico - Or.Sf.rz (v2) (version 3) | ecosystem: Host-associated > Plants > Phyllosphere > Phylloplane/Leaf | place: Guanajuato, Mexico...
TGCATCCAGCGACGCTACCCTTCCGGACGATATCGAGGCCTTGAAGGCTCTCCTGATCGCGCGTGAGGCGGCGTTACGTGAGCACGAAGGCGAGCTCACGGGTCTGCGCGACACTGTAACGATGCTCCGGAAGACACTCTCCGACCGGGCGCTCGAGATCGAGCACCTGAAGCTGTGGATCGCGAAGCTGCAGCGCATGCAGTTCGGGCGCAAGTCGGAGAAGATTGATCGTCAGATCGAGCAACTCGAATTGCGTCTTGAAGATCTGCAGGCCGACGATGGCGCGGCAACGGTCGACGCACCAACAAGGCCTCGCTCTGAGACCGGCAAGTCGACGGGACGCAAGCCGCTTCCGCAACATCTTCACCGCGAAGACGTTGTACATCAGCCCGAGGACGCGTGCTGTCCGCAATGCGGTGGCGCGCTTGGCGACCTCGGCGAGGACGTTTCCGAGCAACTCGACTATGTACCGGGGCATTGGCGAGTGATTCGTCACCGCCGACTCAAGAAGGCCTGTACTTGTTGCGATTGCATTGTGCAGGCGGCTGCACCCAATCGGCCAATCGATCGCGGCATGCCCGGACCGGGGTTGCTCGCACATGTTCTGGTCGGCAAATTCTGTGACCACCTTCCCCTGTACCGACAGTCAGTGATGAAAGAACTCCGATTTGAGTGTGCCGAAGAAGCTCTCCATGGCAGCATTGTCATAGCAGTTTCCCTTGCGCGACATGCGTTGTGTGATCGAACGGTTCTCGGAAGGCGCCGGTACACCGCCATCTGATGTTGCCAGCCGTGGTCGGAATGTAAGATCGGCTTGTCGCTCTGCTTGAGCTGACCAAATGCTTTTTTCAGCATGGTGCCTACCATGTCAAACAAAGGACGTCGTGCCATTTGGTAGTCCTTGCCCTGCTGCGTGGGCGCACTCGACGACCCAATATGACCGCACTGCATATGCATCGAACGAATGCTTCGTTTCGGTGCAGTCGTGCTCGCGGTACGCTCGGCGGCTAGTCACCAGTCTTGAGTGCTCCGCACGAAATCAAATGCTGACCTCCGCCGATCAGTTTGCCGACTGGCTCGTCTCCGGGCTCGAATTGCGCAGCACGCTCTTTCATCTTGGGCGCTACTGCGGCACGTACCGAGCGTCTACAGCGGGGTATGAACGCGCGAGTTTCCACCTAGTGCTCGCGGGCACTTGCTGGCTGCATCTCGCCGCGAGAAATGGGCGATCGGCGCAGAGCATTCAACTTTTTGCTGGCGATTCAGTATTCTTGTTGCAAGACAGGGCGCACTGCCTTACTCCGGACGAACGCGCGCCCGCAAATGACGAGTTTGACGTTCGCATCGGCCAGATGACTCCGCTCGAAGACGGCGCCAAAAGTCCTAGCAGCGTGAGTCTCGCATGCGGATTTTTCGAGTTTAGGTCGGACGTGCGTGAGGGTATCAGAGGCGTGTTACCAGACCACATCGTCGCTTCCAGCAACGATGAGTGGCTTGCGGGCGCCCGAGCCATTTTCGACCTCATTCGAGCCGAAGCCGCTCGTACCAAAGACGGCCTTTCTCCCATTATCAACCGGCTAACCGACGTCCTGTTTCTCTACGCGCTGCGTGCTGTCGCAATGACGGAGGCTCTTGCGCCCGGCCTTTGGTCTGTAATGAGGCGCGAAGAATTCGCCCCACTGGTGAACGCTGTCATCAAAACCCCGGGGGCAGATTGGAACACGTCGACCATGGCGTCGTTTTGTCACATGTCCCGAGCCCGCTTTTGCAGACAGTTCGTTGATGTATGCGGAGTGCCTCCTGCACGGTTCCTGGCACTTTTGCGCATGAAGGAAGCCGCGGAAATGATTAGGGCAGGTGCTTCGGTGCTGAACGCGGCAGAGCACGTCGGATATCAGTCCGAATCCGCTTTTGCCCAGGCGTTCAAACGCGTCACGGGCGTAGCCCCAGGTACTTTCCGGCGAGATCGGCTGAGCACAACCGAAGCTAGCGTGCATTGAATCTGAGACAATTCCGCAGGAAACTGAGACATTGACGCATGGTCTTTGGACGCTTGGCCTTCGACAATTGAGCTTTTACATGCGAGGATGTCATGAGCCGCCTGCCGCTTCAAACCGTCGAAAGCGCACCCGAAGCAAGCCGTCCGTATCTGCAGAAGTCCCTCGCCGGAAACGGATTCGTTCCCAACCTCACAGCGTCGCTCGCCAATGCGCCCACGGCGCTCGAGACCTACCTCACTGTGGGCGAAATCAACGGACGTAGCGGCTTGACGCTTTCCGAAAGGGAGGTCGTACAAATCACCGCGGCCGTCATCCACGGCTGTGGCTTCTGCGTAGCAGGGCATACAGCCGTAGCGCTAAAGAAAGCACAATTACCCGAGTCGGTCGTCGAAGAGATACGCGCGCAAGTCCCCGTCTCAGATGCAAGACTTGACGCCGTTGCCGCCTTCACGCGGGCGGTGATCGCCACGCGCGGCGCGGTTTCCGACGACGACTTCAATGCCTTCAAGATAGCTGGTTACACGGACGCGAATGCGCTCGAAGTCATCTTGGGTGTAAGCCTTGCAACGCTATGCAATTTTGCTAACAACCTGTCCCGCAACGATCTCAATCCGCAGCTCGAAGCTTATCGCTGGCAACCTAAGACCGAGACGGCATGAGCACGCTGCTGAATTGGCTCGACGAAAACGCGGAGTCGCTCGACGCCGACCAGCGTGCTGCTTCTAGTCTATTGCCTCGACTGGTTTCCTCGGGAGCAGTGGCTGTCGGTGTGCCTCAAACGTATGGCGGCGCGGGCGGCAGTATCGCTGATGCCATCGACACCGTTGTATCTGTGGCAGAACAGTCCTTAACAGCTGCCTTTGTGCTCTGGGGACATCGCACGTTCATCGAGTATGTGCTGCAGTCCGAAAATATGGCATTACGCGACTGGTTGCTCAGTCCACTGTTGCAAGGTAGAACGGCTGGCGCGACGGGTTTGTCTAATGCTATGAAATACCTGTCGAACATCGAGGCGTTGCAGATGCATGCAACCCGGCGGGGCAAAAGCTTCGCCTTGACCGGCAAACTGCCCTGGATAACGAACCTGCGCCGTGAGGGTTTTTTTGCCGCTGCAGCGTTTGATCATGACGACGGCGCGCCACCCTCCGTCTTCGCCGTACCGCATGACGCTTCAGGTGTTGAGCGCGGTGACGATCTTGATCTGATTGGCCTACGCGGAAGCAATACCGCCGCGTTAGCTCTCAATAACGTGTTAATCGACGAGGAGCACCGCATTACTGCAGACGCAAGAAACTGGCTGGTGCACGTAAGGCCGGCGTTCCTTGGCCTGCAATGCGGTATGTCTATCGGTTTGGCGCGGCGCGCATTACGCGAGGCGTCAACGAGTTGTTCATCGCGCGACTCGATCAGAGCTGAAGTCGACCATCTTGAGGCGGTCCTCCTCAATCAAACAGCGCGACTTCGTCAGGGTGTGCTCGACGGCACATTCCTCGAACGACCTGCTACGATGTTCGAACTGCGAATCGAGCTCGTCGACACAGTTGCGCGTGCTGTAGCACTCGAAGTGCAGGCGACTGGAGGGCGTGGTTATCTGCGCGGGAAAGGCGGGACCGCGCGACGTGTACGAGAGTCTTCTTTCATTCCCATCGTCACTCCGAGCCTCGTACAGTTGAAGGGGCAATTGGCGCAGCATCGCATGGTTACTACGGCATGACAGAAAAGCAGCAGCGGGGGGCACACATTGTTGCAAGTGGCGTAACGCTGAAGTATTCCACGCGCAGCGTGCTCAACGGCGTCGATCTGACCATCGCGCCCGGCAAACTTGTTGCGTTGCTCGGGCCAAGCGGTTGCGGGAAGTCCTCGCTGCTGCGCACGATCGCGGGGCTGGCCCGGACGACGGCAGGACATGTCGAGGTAGACGGCGAGATCGTGAGCGGTCCGCGTTCAGACGCCGCGATAGCGTTTCAAGCACCATGCTTACTGCCATGGCTTTCAGTCGAACGCAATGTCGCATTGGGACTGGCGTTCGTGCGCCAGCAGCAACTGTCGCGTGAAGTTCGCAACGAGCGAGTGTCTCGAGCGCTTTCAGCGGTGGGCCTAGAACATGTCCGTCACTGGAAGCCATCGCAACTGTCGGGCGGTATGGCGCAACGTGCCGCACTTGCACGCTGCCTCGCCCGCGAGCCACGCGCGCTACTGCTCGATGAGCCATTCGGCGCACTTGATGAGGTGACGCGCGCCGACATGCAGCAGTTGCTTGTTGACTCAGTTCACCGAACGGGCGCTTCGGCTCTGCTCGTTACGCACGACATCGACGAGGCCCTCGTTGTCGCCGACCAGATTGTTCTGCTCGGCAAGCACGGAACGTTCGTCGGGCGGTGGTCAATCGACCTACCTCATCCTCGGAAAACGCAGATCCGCTTTTTGGGCGAACTGCGGATTTCGATTCTCCAAGCGCTGCAGAACTCTATGGCAGAGCCAGCGTAAAATTCGACGGGATTTCACTCGATGTGCCAGTTACCATTGTCGCGCCGCGAGTGGCTGAAACTCGCGGCGATGTTTACAGTCGCAGGCGCGGCGCCGCTGTTACAGTCGTTGAAGGCACGCGCGGCCGCCGAGCCGGATGCGCCTGTGCGTGTCGGCTATCTCCCAATTACGGATGCGGCGCCGCTGCTCGTCGCGCACAACAATGGCTATTTCGATGCCGCAGGCATCAAGGCCGAAAAGCCCACGCTCTTGCGTAGCTGGGCGCAGCTCGTCGAGGCATTTCTGTCGGGCCAAGTCAACGTCGTCCACCTATTGGCGCCGATGACCGTCTGGGCGCGCTACGGCAGCAAGGCGGCCGCGAAGGTCGTAGCCTGGAACCACGTGAACGGCTCGGCAATCACCGTATTGCCGGCAGTGAACTCGCTGGCCGATCTCGGCGGCAAGACGGTTGCCGTGCCGTTCTGGTATTCGATCCACAACGTCGTGTTGCAGGACATGCTGCGCGCGCAGGGACTCACGCCGGTGCTCAAACGCACGAGCGCGGCGGGACCGAAGGAAGTCAACCTGATCGTCATGTCGCCGTCCGATATGCCGCCCGCACTGGCATCGCAACAGATTGCGGGCTACATCGTCGCGGAACCGTTCAATTCAGCCGCCGAAGCGCTGAACGTCGGCAGGGTGTTGCGCTTTACCGGCGACGTGTGGCGCAATCACGCGTGCTGCGTTATCTTCATGCACGAACAGGATCTGACGCAGCGCGCCGCATGGTCGCAAAAGGTCGTGGATGCCGTTGTCAAGGCGCAGTTGTGGACGCGCGCGCATCCTGAAGACGCAGCGAAACTGCTGTCGAAGGAAGGCGCGAATCACTACACGCCGCACGCCGCGCCCCTACTTGCGCGCGTGCTTGCGCCGAACGCCGGCGACGAAGCGCGCTATCTCGGCGATCGTGCGATTCAACATGCAGACTGGCATTCGAAGCGCATCGACTTCCAGCCTTACCCGTATCCGAGTTATACCGAGGAACTCGTGCGCCGCCTCAAGACCACGCAGGTCGATGGCGCGAATCAGTTCGTCGCATCGCTCGATCCGGCATACGTGGCCGCCGATTTAGTTGATGATCGCTTCGTGAAGAAAAGCATCGAAGCGCAGGGTGGCATGGCTGCGTTCGGGCAAAGCGCGGGCTATACGCGCAAGGAGACGATCGTTGTCTAGCGTGCTTGTTCGCGAAGGCGAAATGGGAAAGCCCTCCGTCGAAGCAGAGATGGCGCAGCGTCCGAGTCTTCGCTGGCGCGGCATTGCGCTCGGCGTATCAGGACTGGTTATGTCGATTGCGGTATGGTGGCTCGCCGTTACGCTGCTTGCCGGACACAATGCGATGGCCGCGCAGTTCGGGCCGCAGCGGGCATGGGGAGCGCTACCTGCGCTCATCAATGAGGACCGGCTCGTCGAACATATCGTGACGAGCCTGAAGCGCATCGCGATTGGGCTCGGGTGGGCGCTTTTCGTCGGTGTGCCGCTCGGCTTCGCCATCGGAAGCGTTCGATGGCTCGAGCAAGCGTTATCACCTACGCTGCAATTCCTGCGTGTGATCTCCCCGCTCTCGTGGATGCCAATCGCGGTAATGTCGCTCGGCGTCGGCGACCGTGCCGTGTATTTTCTGCTGGCATTTTCCGCCGTGTGGCCCTTGGTGATGAGCACGGCAGCCGGCGTCACGCATCTTGACCGTCAGTGGTTACGCTTGGGAGAAAGCCTTGGGGCGACGCGCATGGAAATGCTGCGGCACATATACCTGCCTGGTATTGCCGCGCATGTGCTAACGGGCGTGCGGCTGGCCATTGGAATCTTGTGGATCGTGCTGGTTCCAGCTGAAATGCTTGGAGTAAGCGCAGGACTTGGCTACCTAATTTTGGATACTGGAGACAGGCTGGCGTACTCTGAACTCACAGCGGTAATCGTTGCAATCGGCGTGCTGGGATTTATGCTCGATCTGGGAGCTCGCGCGGTCGTCGCAAGAATGCCGACATCTCAAGAAGAATAACGAATGGCAAGATTTGACGGCCGTCGAGAGCGTTCGTCTGTTCAGTGATCACCAGTTCTGGGAAAAGCGCAGGTGTCACGCCTTACGACCATGAGGGCTGCTTTAGTGTGCGGTGAGGACTTTCGGGACCGAACGAGGCAGCACGATGAGCCGCTCGCCGGCTCATGCCGCAACAATTGGTACCGTGCAAGTTCGAAAATACCTGGCCCAAGATACTGGAATGGCTCGAAACCGAGCCAAGCATTACAGCGAAGCAGCTATCTGAGCGCCTCACTGCGATGGCTCCCGCCCTGTATTCCGGCGCTCAGCTGCGCACCCTGCAGCGCCGGGTAAAAGTGTGGCGCGCAGATCGAGCGAGGGACCTGGTGACATGAATACTCAGCGGCGCCGACACCGATGTGGTGAAGGCTGACGCTGCTACGCAGCGCCAGCCTTCACCAACAAACGATTCGTCGGTGACAATTAGCCGGGAGTAACATCATCCCGTGAGGCAACACGCCGGCCTTAAAGCCATCTTTACGTTGGAAAGCGGGTTCAACGTCGGCAACGGGCAGTTGAGTGGGGCAAATCTTCTATTCGGAAGATCGGCCTACGTCGGTCTCGCGAGCCAAACGTTCGGCACGCTTTCCTTGGGCCGCCAATACGATCCTGTCAACGATCAAGTGCAGCCGCTGACGGCGGACTGGCTTTTCGGTCCAATCGCTGCTACCCCTCGCGATGTCGACAACTACGACGACTCTGCACGGTTCAGTAGTGTGGTCAAGTGGACGAGCGTCTCGTACGACGGACTTTAATTCGAAGCGATGTACGCGTTGGGCGGCGTCGCGGGAGCGACTGGCTCTGGCCAGACTTGGTCCGGCGCTTTCGGTTACCAGAACGCACCTTTCTCACTGGGCGGCGGTTATATGCACATCGACAATGGAAACGCCGTTGTGGGCTCCAGGGGAAAGTCGACTGTCGCCCCCTTGTTCAATAGCTCGGTCAATGCGGGGTATGCGAGCGCGCGTTCGGTCAACATCGCACGTATCGGTGGGATGTATAAGTCCAATGGATTGCAGGTTGGGACGGCATATAGCTACTCGACCTACAATCGAGACTCCGCGTCGACCTTTGCGGAGAATGAAAAGTTCCACAACGGCTCGATCTACGCTGCTTACAACTTAACCGCGCCGCTAAAAATAGGTGCTGGCTATAACTACACGCGCGCTCTGGGCGATTCATCCGCTAAGTATCATGCATTCGTATTTGGTGCAATCTACAGCTTGAGCAAGCGTACGTCGCTTTATGCGATGGGCGCTCACGTCCATGCGATTGGAGATCAGCGCAGTTCGGAAGGCGCCTTGCTTCCTGCCTAGGCTGTGGTCGGCTCGTTCGATATTGCAGCCGGCGCGAGTACGCAACAGATCGTTGCAGCTGGAATTACACACGCGTTTTGATACCGTCCACCGGCCGATCAATTCGCTGGACCTGACCCCGCTCGCCTCTGCGTCACAGGGGGCGGCGCCGACGTGGCCTTTAAGGTGGCGTCCGATGACTCTGCGTGACCGTAGGCTGTTAGGCACAGCCGTCGGGCAGCATTTCTGAAAAGCATCTCTCGGGGCGTGCCAACGGCACGTACGTTGCCTTGGACCGTGCGCCCGTATGGTCCAAGGCTCTTTTTCTGATCGTCTCAACACAGGACTCGCTGACACGCCAAGCGATGTCAGCACTTGTAGTGTTGCCCGGCTCATGCCCACAGCCAGTCAAAAGGCGCTTTCAAGCTTGATCAGCAGCATTATCAACTGCTCAACTTCCTCTTTGGTGAACTCCCGTAATAAATCATTCCAGCAATCGACCATGTCGGGAACCTTTTTCCGATAATACTTCTCGCCCTGCTCGGTGAGCTTGAGAAGAACAACTCGGCGATCTTGCCTCGTGCGGTCACGCTCAACCAGCCCTTGAGCCTCCAGGCTGTCGATCAGGCGAGTCGTCGCGCCCGTCCCGATCCCAAAATCCCTCGCGAGATCCCCAGCATTTTCGACCACTCTGTCGAATATCAGCTTCAGGGCCATCCACTCCTCGAAGGAATGATCTGTGTCGCAAAAGCGATCTTGGATGCGCTTAGCGAGCAACTGATTGATACGCCTCAGTAGACGGCTCGGCGAACGGTCGCCGACGGCATCGTTGATCTTGAGCTTGGCCACACTTCTCTCCAGTTAGAGCTTCTCCTCTGGAAGATACAACACCTTGCGCTCGCCCGAAAGAGACTTTGCTGATCGCTGAATCCAGCGTATTATCTCCATCTGAAGTTACTTCATATTGAGTGTTTATGGATTTCGTTTTGCGTCAGAGGGACGCCTTGCGTTGGATCGCGCCGGTTTGTTTGACTTGGTGGCTATCAGCTTGCGTCGCACCAGAATCGGTGCACCCAAGCGTTTCGCGCGTGGACGATGCGACTCTTGGCCTCGCGCCTTCGAATGCCGCCGTTCAGGCGCACTGGTGGACGGACTTCGCCGATCCGCAACTTACTTTGATGATTGAGTGTGGATTGAGGGACAACCCGACGCTCGATATTGCAATTGCACGCCTTGAGGCGGCCAGGGCACAGGTCGCCGAAAGTAGGTCGGGCCTCTTGCCTTCGCTTAGCGGCAATGCTCAAGTCGCGCGCGCTCGAATCGGAGACAAACTTGTGCCTCCACCGGTAGGTGGCCCTTCAGGCACGCTGTTCCAGATGGGTGCGAGCTTCAACTGGGACCTGGATTTGTTCGGCCGGCAGCGCGATCTCATGCGCAGTGCCGAAGCTCACGTCCGCGCCGCTGGCAGCGATGAGCAGGCGGCACGCCTTTTCTTGTCAGTGGTGATCGCGCAAACGTACGTTAATCTCACGAGGGCATACCAGCAGGTCGGGGTAGCCGAGGGGATTGTAGCGACGCGCCAACGTTCGGTCGAGCTCATCACGGCCCGACGACACAACGATCTGGCTAGCGATTTTGAGCTGCAGACTGGTCAGACTCTGCTGGCGCAAGCGCAGCAGGCACGAACCCGAGCGCTCAGAGACCGCGACGTCCTCGTTCATGCGCTTGCTGCGCTGGTTGGTCGCGGGGCCGACTTCTACGGCGACGTACATCCGCCTCAGCTAACGCTCACGGTCGCTCCGCGATTGCCCCTCGTCATCCCCGCCAACCTGCTTGCTCGCCGCCCCGACATAGCGGCAAGCCGCGCCCGAATCGACGCCGCTGTAGACAATCGCCGCGCAGCCGCCGCGGCTTTCCTTCCCGACATTGATATTGGCGCTCTCGCTGGACTTGCAGCGTTCGGCGTCGGCAACTTTCTCAAGGCCGGGGCCGGCTATTACTCGGCCGGCCCCGCTTTGTCTCTGCCAATCTTTGAGGGGGGCCGCCTCAGAGCGCAGTATGCGCAATCCACCGCAGACTTGGACGCATCCGTCGCCGCCTACAACGACGCGGTATTCACAGCGGTGCGCGATTCGGCCGATGCCATAACGAACGTGCGCGCCGCTGACGAAGATGTGTCGGAGCAGCTACGCGTGGTGGCGGGTCTGCGTAACACGGTCCATTTAAATCAGGTTCGCGTGTCCACAGGGCTCGCGTCGCAACTGGATGCAATCGACACAGGTTTTCGACTACTCGAGGCTGAGCAGGATCTGGTCCGCCTTCGCGCTGACACACTACTTCGCCGCATCGAGTTGATCGCTGCGCTGGGCGGCGGCTTCTCGGACGATGTTGTCGATCCTTCGCTTAAAACGAGAACTGACCAGCATGAGTGATACAAACCAAAAGTCCGTTCCAGCCCAGACGCCGGAGCAAACTCCGGGCACCCCGTCATCTGCGCCTGTCACGAATCGCAGAGGCCGTAAGCGCGCATTCGTGATCTTGGGCATAGTCGCAATTATTGGAGCAGGAGCCTACGGCGCAAGCGTACTCCTAGCTAGTCCAAGTGAGGAAACCGACGACGCGTACGTCGGGGGTAACGTTGTCTCCCTGACGGCCCGAAATGGCGGCACGGTACTGGCGTTGCGCGCCGACAATACTCAGCACGTGACGCGCGGACAGCCACTGATTTATCTCGACCCCGCTTTGCAGTCGGTGGCGCTCGCCACGGCGCAAGCCACCCTCGGGCGAACGGTTCGCGCCTTTCGCGCTAACCGAAGCGCAGTCGACGAGGCTTCTGCGGAGGTCGTCAAAGCCAGCGCCGACGTTGGGCGCGCCTCGCACGACCTGGCGCGGCGCAGGGCGGCGGTGGCCAGCGGTGCGGTATCCGGCGAGGAACTGAGCCATGCGGACGATGCCCTTGTTAGCGCGCGAGCAGCACTGGAGTTAGCGAAATCGAGGCGCGCGCAAGCAGCAAGCATTGTGCAGGGCACTGACGTCCAGAACAATCCGGCCGTCCTTGCTGCGATAACGGACGTACGCCGCGCGGCCATTGAGCTCAGCTACGACCGGATCGACGCTCCGGTAACAGGGGTCGTGGCACAGCGCACTGTTCAGCTCGGACAGCGGGTCGCGGCGGGAACGCCGCTCATGTCGATTGTCCCTCTCGACAGTTTGTGGGTGGACGCGAATTTCCGCGAAACGCAACTCAAGAACATACGCGTGGGCCAATCCGTGGCAATAACGTCCGACGTGTATGGCGGTAGCGTGCGCTACCGAGGTCATGTCGTTGGACTCGCGCCTGGTTCCGGCAATGCTTTCGCCTTACTGCCGGCCCAGAACGCAACCGGCAACTGGATCAAGATCGTGCAGCGGGTTCCGGTGAGAATCGCCCTCGATCCCGCTGAGCTGTCGCAGCATCCATTGCGTGTTGGACTTTCAGTAAAGGCCGAAGTGCAGACGAGCGATCGAACGGGACCGTTCGTCTCGGAGAGTGCGCCGCCTGTTGGTGACGATTTGCAGAGCTTCAACGGCGGTGAGGAAACAGAAGCCTCGATCCAGCGAATCATCGCTCAGAACATGCGAGGCGAGCAATGAGCGGAGATCCATCTACCGCAGGACCCGCACAGCTACGCGGTGGCAAGCTTGCGCTGACCGCGCTCGCGTTGGCCGGTGGCACGTTCATGCAAGTGCTCGACTCCACCATCGCAAACGTGTCGCTCCCGACGATCTGCGGCTATCTCGGCGTCGCTCCCTCCAATGGCACGTGGGTCATCACCGCATTCGCTGCCACTAACGGTGTCCTAGTGCCGCTCACCGGCTGGCTAATGGCGCGCTTCGGGGTCGTGCGCGTGTTTTGCGTCGCGCTCGTGGCGTTCACGATCGCGTCGATTTTGTGCGGAATCGCTTGGGACCTACCGTCTCTCGTGATTTTTCGAATACTCCAGGGTGCGGTGTCGGGCCCCTTGATTCCGGGAAGTCAGGCGCTCTTGATTGCCGTCTTTCCGCCACAGAAGCGTGCCACCGCGCTTACGGTATGGTCGATGACCACGATGTCTGCGCCAATCTTCGGCCCTGTCCTCGGTGGCTACATTTCCGACAACTACTATTGGGGCTGGATTTTCTTCATAAACGTTCCAATCGGATTCCTCGCGGCGGCAGTGACCTGGCGAAATCTTGCAAAGCGCGAAACGTCGACGCGAAAATTGCCTATCGATATAGGCGGGTTGATGCTGCTGACATTCTGGGTGTTCAGCCTGCAAACGATGCTCGATTTAGGCAAGGATCGCGACTGGTTCAACAATTCACTTATCGTGGCGCTTGCGATCTGCGCGACCGTGGGATTCGTTGCGTGGGTGATATGGGAAATGACTGAAGGCAGGCCCGCTGTTGACCTTTCGCTTTTTAAGAGCCGCAACTTCACTGTCAGCGTCATCGGCATGTCACTTGGGTACGGCCTGTTCTTTTCCAACAACGTTTTGTTGCCGCTGTGGTTGCAAACTGAAATGAACTACACCGCCACCTGGGCAGGCCTTGTCGCTGCGCCGGCGGGCATTGTGGCGTGCCTGGTTGCGCCGATGGTCGGACGCGCACGGTGGGACCCCCGCATCACCGCGACCATTGCATTCGCCGCTTTCGGGCTCGACTTCTGGCTGCGCTCGGGCTATACGCCGGACGTCTCGTTCACGAGGTTGCAGCTGCCGCTCTTCTTTCAAGGCATTGGCTTTGCCACCCTGTTCGTCCCTTTCCTGAGCATCATGCTCGATGGGATTCCTCCAGAAAAAGTCCCGTCGGCGACCGGGCTATCCAACTTCGTCCGCATCACAGCCGGCAGCTTCGGCGCGTCGATCATCACTACGTTCTGGGACCGGCGCGAGGCGCTGCATCAAAGCCGGCTCGTCGATTCTATGACGGAGACTGCGCCGGTATTTCGGCAGGCAACTAACCTGATGCAGGACCTCGGGATGTCGTCAGGGCAAGCAGTCGGTGCCATAGGCAGGCAAGTCGTCAACCAGGCCTACATGTTGTCGACGCTCGACCTCTTTCGCTTCAGCAGCTGCGCCGCTCTCGCGACCATCGGAATCGTCTGGATCGCGCGTAAGCCGAGACCCAGCGGAAGCAGCGCGCCTCCGCCGCCAGGAGATTGACCTTTCGTGGGAGGAGCGCGTCGTGCGTGACCGAGGGGCTCGCATCAGAACAACGCTCTGTAACAGGCACCGAAAAGCAGCAGGGCGTAGATGCGGGGGGGCAATTCTCAGCCGCAGCGATAAGCGCTGCGGAGTCACGGGAAAAGGCCGTCTTCACCTGCCTGCCACCCGAGAAAATGTCGACATGCAGTACATCCAATCATCCTTGCGCTATCGAGCGCAGACGGTGTAGGACCGGGCTGGTCAGCCACAGAGCGGCTTGAAAGGCGTTGCGTCAGGGTCACCCGTTTCGCCCTCGGCAACCCGCTTAGCGAAGCTGCGGCGCGGGCAAGACTCCTAATATCTTCTCCATGCTGATAGCAATACCAAGCAGCCGGCCGTCGCTGCCGATGGGGCCGTCAATTCCTAGCCCTACCGGCAATTTCCCCGAAGTCTGACCCGCCGGAATCGTGATGCCTGGAAGCCCACACGTACCTCCGGCGTCCATCATCGCGGCGCGTTTCGGAGGACCTTCTCACACAAATGAAACAAGGCCAAACCTTCAATAGACGACCGGTCATTTAATGGTGTAACATAGAGTCCGTTCCAAGGAACGACCTTTCTGACAGAAAGGATCTCCAATTTACAGCGCGGCAGCATGCCGCGCTTTTTTTTTAGGTTGTCGCGTCGATGCGACGCTAATTTGCTTACGAGTTTCGGCTGATACCGGTTAGCTTGGTAGGCGCGATCGCACTTGCTTGTCGATCGGAGAACGCGCGGAGCCACCAGACAATAAGCCGGCGAATGCAGGCTCGCTGAGCAGTGACGCAACCGTGAAAAGGGGCGTAGCAGTTGCAGACTGCCTTAGCGTCTCTTTGCCGGTGAATGTCATCGCGTCCGGCGTTGAGGCGAAGGTATTCACCCCGGACGCGCCGTGTGGTCCGAGTGATCGCGCGTCTAGTTCAACGCTAAGCTCGTTCGAATTCCAGTCTTAGGCGTGCGCTTTCCCCTGACACGCGCCATTTTGCGTGCGTTGAGGAGTGCCCTGAGCCGACAGCGGATCGCTACTGGGTTCGCTCGTTCTGAGTAGGAAGTGGCGTACTGGCGCTCTTACTCAATCGTGCATGCGCGGCTTGAGCATCCTTCGGGTAACAGGTGTCGTCTGATGTGAACTGGAAACCTGCTCGCTGAATAGCGATGAGCTGCTGGCGGACTTCTGCACGTGTTAGAGAGGACCCCGGCTGGGACTGAGCTTGAGCGGCACCCGCAGTTCCGAAGGCAACTGAGACAAAGAAGATTAGGGGGCTCGCTTTCATGGCGTTTGAGTCTCCGTGTGCGATGTTTCTCAGGTTGAAAGGTCGCAACGAATAACTGCAGAAACAACAAATTTTGGAACGTTTACTTACACTCTGACGAACAACTTGCGCCGAGTCGCGCATAACGCTTATCTAGTCTATAACGGGCGCACGCTTCATGGCAGGCTCGTTTGTAACTTCCGGTTTACCGAACCTTATGAAGAGGCTTCAATGAGCGTCCGGCGAGGGTGCGGCCGCCCCAGGTTTCTGTGTAAAAGCGACGCTCACCAGTCCTACGAGAAAGCATAGCGCAACGGCTAGGAAAGCGTCCGAGAACGTGAGGACTAACGCCTCTCGGAGGACAAGCGAATGGAGCAATGCAAGGGCGGCGCTGCCGCTATCGAGGCTATCACCGATAGCCACACCCAATCGTGCATTTTGTTGTGTCAGCAGGTTTTCTAGCGTTGGTCGGCCAAGCGAGGCATGCTCGGCGAGCCGCTCATAGTGAAGATTGAGACGATCGTTCAGCATGGTGCTTGCAACCGCGATGCCTATCGCGCCGCCTAGATTCCGCATTAGGTTGAAGAGACCGCTTGCAGATTTCAATCGGGAAGGCGGCAAGGCGCCTAATGCCATAATGACAACAGGTGGGACGATGAATTGTTGCCCGAATCCCCGGAGCGCCTGCGGGACGAGTAACTGCTGCCATCCCCACTGATTTGTAAGTGGAACATAGAGATAACAGCCAACGCCGAACATTGCCAATCCAAAGACAAGAAGCCATCGCATGTCGATGAATCGCACCAGAAAGGTGTAAGCAGCTAACCCTAGAAGTTGAAAGCAGCCGACGGACAGCAGGGCCATACCGATCTGAAGGGAGTCGAAGCCCCTGACCCTAGCAAGAAAAACTGGTGTTAAGTAGACCATCCCGAATATGCCAATCCCTGTGATGAACGATAGCAGACTTCCAATCCCGAAGTTTCGGACGGAAAGCGCACGCAGATCGACAATGGGGTCCGTAGCTGTAAAACCATGCACCAAGAAGAGAAAGCCTGCGATTCCGCATACCCACGTGCATCCGAGAATGATGTTGTCGTTAAACCAGTTCTTTCTGGGGCCTTCTTCAAGCACGTATTCGAGACAGCCCAAAAAACCCGACATCAATAGGATACCGAAGTAGTCGCCTTTTTTTAGCAAACTTGTATCAGCCGCGTCGAAGTTGACGTATTTCGGCACGAGAAGCGTCACCATTACGCCGGGAAGTAAATTTAAATAGAAAAGCCAGTGCCAAGACCACTGATCAGTGATCCAACCGCCAACGACAGGCCCTATCGTGGGTGCAAGCGTTGCGAGCGCACCGATAGTAGTCGACGCCAGGATGCGCTGTTTGGGCGGAAAGATGACGAAGGCAGTCGTGAAGACGGTCGGAATCATCACTGCGCCCAGTGCGCCTTGTAGTCCGCGGAAAAGAATCATGGAATTGATGTCCCACGCGAGACCGCAAAGCATGCTTGTCACTGTGAAGCCGAATGAAGAGAAAGCGAAGACCCATCGAGTCGAAAAAACCCGCGTAAGCCATCCCGACATCGGGATCACGATGATTTCAGCAATCAGATACGATGTTTGCACCCACGAGAGTTCGTCTTGGCTCGCCGAAAGGCCGCCGCCAATATCGCGCAGAGACGAAGCCACAATCTGAATATCAAGCGTCGCCATGAAGAAGCCAACGCACATAATTGCGAAGGCAAAAACCTTCGTACGCGTCGGCAAATCCATCGGGCTGGGAACCGGAATGGGGACGTTGGCGGCTTGCATGGGTTTGATAGCTTCTATTGAGATATGCTCAAGGCGAGATCGCGAGGGGCGCGTGCTGATACCGCACACAGCGGCATCGAAGAATTCTTCGTCCCGATTGGAAGCTGGCTTTGTCAGAGCCCGGTTTCAATCCGGTGAGGCAGAGAAGCTTTTGGCGAAGCGCGCCTGCTTTGTCTGCGCCGTAGCGTGACTCGAACTCAGCTTGCGCAGTTGCCCATAGATTCCGCGCCGATGAGAGCCAAGTAGCGCCGGCCTCAGTCAAATGAAACGTCAACGTTCTTCCTCGCGGTGCCGTACTGCATGCGAACCCGTCGCGCTGGAGTAGGAGCAGCGATCGGAGAGCCGAGGTCCGGTCCATCTGCATAGACTCGGCGATCCGCGCCATCGTTACGTCATCCTGCATCTGTAAGCGTGCCAACATCGAATATTGACCGATGGTTAAACCCGCGCTAGCCAAGTGGCGGTCGTAGATTGGCCTTACGAATCTGGATGCGCTGCTTATCGCGAAATAGTCATCAACGATTTCGGAAATCATGATCGAGGCCGTCTGTGAACGGAACGCGCGGTAGTAGCTCGATGTGTTCTGCTCGGGATCCCGCGCAAGGTTGGACTAAAACGCGCCGCACGCGACGGTTTTTGAGGTTTCTTTACACAGGCGTGATACCGCGTGTACAAGCAGCGCGTTAGGCAATGCTGTGTCGGGCGGGAAGCTCTCCGGCCGACATCGCCAGTCCTACTAGCCAAAAACCGCTCGCCCCGACTCTGCGAGCTAGATTCATGCAAGTGGCGATCAAGCAGACGCCAAGCCGTGCAAGGAGGCCCCGACCGGCGGACGTCGAAGCGCCCACGCTGCGCGAATCTCCAGCACCGGCCTTCGAGCAAGGATAAGCGTGCATATGCACAATAGGAAGAGCGTTTACGCCAATAATGGATAAGATCGCGCCGGCCCGTAATAACTGAAATGGATTACGCTGATACGTCTCGAGAACTAGGATGGACGACGGTCATAACATCAGCCGGTCAGCTTCGCCGACAACCCGGAAAGGGGCGGCAGTTAACCGCGCGTTAATGTCTTCCCGATAGGATGACCGCGAAGAACTATAGTGCAAACGAGTGACTAATGTACCGAATACTGCTGGTTGAAGACGATGAATCACTCGCTATCGGCGTTTCCTCCGGGTTGCGCATGTCAGGATTCATCGTAGACAGGGTGAGTACCGGCGTGCGATCGCAACTCGCGATGCGGGAGAAGCACTTTGATCTCGTCGTGCTGGACCTCGGGCTGCCTGACCAAGATGGCCTCGAAGTACTGAAAGGTTGGCGTGCAAACTGCAACGTGACACCTGTTTTAATCGTGACAGCGCGTGAAGCAATAGAGCACCGTATAACTGGTCTCACTGCTGGAGGCGACGACTATTTGACGAAGCCGTTTGACTTAGGCGAGCTGATTGCACGCATTCACGCACTTATTCGGCGTGTCAGCGCGCTGCATATAGACGTCGTCAAGCATGGCCGCGTTCGATTTTCATTGTCTAGCGGTACGGCTTGGCTCGACGATGAGCCAGTTCTGCTCTCGAGACGAGAGACGATGTTGCTGGGCGCACTTCTTCGGCGTCCGCAAGCCGTGTTCAGTGCCGACCAGCTGAGAGATCATCTCTATGGCACCAGCGACAACGTTGAAAGCAATGCGCTAAGTGTCCATATTCACCATCTCAGACGTAAATTCGGCTCACAGATCATCGAAACCGTACGGGGCCTCGGCTACCGCCTAGGAAAGGTCGAATGATGCCTCGTTTCGGAAGTCTGCGATTCAGATTATTCGCCATTATCGGACTTTCTACGGTTGTCCTTTCGGGTGCGGCAAGCGTATGGATGTTTTTCGCAGTTCGGGCCGATCTCACGCATGCGCTGGACGCCCGGCTGGCCGCGTCCGCGCGTATGGTGGCAGGTATGATCTCGTCGCCGCTGGGCACGTCAAAACGTGGACTCGGCCGGGAAAGCCAGATGCAATCTCCATTTGTCACTCCGCACGGAGACAGCGTGGCATGCGAAATCAGCCTGACGGAAAACGGTAAGGTTATCCAAACAATCGCTCGAACAGCCGATTCGCCTCGAGACGCAAACCTTCCTGCGGGATTCTCGATGTTGACATCTTCCGGCGAGAGTTGGCGGACTTATGCCCTCGTGGAAGGCAATATTCGCATTCAGACGGCCGACCGGATGTCTTCTCGCAGCGGTCTAGTACGCGACGTTGGTTTCACAGCGCTAATTCCGTTTTCAGTTGCATTCGTCGGCGTCTTGACGATGATTTGGGTCGGCGTTGAACGAGGGTTGGCGCCGTTGGAGCGCATCCGGCGAATCGTTGCTGCGCGCTCACCGGGCGACGATAGTCCCGTTTCGTTCCCAAAAGTGCCCTCTGAACTGCGACCGTTGACAGACACGATTGAGCAATTGGTCGCTCGTATGTCGAGTGCAATTGTCCGCGAGCGTCAGTTCACCGACGCAGCTGCGCACGAGCTGCGAACTCCGTTGGCGGGTTTGAAATTGCATCTGCAGGTTATGCAGATGGCGATCGAGACCCGCGCTAGTTTGACTGAGGTCAACACATCGGTTACGCATGCTCTGAGCGACGCCGTTCGCATGCAACATGTTTTGGATCAACTGTTACGTCTTGCACGAGTAGAGACGACACCAAACGCCGCGGAAGCGACGGAAGTTGGTAACGTGTGGAGTGCTGTCACCGGGGTCATTGATCAGATTGGAAATCTGCGTTGCGCCGGTGACCGTGTAAGGGTGCAAAGCTGTCTGGCAGCGAAAACGACCGCCGCTATCCCGGAGGTGCTGCTGCAGATGGCGTTGCGCAATTTGCTCGACAACGCGTTGACTTACTCCCCGGCTGACACGTCGGTGCTGCTAGCAATCAGTCAGACTGCGGATGGCGCTATCGCTTTTACCGTGAAAGACGAGGGCCCTGGCTTGACCGAGTCGCAGCTTTCGAACGCAACTCGACGTTTCTGGAGAGCGAGCGGTGACGCCAAGGGTAGCGGTCTTGGGCTAGCCATCGTGTCGGCAGTTGCACATCGAGTTCGGGGGCAGCTTTCACTCAGTAACCGTGTCGACAGGTCCGGTCTCATCGTCACCCTGTCGGTGCCTGGAGCTGCTAAAAACTCGCCTCGGGAAAATTTCAGCCTTGAACTAATCGCGACTGACCAACTAGAGGAAACATGCAGCTGGGGCCGTTCGTAATACCGATGTCTTTGTTGATGTTCGTTGTCAGCGTGGCAGTCATGTTTCTCGTAGGAAAGTTACTGGAAAAGCAATGCGGCTTTATCCAGACTGACCTCTTCCTAATCCTGCTAACTGGCGTGATTGCAGCGCGCCTAGCATTTGTAATTCTTTTCTTTTCTCAATTTGAGCAAGCAATGTGGAAGATTCTTGACATTCGTGATCTTGGGTTTGAGTCGCTCGTGGGCGTGGCTGCTGCTGTAGCTGCCGCTGCGTGGCTCATGTTCCACGAGCAGCGAAAACGAGTGGCGCTTACGCTCGCCCTAGTCTCTGGAATTGTCGCTTTCACAACGGCTCGTGCTTTCACCGATGACAGGCAAACGCCGCAGTCGTTGCCAGTCACAGATCTGGCCTCCATAGACGGAGCGAGTTCACCACTAAGTCCTAATGGCCAGCCGACGGTTATCAATCTTTGGGCGACATGGTGCCGACCATGCCAAGCGGAGCTTCCCGTTTTCGCGCGGGCGCAGGCGGAAATGCACGACGTTCGCTTCATTTTTGTCAACCAGGGCGAGCAGCGCGCAGCAGTAAAAGAGTATCTGACGTCTCGTTCCATTGAGCTCAAGAATGTATTCCTCGACCCGCAGATAACGCTTGCTAAGCAGGTTCACGCGCTCGGCTTCCCGACAACGCTGTTCTATGACGGGCGTGGAAATTTGCTCTCGGTGTCACTGGGTCCCTTTTCAGGCGCAAATCTGAATATGGAGGTCGAGCGGATCTATGGGATAAAAAGGTAGTTACCGCGTCGATTTTTCAGATGCTTGCACAGCGGCAAGATTCTTCGTGTGAGAAGGCCAACGAGTAGCGACTCCAATGGTCGGAGACGACGAGATGTGGCTTTCTAGGATGTTTTGTTGATTTGGATTGCAAACGTGTATGACAGCAGGGTATTCACTTTGACCATTTGCTGCTGTAGGTCGCTTTCCTCCGGAGTTGAAAATGAGTGATGTAGAAGATTTCGAATTTGTGTTTTTGGGCGGTGGCAAGGGCGGAAAGTCGCTTGCTATAGAGTTGGCGAAGGCAGGCCACCGCGTCGCGGTGATCGAGCGCGGAATGATCGGCGGGTCATGCATAAACGTCGCATGCATCCCCACGAAAGCGCTTATCCGCAGTGCGCGAGTAGCAAATGTTGCTAACGAGGCCGCAGCGTACGGCGTCCACGTCGAGCGAGCGCAAGTCGATATGCCTGCCGTTCGCGACCGTGTCGGTCGTGTCGTCCAAGGCCTCGTTGATATCAACCTTGCGGGGTTCAAAGCAGCCGGCTTCGACCTCATTCTAGGTACCGGCCGCTTCACCGGGCCGAGAACACTGGAGGTTAAACTCAACGATGGGGGAGTACGGATGCTCCGTGGTGATCGCGTGTACATCAACACGGGAACGCATGCGGACGTGCCGCAAGTGCCCGGGTTGCGCGAGTCAAGTCCGCTCACACATGTTGAGGCCCTGCAGCTGACAGAAGTGCCCACACACCTCGTGGTAATTGGCGGAGGGTACATCGGTCTTGAAATGGCACAATCGTTCCGACGGCTGGGCTCCAAGGTCACAGTACTGCAGCGCGAAGCGCGGGTCGCGATTCGAGAAGATTCAGACGTGAGTCAGCTGATAGCGGAAAGCTTTGCAAACGAAGGTATTGATATCCAGACCAACGCGAAAATTTCGTCGGTCTCAGGAACGTCGGGACAATCTGTCAAGGTGTTGCTCGAGGGCGGCCGGTGCGTGCATGGTAGCCACATCCTCGTGGCGACCGGACGTGTGCCGAATACCGCCGACATCGGTCTCGAGGTTGCTGGAGTCGAGGTCGATCAGCGCGGGATCGTCAAAGTCGATGATGTCTTACAGACAACCGCCGCAGGCGTGTATGCGATCGGTGAGGTTGCGGGAACGCCCATGTTCACTCACGCATCGTTTGATGATTTCCGAGTCTTGAGTTCGCAACTGAAGGGTGGCTCGAAGAGCACGCGGGGGCGCCAGATTCCATACGCCATGTTCATCGAGCCCGAGCTTGGCCGCATCGGTATGAATGAGGCCGAGGCCGAACAGAAGGGCGTCAAAGTGCGAATCGCCAAGTTATCCATGACGTCCGTGCCTCGCGCGAGAACCAACACCGACACTCGCGGCTTCATGAAGTTGCTGGTCGCGGTTGACTCGGACCAAATCCTCGGTTTCACGATGCTCGGAAGTGAAGCGGGAGAAATTGTCTCAACGGTGCAGATCGCAATGCTGGGTAAACTGCCATACACGGTTTTGCGGGACGCGCCGCTAGCACATCCGACAATCGCTGAGGGATTAAATCTGCTTTGCGCCGTAGTACCCGCGCGCGGAGCCTGATCGTGGACAGGCACTGAGCGTCGTGCACTGAGCGGAACCTTTCCGATCGTTGGACGTGGGGCGTCGGGCCAAGCTGCGCTCATACGTGACACCGGGCTTTGTGAAAAAGCCCCCCTCTTTCGCGCGGCTTCGGTCGCGCTTTTTCTTCTAACGCTCCAGTTGTGCGGTCACCGGCGAGCAATGCCCACGCCCAGTGGCTCCCTTTTGCACACCGGCAGTCCCTATCGGAGTTTCTCTACAGGTAGTTTGCCCGGGGGCGTCATCCGCATCGGAAATGATAGCGACGGTCTCTAGACCGTATCCATGTTTGGCAATGCCGCGTCGGCAAGAGCGCACGACGACTTAGATTTTATGAGCGTGTCGTTGCATCGCGCTTGGTGCAATGGCCCCTGTGGCCTAAGGTAGCCGGTAAGACGACGGATGTTCACGCGCTTACCGACCGCCGCGCGCCCTTGAAAGCTCGAGAAATTGACCGGGAGACTGCACCGGAAGAGACGACTCTCTCAGCTTAGGGCAGCAAGACGCCGCTGGTGCGACACGTTACTAGCGGCGGTTGCAGTTCTATGGACTAAAGGAGCGGACGCTGGCTGACCGCCCCCAGCTTTCTTCTCGGTGTTCTGGATATTTTGGGGATAGCCCAACGCATTGTTGCCCGGCTGGTACCCGTTCTTCTCCAACGTGTTCAGTTCAGCTGCGCTTTTAGCATGCGCGGCCTTGCGTTCGGCCTTGCGTTGCGCACGCTCAGCCTTTCGCTGAGCGCGCTGCGTCTCCTTTGGCGACGAGGCAGAGATATCTGACGTCTGAGCAACCGCTAGAGGGGCGGATACGGCCACGATTGTCAACGATGCTAGAACGGACAACATATTACGCAACATGCGCGATCTCCTGAGATGTTGGAGTGCCTTTTGAAGGTAGCTGAGTGACCTATGTAAGGGCACGATTTTCGCTGAAAACATCGCCCGAACCATGCCAGTGTAACCAGTTACAATCGCTTCATGAAAGAATCTTTTCGTCTAGCAATGCCCGTCCCGACGGAAGGGAAACACGAACGTGTCCGCTTGCGAAAAAATGTGCTGACACTCCTGATATATAGGGTCGTGCGTCCAAGCGACGAGCCGGAAATTGTTTCCAGTATCGGTGAGCTGTGCTAGCATACGCCTGCTGGAACGTGCATGTAACCGGTTGCACGAATCAAATCGGGCGTTTGCGGCTCTGAGGCGGGGACGCGGCCCATCGACATAGGATGAAACGAACATGGCTGCGTCAGGACTCGACTTCGTGGAAATCGGACAATCGTGGTCGTTCTCGAAGACAATCGGCGAGAGCGACATTTATCTGTTTGCTGGCATTACCGGCGACTTTAGCGATACGCATTTGAACGACCAATATATGCGGGAAAAAACGTCCATCGGCAAGCGGATCGCTCACGGCGCGCTCGTGGTCGGTTTTATGTCGACGGTCTCTACGCACAGCATCGCCCACATTATTCACAAGCAAGGCCTTAGCGACTTCCCCGTATCCTCCGGTTATGATCGCGTTCGCTTTTTGAAGCCGGTCATCCTTGGTGACACCATCACGGCCAAGTACACGATTGCGACCATCGACAAGGAAAGGGGCCGCAGCATCGCAAAGAATGAGGTGTTCAATCAGCATGGCGAGCTCGTCGCTGTCGCAGAGCACATCATGCGTTGGGCGAAGAACCTTTCTTCTGCGAGCGCCTAATGGCTCTTACTGGGAAAGCGGTACTGGCGATTTGGAATGGCATTTCTCCGCAGGCCGAGGACGAGTTCGTCAGATGGCACGTCAGGGAGCACATTCCAGAACGTGTCGCGCTTCCGGGCTTCCTACGCGGTAGGCGATACGTAGCGGCGTATGGCAAGCCCAAGTATTTCAACTTCTATGAGACCGCGGACGTTGCGGCCCTTTCCTCACCGACGTATCTGGAACGTCTCAATACGCCTTCGAATTGGACAAAAGCGGTCGTAGCTCACTTCAACGACACATCACGAACGATCTGCACCGTGAGACGCAGCGTAGGTCTTGGAGATGGAGCAGCGGTTCTGACTGCGCGCCTTCGTACTCAGGCCGAAGCTCAGGATTTCATTGCCAGCGTTTCGAACGACTTTCTTGCTGTGTCTGAGAGGACAGGCATTGTTGCGATTCACCTATTGCAAGGGGATCAGCAGGCCAGTACGCGGCCGACTGCCGAAAAGCAGCTGAGACGCGCAGTCGATGAAGTGGTGGAGTGGATACTACTCGTCGAAGCGGTCGATAGCGGAACTCTCGCCGAGCTTTCGGATGACTCGGCGTTTGTATCGGGTTTGGTCAGAGCGGGCGCGGAGCCCGATTCGGAAATTGGAATCTATAACCTTCAATTTGCTTTGTTGGCTTCGCAAATCCCGAGCGTTGGTTAATACGGATGAGGATTTCACTGTGAAATTTGTGCGTTTTGGAACTCGTGGTACGGAACGTCCTGGCGTCATAGACCGCGACGGTCAGATTCGCGATCTGTCGAATTACGTCAATGACATCACTGGGTTTGCGCTGGGTGAAGGGTTGGCGACCAAGGTTGCTGCCCTCGACCTCGAGTCACTTCCTC
>Ga0268254_10000472_pt1 | contig 23902 bp, 25 predicted proteins | sample AgamicOrSfrz_FD_200251 | JGI IMG/M metagenome (GOLD analysis project Ga0268254, IMG submission 200251) | Agave microbial communities from Guanajuato, Mexico - Or.Sf.rz (v2) (version 3) | ecosystem: Host-associated > Plants > Phyllosphere > Phylloplane/Leaf | place: Guanajuato, Mexico...
GCATCATCCCGCTAAAATAGCGGTCTAGCTTCAAGACGTGCCCAGGTGGCGGAATTGGTAGACGCACTAGGTTCAGGTCCTAGCGGTGGCAACACCGTGGAGGTTCGAGTCCTCTCCTGGGCACCAACAGTTGTTCCGGCGCAAGCCCAAGAAGTCCGAGAAACCCCGTAAGCTCAACGTCTTACGGGGTTTTTTGTTCTCTACAGATCCCTTGCGTTCCACTGACATCGACGATTTTTGCGTATACTCTTGCGTATACCAGATTCGGGGGCAAACCCATGCCCAGACGCGTCGAACCGAAGTCCGAGTTAGTGTTCCGTGCCGCCAAACCGCGCGCCCGTTCCTACCTTCTCGCGGATGGGAACGGACTCGCCCTGAGGGTTCAGCCGAACGGCACCAAAACCTGGCTGTTCCGCTATCGACGACCAAGCACGGGCAAGGAGAACTTCCACAGCCTGGGCCCCTACCCCGATATAACGCTCACTGATGCGCGACGCTCGGCCACTACCGCGCGCAATCTCGTACGCGAAGGCATCGATCCGGTTGCGTACCGCCAGGCTGAGTCCATCGCCCGCAAACGCGTCGCCGAAGGCGCATTCCATCTCGTGGCGCAGCGCTGGCTCGACTTCAAACGCAAGGAATGGGCGGACGAAACCTACCGGAAGGCAGAGTTTGTCGTGCGCGAATACCTGACTCCCGCGCTCCGCAACAAGCCCATTTCGACGCTTGCCACGCCAGAGGTGAAGCCCGTACTTGAAGCGATCGCAGCTCATGCGCCTAACCTCGCGACCAAAGCACGGCAGTATGTCGGGGGCATCGTGACGTACGCCGTGCAGAACGGGTTGCGCGAAGATGGCGCCGCCTTGATACTGCGCGGCGTTGTGCCTCGCCACAGGAAAGGCCACATACCAGCGATCACGAGGCCTGCGGACATCGCTCCGCTCGTTGTTGCTATCGATGCCTACAAGTCGCCTATTACACGCGCCGCCCTGAAGCTCACCATGCTGACCGGCCTTCGCCCAGGTGTGGTTGCCGCGGTGCCATGGGATGAGGTTAACCTCGAGACAGCCGAATGGCATGTTGCAGCCGAGCGGATGAAAATGCGGCACGATCACATCGTGCCACTGCCGAAGCAGGCCATCGCCGTCCTGAACGAGTTGCAGTTGCTTACCGGCAAGGGGCACTACGTCTTTCCGTCCCCTGCCCGCCAAAAGACCCCTCATTTACATCGTGATGCATTGAGCAAAGCACTGCGAGAGATGGGCTTTCAAGGAAAGCACGCGACGCACGGTTTCCGGGGCATGCTTCGCACAGTCGGGCGAGAACGACTCGGTATGGATATTGATGTACTGGAAGCGCAACTGGCACACGCCAAACGTGGCGATGTACAAAAGGCCTACGATAGAACTACGTTTGACGATGATCGTCGCCGGGTCATGCAGGAGTGGGCCGATTATATTGATCGCGTAAGCATGCCAACGACAGAAGCAGAATCGAGCAAGCGGACCTGAGCGGCATACCCACTCGATTGTCAATCGGTGACCGGAAACTTTGTGTAGATGCGCTCTCCGCCCGGTCACGTGGCCTCAACGATTGCAGGCAGAATGTTGCCAATTTATGAAGTTGCAACGCCCGACTTGGCCGAGCTGCAAAAGGGCAAAGGCGCCGTATGTCGCTCCTCTCCAAGTTCGAATCAGCCCGCGGTGTTCGGTCCCTTGAACGATTACAGCGTGGCAGTCACACCGCCGTCCACATAAAGAATGTGGCCGTTCACGAAGTTTGACGCATCGCTCGACAGAAAGACCGCCGCGCCGACGAGATCCTCGACGTCGCCCCAGCGTCGCGATGGCGTCCGTCCGGTGAGCCATGCACTAAAAGTTTCGTCCTTGACGAGCGCCTCTGTCAGTTCGGTCTTGAAGTACCCCGGGCCAAGACCATTCACCTGAATGCCGTATTGCCCCCAGTCGATCGCCATACCCTTTGTCAGCATCTTCACCGCGCCTTTGCTCGCCGTATAGGCGGCAATGTTCGGTCGGCCCAGTTCGCTTTGCACCGAGCAGATGTTGACGATCTTGCCGCGCTTGCGAGCGAGCATATGCCGCGCCACGGCCTGACCCACCAGGAACACACTGTCCACATTGGTCTTCATGAGTTCTTCCCACTCGGCATGCGAAAACTGGTCGAGTGGCGCGCGGCGCTGCATGCCGGCGTTATTCACAAGGATGTCGATCGGGCCGATGTCGCGCTCGATTTGAGCAATGGCCGTGTGCACCGCTTCTGGCGAAGTCACGTCGAAACTCGCGGCATGCGCGCTCGCGCCCTCTTCGCGCAGACGATTCACCGCTTCGGCGAGGCGCGCCTCGCTACGGCCATTCAGCACGACTTCCGCACCGGCGCCCGCAAGGCCCTTCGCGAGCGCAAAACCGATACCGGTGCTCGATCCGGTGATGAGCGCGCGGCGCCCCGTCAGATCGAACAGCTTCAGGCTATTGTTCAACTTCATCCCCTTTCTGATCCACTGAATGCAACGCTTCAGGACACCGGCGTGAACTTCAGCTGGTTGATCGGCGTGACCTTGTCGGTACGCGTCAGCCCATACGGCGTCTTCGGTCCAAGCCACTTGTTGAAGATGGCGCTCATTTCGCCGCTCTGCTCCATGGACGCCAATGCCTTATTGACCGCCGCCAGCATAGCCGGTTCATTCTGACGCAAGCCGACTGCAATCGGTTCGATCAGCATGGGCTCCGCGGCAATGGCCACCGCGCCGTCCGTTCCTTGAACCTGCTTTGCGATTTTTGTGGCGGTCATCTGGTTGGTGACAAAGCCCTTTACCTTGTCCTGCTCCAGCGCGAGGAACGCCGAGCTGGTGTCATGGAACGTAACCGCCTGACCGTCCTTGATGGAAAGAGGAATCGACTGCGCGGACGTCGAGCCGTCGGCGGCGCTGATCTTCTGGCCGGCGAAGTCCGTGAGCTTCTTGCTGGCATCGGCTTTCTTGACGACCAGCACTTCCTTGGTCGAGTAATACGAGTCGCTGAATGCAATCTGCGTGGCGCGTGTTTTCGTGTACGCGAGATTGGCGACGACCAGATCGACACGTCCGAGCTTCAGTTGCGGAATGCGTGCCTCGACTGCCAACGGTTCGAGCTTTGCCTTCACGCCCAACTGTTTCGCCACGGCGTTGCACAGGTCCACGTCCATACCTTCGAGTTGGCGCGTCTGCGCATTCGGATAGGAAAACGGTTCGACGTTCGAATAGACGCCGCACGTTACTTCGCCGCGGCTCTTGATATCCGCAAGCTGATCCGCGAAAGCCGGGCTCATGAACTGAAGAGCGGCGCCAGCGGCCAGGATCCCCGCACAAAATTTTCTCACCTGCATGGTGGTGCTCCTCTAAGGGTTATGTTTAAAGCAATTGGCGCTGTTGAAAGCCGCTGCTGAATCGAATCAGTGCGTATGCAGATCGGAAAGGAAGCGCTGCGCGCGCGCATGCCTCGGGCGCTGGAAAAATTCTTCCGGCTCGGCGATTTCCAGGATCTTCCCTGCGTCCATGAACCAGACGCGGTCCGCCACCTCTCGTGCAAAGCCCATTTCGTGCGTGACGCACATCATCGTCATGCCCTCCTGCGCGAGGCTCTTCATCACGTTCAACACTTCTCCGACCATCTCCGGATCGAGCGCGCTCGTAGGTTCATCGAACAGCATCGCGGGCGGGTCCATGGCGAGCGCGCGTGCAATCGCGACGCGTTGTTGCTGTCCGCCCGATAACTGCGCCGGATAGGAACGCGCCTTGTTCGAGAGACCGACGCGCGACAGCAGATCCTGAGCCCTGCGTTCGGCCTCGGCACGCTTCAGTCCATGCACGCGCATCGGCGAAAGCGTGATGTTATCGAGCACCGATAAGTGCGGAAACAGGTTGAATTGCTGGAACACGAAGCCGACACGGCTACGGTAAGCATTCAGCCCGAGCTTTTTGTCGTGTATATCCTGGCCGTCGAAAAAGATCTGTCCTCGGTTGATCTCTTCAAGACGATTGACCGTGCGGATCAACGTCGACTTGCCCGAGCCGGAAGGACCGCAGACCACCACGACCTCGCCCTTGCGAACTTCGGCGTTCACGTCCACGAGTGCCTGGTATTCGCCATACCATTTGTTAACGCTGGAAAACCTGATCATGCGCAATACCTCGAAATAAATGAACGCCTAGTTCTCGGTGGCCAGCGGCTCGGCCAGTGCCAGCTCGCCGCCTTGCTGGGCCTTCGCGACGACCCCTGCCCGCTTGCGCGTGACGCGCCGTTCCAGATACTGCGCGAGCTGGGTGAGTGCGTAACACAGTACGAAATAGCTGAGCGCGAGAATCAGATAGACGGGGAACGGCTTCGTCAAAAGCCGGTTGTTGATCTGGTCGGCTGCGAAAGAGATTTCCTGAACGTTGATGATGTAGCCGAGCGATGTTTCCTTGATCGTCGACACGAACTGCGTGACCATGCTCGGCACCACGTTGTAAAGTGCCTGCGGCAGCACGACCGCGCGCATCGTTTTCATATAACTCATGCCGAGCGCACGCGACGCCTCGGTTTGTCCTCTCGGCAGTCCCTCTATGCCCGCGCGAATGATCTCGCCAAGATAAGCCGAATCGTAAATAACGAGTGCGCACAGCATCGTGACGAATCCCGTCACCGGATAGCCAGTCAGCGCAGGCACGAGGAAGTACACCCAGAAGATCACCATCAGCAGCGGAATGCCGCGCACCATGTAGACCAGCGCCGTTGCGGGTGCGTTGAGAAGCCGCAAGGGACTGATGCGTGCGAGCGCAACCAGTATGCCCAGCGGAAATGCAATGACGAGTGCCGACAGCGACAGCAATATCGTGAGCACGATGCCGCCGAGCGGCCCATGCGGATATTGCCCGATGAGCAGCAGTGTCCAGTTATCGCGCAGAATGTCGAACATGTCACTTCGCTCCGGGAATGCGGTAATGCATGGCGACCTTGGCGCCGCACAGCATGATGACAAGCGAGAGACCGAGATACACCGCCGTGGCGACAAAATACGACTCGAATGACAGGAACGTTTCGTTCTCGATTTGCCGGGTCACGTACGTCAGCTCCGCCGCGCCGATAGCCATTGCAAGACTCGTGTTCTTGAAGAGCAGCACCGCGTGATTGACCATCGGCGGAATCGCATTGCGCAGCGCCTGCGGCAGCACGACGTGGCGCATGCCGGTCAGAAAGTTCAGGCCGAGCGCACGCGACGCTTCATATTGGCCATACGGAATTGCGCGCAGCCCGCTGCGAATGTCTTCGGAGAGATACGCTCCGCTGCACAGGCCAATTGCAATCACTGCGAAAATGAACTGGCCGTTGTAGTGGTTCAGCAGCGCTTGCAATGAAGCCGGCAAGATGTTCGAGATGCCGAAGTACCAGAACAGGATCTGCACCAGCATCGGCACATTGCGATGGTAGGCAACGAATGACGCGACGAACGAGGTTGCGAAGCGGTTGTTGGTGAGGCGGATCACCGAGAGCAGCACGCCCACGATCAACGAGAGCATCCATGCCAACGCGGCCATGGCGAGCGTCAGTTCGATGCCATGAAGGAACAGCGCGCCATAGTCGCCTCGCAGCACCGTCGCGATGTCAAAATGAACTTTCATGTTGCATGTCCCATTGATTCGGATCGGGCGATGATCCCCGATATGAACACCGCACCGTTGTATCGTTTCTACCCGGAAGCCGTCATGACTTCCTTGTTGAATCCATACTAGCCCGCAAAAAAAAGCCCTGGCAGAGGCCTTTCTTCTGGTGCAATAAGTTTCGGGAATGACGAATCGCGAGGACGTGGCGAAGCGCTTTCGACAGCGCGCGAGGCACCGTGCTGCATGATGTATGTCTCCAGTACGTGGGGCCTCTGCGGGCGCCTCGTCGGTTGCCGCGCCCGTCAGAACGGGCGCGCTGTCCACCAGTAGATCCGGCGCAATGCGCTGCGCCGGTCCAGATCAAACAATGACCGCCGAACGCGTGAGCACTTGCGGATTGACTGGCGTGGGCGGCTTGCCGGCCAAGGCGCCCCGGCCAAGCGCGGCAATCAGGTTGTCCGCGCAGAGTGAAGCCATGGCGCGTCGCGTATTGACCGACGCACTGCCGATATGCGGCGTCAGTACCACGTTCTTTTGCGCGAGCAACGCGGGACACACGAGCGGCTCGCCTTCGAATACGTCCAGACCCGCAGCCGCGATGCCGCCCTCCCCAAGCGCGACCGCGAGCGCCGCATCGTCCACCACGCCGCCCCGCGCGATATTCGTGAGCGTGGCTGACGACTTCATCTGCTTGAGTTCCGCCGCGCCGATTGCGTGATGCGAACTGGCCGAATACGGCACCACCACGATCAGATGATCGGCCTCGCGCAGCAGCGTCTCCTTGTCGACATAACGTGCACGACAACCTTCTTCCACATCCGGTGCCAGTTGAGAACGGTTGTGATAAATGACGCGCATGCCGAAGCCGAATGCACCGCGCCGCGCAATCGCCTGGCCGATGCGCCCCATGCCGAGAATGCCGAGCGTCGAGCCATGCACGTCGCCGCCGACAAACATGTCATAGCGGCCCGTCACCCTCCATTCGCCCGCGCGCAGAAAGTGTTCCGACTCCGCGATGCGTCGCGCGGCGGCCATCATCAGCGCGAAGCCGAAGTCGGCGGTGGTATGGGTTAGCACGTCCGGCGTATTCGTGACCAGCACGCCGCGCGCTGTACACGCGTCCACGTCGACGTTGTTGTAGCCCACGCCGATGTTGCACACCGCCTTCAGTTGCGGACACGCGTCGAGCAAGGTCGCATCGATCCGGTCGCTGCCGGCCGTCATCGCGCCGACCTTGCCTTGCAACCGCTCGATCAACTCCGCTTGCGTCCAGATGGCATCGTCCGGATTGTCGGTCACGTCGAAGTCCGCAGCCAGGCGCTCGATGATGTCCGGAAATGATGCACGGGTAACGAGTACCGATGCTCGCATGAAAGACCTCCTTAATGGACTCAGGTAACGTTCTTGCGAACGGCGCGGTTATTCTTCGTAACCGGACGGCTCGCGCTTGATCGTGGTAAGCCCGCCCGGCACCTGCAGCGTAGGCAGAATTTCCATATTGCTGATGTTGACGGCGAGCGGCGCTGAGATCGCAAAGGCAATCGCATCCGCAATGTCGGACGGCTGCGGCAACTCGAAGCCGTCAATGAACTTCTTACGCGCTTCTTCGATATCGCCATGCACGTGACCGAAAATATCGGTCGCCACGCGGCCAGGACAAATCTCCGTCACACGTACGCGCCTGCCCGTCGCGTCCACGCGCAACTGGCGCGACAGCGCGTGTATGCCGGCTTTCGTCGCGTGATAGATGGAGTTGCCGTTGAAGTTGTAGATCGCCGCGATCGAGCTGATATTGACGATATGGCCGCGGTCGCGTGCCACCATTCCGGGCATGGTGAGGCGCACGAGGTGCAGCACGGCTTGCAGATTCACTTCCACCTGCACGTCGATGTCTTCCACGCCTGCATCGAGAATCGAACCCTTGCGCGAGACGCCCGCATTGTTCACGACGATATCGAACGGCACCTGCTGCGTGAGCCTGGTCACGGCCTCCAGATCGCACACGTCGACCGCATGCGCAATACAGCCGGTGCGCTCGGCAAGTTCATTCAGACGATCGGCGTTGCGTGCAAGCGCATGCACTTCGAGTCCTTCACGACAAAAGCGCTCGACAATGGCCGCGCCCATTCCTGTGGAAGCGCCCGTGACGAGCGCAGTCTTGTAGTCTGAAAACGGCATGAATCACCTCTTCTGTAGTTTTCGAATGTCGCCTCTCGAAGAAGCGTGCGATAAGCCCGTCGCCAATGCGATTTTCATCAATCTATACCGCGTCAAAGCGAGCAACAAAGACGGATTGGCTTTGAAGTGATAAGCAACCCTTATGGTTGATATGACCCGTTGATGTCGGTGCTAGCGGACCAGTCGCGATACGGGCACCACCCGTCCGCCCGCCGATTCGATCACGCCGCGCACCGTGCGCGCCAGCTCGACCGCGCCCGGCGTGTCGCCGTGCAGCAGAATCGACTGAACTGCAATCTTCAGCTTGTTGCCGGTGACCGTCGTCACGGTGCCTTCCTCGAGCAGTTCCTTGACGCGCGCAAGAACCGCCGCGCGCTCCTTGATCACCGCGCCGGCGAGCTTGCGTGAGACGAGTGCGCCATGATCGTCGTAGGCGCGGTCGGCGAGAAATGCCCTCGCCGTGCGTAGGCCGAGACGATCGGCGGCGCGCTCTATCTCCGTGTTCGTCGACACGCTGATGATGAGATCACGGTCGAACTCGGCGACGGCTCGCACCAGCGGCTCGGCCAGTTCATACGAAGCTGCAGCCATGTTGCCGAGCGCGCCGTGAAAGCTCATATGCGTGACCCGATGCCCGGCGGCCTTGGCGATGCCCGCAAGCGCGCCCATCTGATACAGCACGTAACTGGCGAGTTCCAAGGGATCGGCCTGGATCGGCCTGCGGCCAAAGCCCAGGAGGTCCGGAAAGCCAACGTGCGCGCCGACTTCAATACCGCGCGCGAGCGCCATGCGCACCGTTTTATCCATGATGACGGGGTCGCCCGCATGATAGCCGCAGGCCACATTCGCGGACGATACGATGTCGAGCATCGCCTCGTCCTCGCCCATGCGGTATGGGCCGAAGCCTTCGCCAAGATCCGCGTTCAGATCGATTTCCACTCTCCACTCCCCCTTCTCAAGCGCTGACGTGCACGGACGAATCGCTCACGCGGACGGCGCAAGTTCGATCACGCGCGTTCCATAGCCGACCGTTGCGCCAGGCGCGACAAGCACGTCGATCACGACGCCCTCTACGGGCGCCAGGACCGGCACGCACAACTGCGCGATCCGCAGCAAGCCGACAATGTCGCCGGCATTGACGTGAGCGCCGGCACTCACGAGCGGCGTGGAGCGCGCCGGATGCGTGGTGAGAAAAATGCCGGCGCAGTGCGCCGCAACGCCGACGCTCTGCTCGCTTACAGCAGCCGACCGCTCGCGCGTACCTTCAGCATCGTCCAGTGCGTGAACCGTCCGCGCCCTTCCCTTCATGCGCGGCTCCCGCTCCATCGTCAAGCGAACCGTCGCGGCAGGTCTGCATATTTCGATGAACTCGATGCCGGCTGTCGCCAGCCACGACATGATCTGTCGAAGCTCGCCGATATTCACTTCGTCTTTTTCTGTCATGGCTCAGTGTCTGGAAGAGCGGAACAGTTCCACGAGGTTGCGTACCCTGGTGAGATAGCCAGCCAGTTCTTCCAGCGCCGCGACGGCTTCCGGATAGGTCGTCTGAACAAAGCGGATCTTCGTCCCGATACGCGCCTGCGCGAGCCGCCACAAATCCGCTTCGATGACGGTGCCGATCTTCGGATAGCCGCCCGACGGCTGTGCATCGCGTAGCTGGATGATCGGCTGCCCGTTGTGCGGCACCTGGATCACGCCAGGCACGATGCCATGGGAACGCTTCTCGACGGCGTGCGTCGCGTTGAGCGTCGGACCGGCGAGGCGATATCCGTAACGATCGCTTTGCGGCGTCACTTTCCATCCTTCGCTCCAGAACGCTTCGAGCGACTCCGGCCGGTAGTACTCGTATTCCGCTGCGGGCAGCACGCGCACCGTGGTTTGGTCCGCATCGGCCGAGGGCAGCGCCTGCGGCGCGGGCAACGAGTGCTCCGGCGGCACGGTGCCGAAACCGGCTGCATACGGCGCGCCGTACGACGCAGCGCGTCCGCTTGCACCAATGGCCTGGAGTACATCGCCCTTTTGCAGTTGACGGCCGTTGTAGCCGCCGAACTGGCCACGCAACTGGGTGCTGCGCGAGCCGAGCACCAAGGGCACTTCCACGCCGCCCGCAAGCGTCAGGTAGCAGCGCGTGCCGCTCGTCGGCACGCCGATCGTCAGCACATCGCCCTGTTTGGCCTGTATCGTCCACCACGGCAACACCTGTCGCTCGCCGAGGCGCGCCGCGCAGTCCGCGCCCGTGATCGCGAAGGCCATATCGGCGAGAAAGCGGATGCGGAAGGGGAACATCGGAATTTCGATGCCGGCTGCGTCGTCGGGATTGCCGAGAAGCAGATTGCCGACAGCGAGCGCGAGCCGGTCCATTGCGCCGGCCGTGCCGACGCCGTAACGCAGATAGCCTTCGCGCCCATGATCCTGCACAGTGGCAAGCGCCGAAGAAGACAGAATCTCGATCATGAAGCAATCCTCTCGACACGAAAGCGGATCATGTCGCCCGGCGCAAGCGTGGCCGGGTTCTCGCGCGCCGGATCAAAAAACGACATGGACGTGTGGCCAATCGTGTTCCAGCCGCTAGGTCCCGTCGATGCGGACACGCCCGTCTGCACGCCGCCAATCGACACCGCGCCGCCGGGCAATCCGAGCACCGGCACCTTGCGCCGCGGCGTCGCGATGCGCGGGTCCATGCCGCCCAGATAGCAATAGCCCGGGTGACTGCCAAGCGCATAGACGGTATAGAGCGGCGCGCAGTGCAACTGCACGACTTCATCGACGGAAAGCCCGGTGTGGCTCACCACATCTTGCAGATGCGGCCCGAACTCGCCGCCGTATTGCACCGGCAACTCCACCACCTTTCCTTCGATCTGCAACTCGCTGGCCGCAGCCCATGCATCGCGCAAGGCGTCGCCAAGCGACGCCGGGTCGGCCGGCGGTATGGCGAATGTCAGCATCAGATTGGTCACACCAGGCACGGCTTCGCGCACGCCTGGCCACGCCTGAACCTCGCGCGCGAGCGTCCAGATGCGGCGCTGCACATGCAGATCCAGCGCGCCCGGCGCTTCAAACAGCATAGCCGTCGTACCCAGCATGCTGACGCGAAGCGTCTGCTCCGATTCGTCGTGTTTCATTGCAACGGCGGTCCTTTGTGAATCCTGACGCAGCGGCCTGACTGCATCCGCGTGCGCGATCGACGCCTGCTCGACGGTCAGCGTCATGTCTCTTTCCTGTTTGCAAGCCAGCGTTCGAGATGATGTATATCGACTTCGCCCGCGCGAAACGCGTCGTCATCGAGCACGGCCTGATGCAAGGGCACGTTCGTGCGAATGCCTTCGACGCGCACTTCCGACAGCGCGACCCGCATACGCGCGAGCGCTTCGTCACGCGTGGCACCGTGCGTGATGATCTTGGCAATGAGCGAGTCGTAATACGGCGGCACGAGCGCACTGCCGGTCATGTGCGAGTCGATCCGCACGCCGTTGCCGCCCGGCAGTTCCCACACGGCCACGCGGCCGGGACAAGGCATGAAGGTGAACGGATCTTCCGCGTTGATGCGACATTCGAGCGAATGGCCAAGCGTGCGAATGTCGGACTGACGAATACTGAGTGCATGCCCCTGCGCGACGCGAATCTGTTCGCGCACGATGTCGATGCCCGACGTCATCTCCGTCACGGGATGCTCGACCTGCAAGCGCGTGTTCATTTCAATGAAATAGAACTGGCCGTTCTCGTACAGAAACTCGAACGTACCCACGCCGCGATAACGCGTCTGCCTGCACGCCTGAACGCAGCGCTCGCCGACTTGCCGAATCAGTCCAGCATCGATGCCTGGCGCGGGCGCTTCCTCCAGTACCTTCTGATGACGCCGTTGCAGCGAACAGTCTCGCGAGCCGAGCCACAGCGCGTTGCCATGCGTATCGCACAGCACCTGCATCTCGACGTGACGCGGATGCTCGAGAAACTTCTCCATATATAGCTCGGGCTTGCCGAACGCGCGGCGCGCTTCCTCGCGCGTCACCGAGACTGCATCGAGCAACTGGTCAGCGCCGAGCACGACGCGCATGCCACGCCCGCCACCACCGCCCGCCGCCTTGACGATGACCGGATAGCCGATCTCTTCGGCTACCCGCAGGATCTCGGTGGGGTCGTCGGAGAGACCGCCATCCGGGCCCGGCACGCAGGGCACGCGGGCCGCGCGCATCGCGCGTTTTGCGGCGACCTTGTCGCCCATCGTGCGAATGGTTTGCGCGTCGGGTCCAATGAAAACCAGACCGGCCGCCTCGATCTCCGCGGCAAAGTCCGCGTTTTCCGACAGAAAGCCATAGCCCGGATGAATCGCCTGCGCGCCGCTCACGTGCGCAGCGAACAGGATCGCCGCGCGGTTCAGATAGCTCTGTGCCGGCGATGCGGGGCCGATGCACAGCGCTTCGTCGGCGAGACGCACGTAGCACGCATCGGCATCCGCCTCGGAGTAAACCGCGACCGTTTTGAGACCGAGCTCGCGGCAGGCCCGCTGGATTCGCAGCGCGATCTCGCCGCGGTTGGCAATCAGTACCTTGTCGAACATGGTCGTCTAGCCGATCCGGAAGAGCGGCTGGCCGGATTCGACCTCGCTTCCCGCCGCGACGAGGATCTCCACGACCGTGCCGCTGACTTCCGATTCGATTGCATTGAACATCTTCATCGCCTCGATGGTGCAGAGCACCTGGCCCTGCTCGACCGTATCGCCAGGCTGCACGAACGGCGGCTCGCCGGGCGCGGGCGTCAGGTGAACGACGCCGAACATGGGCGCGCGCGCGCAATGCAATTCTTTTGCGATTGAAGGTGCGGGGGACGGTTGGGCGTTCGTATGTGCGGCTTCTTCGGCATGCACCATAGCCGGCACCGCTGTGCGGTTCGCGGCAAGGTCAGCGGTGCTCGGGTGCGCAGCGTCTCGCTTGCCGCGTCGCTTCGCCTTGACGAGCTTGACCCGTTCGTCGCCCTCGATCACTTCGAGCCTCGCGAGCGGAGAGTCTGCCAACAGGTCGATCAGCGCCTTAATCTTCTGGAGATCCATCTTTGAGTCCGTGGCCGGTTGCATGCGCGCCCTCAACCTGCTGGCGCGCTCGACAATGAACTCAATGTATCCGGCGCATAAAAATTGCGCCAAGACCGTTTGGCTTTGTAGCGATAAGGTACGCTTATGTATCGACGCTGGGCTCGAATCGCACGTCGAGCGCGAGGTCGCCCGCCAGTTCCAGCAGAATGTCCTTGACCGCCGCCGCGGGCTCCGAGAGCGGCAAATGGTCCGACAGGCACACCGAGAGCGGAATCTTGATCACGGGCGACACAATCCGGCATTGCACGATATCCCCAGCGGCCGCGACCACTCGCGCAGTGGAATCCGGCAGGATGGTAGCGCCGATGCCCGCGCCCACCGCCGCCGAGAGCGTGGACGCCGATTCGATTTCCGCCACCACCTTCGGGATCATCTGCACGCGCGCAAACCCTTCGTCGACGTATTTGCGCAGATAGTTGTACGGACGCGGCAATAGCAAAGGCACGTCGCGCAACTCGGTCACGCCGATCTGATCCTGCACGATGCCCATGCTGCGCGGCGCGACGAGGAACAACTCCTCATTCATCAAAAGCTGGAACGACAGGCCGTGCACGGGTTTATCGCCGTACAGCACGGCCATGTCCATGCGCCCGTTCATGATCAGTTCGCTGAGCGTCGTGCCGAAGTTTTCGTTGATGTAGAGAAGAATGTCCGGATGCCGCGCCCGCACCGTGCGCAACAGCGGTAGCGAAAGCGCCGACGCGCCCGTGCCGGGCGCGAGCCCTACAGAAACCTGACCTGACAGCGTCTGGCCCGCGCTCTTTACGTCGGCCTGAGCCTGCTCGTATTGACGCAGGATCAACTGCGCGTGGCGATACAGGGTCGCGCCCGCCTCGGTGGCCGTGACGCCGCGCTTCGTGCGCACAAGCAGTTGCTGCTGGAACTCGTCTTCAAGTGTGATGAGTTGCTGACTCAGCGCCGGCTGTGCAATGTGAAGCACTTCCGCAGCCTGAGTGAGGCTGCCGATATCGACGATCTTCACGAAATACTTCAAACGCCGCAGGTTCACGGTGGTCACGTCTCAACGTTAGGGATGTTGATCATGATAGGCCAAGCGCCGCTTCGCGCACAGTCGGCAAAAATCCCGCACGCCGTCGCGCCCCGCGCTGAAAACCCTACGTATCAGCGTATTCCCGCATGGACCGCGCTGTTCGGAACCCGACTCGTGGGTCGACGCGGCGTCATAAGCGGATGTTATTGCGCCAGCGGAAAGTCATCTTGGCTTGAACTTTTTCGCGCGCTTAATGTGAACGCTGTCAAAAGCCGCTGAGGAGTCAAGTGTGAGTGCATCACGCATCGCCGCCCGCGTTCAGAGAATCAAACCTTCCCCGAGCAGCGCCGCCGCCGACCGGGCCGCGGAACTTCGGCGCCAGGGAAAAACCATCGTCAATCTCGTGGTGGGCGAACCTGACTTCGATACACCCGCGCATATCCGCGAGGCCGCGATCGAGGCCATGAACCACGGCGAAACACGCTATACGCAAACGGCGGGCACACCGGCGTTGCGCGCGGCTATTGCGGCGAAGCTGCAGCGCGAGAACGGCCTTTCGTACGATCCGAAGCAGATTATCGTGACGTGCGGCGCAAAGCACGCGATTTTCAACGCGCTCGCCGTGACGGTCGAAGCGGGCGACGAAGTGCTGATTCCCGCTCCGTACTGGGTGTCCTATCCGGATATGGCACTCGCCTGCGATGGCGTACCGGTCGTCGTGCCCTGCACGGAAGCCGACGGCTTCAAGCTCACGCCTACCATTCTGGAAAGAGCGATCACGCCGCGCACACGCTGGCTCATTGTCAACTCGCCGACCAATCCGAGCGGCGCGACCTATAGCACGGCCGAATTGCGCGCGCTCGCGGAGGTGCTGCTGCGTCACCCGCACGTGCTGGTGATGATGGACGATATCTACGAGCACATTCGCTTCGAGGCCGATACGCCGCAGCATCTGCTCGCTGTCGAACCTCAGCTGAGTTCGCGCACGCTCGTCATCAACGGCGTTTCGAAGACCTACGCAATGACCGGCTGGCGCATCGGTTATGTTGCGGGCCCCGCTGATTTGATCGGCGCGCTCGAAACGCTTCAGTCGCAATCGACGAGCAACGCATGCTCGATCAGCCAGGCTGCGGCGCTCGCGGCGCTGACCGGCGATCAGACGTTCGTGCAGCAGTCCGTGCGCATTTACAAGGAGCGCCGCGATCACGCGTTGGAAGCGCTCAATGCAATTCCCGGCATCAGTTGCAAAACTCCGGGCGGAGCTTTTTATCTCTATGTGAATTGCAGCGGCATGATCGGCCGCACGACGCCCCACGGCAAGCGCCTGGAAAGCGACGTCGACGTCGTGCTGTACCTGCTCGAACAGGCGGGCGTCGCGCTGATCGCCGGCTCTGCGTATGGTGTCTCGCCGTTCTTCCGCATGTCGATAGCGACCAGCATCGAGGTGATCGACGACGGGTGCAGAAAGATCGCAGCGGCAGTTGCCGCTTTGACTTGAGAGACGGCGGCGGCGCAGGACAGAGCGTAATGACCTAGCGCCAGCCGCCGAATAAAAAGGCATGCAGCACCGGAAGGATGCCGCAGCCGGTTTGGAGCACTCTTTTTTCGTCAATCTGCAAGGGGATCTACTCGTGAAAAAGAATATATTAGTCATACTAACTGGATTGAGTCTGGTCATTTCAGGCGCGGCACACGCTCAATCGAGCGTCACGCTGTACGGCATCATCGACGAGGCGGTGCGCTTCGACACCCACCAGAACAAATCCGGCGGTAAGCTTTTCACAATGGGCAGCGGCGGCGAGATTCAGGGCAGCCGCTGGGGCATGCAGGGGACGGAAGATCTGGGCGGCGGCCTCGCGGCTATTTTCCAGCTTGAAGGCGGCTTCACGCCGAACACGGGAGTCACCCAGCAATCCACTCCTTCAGGCACGGCGCGCCTTTTCGGACGCACCGCCCTAGTCGGACTCACGAGCCCCTACGGCACACTGACCATGGGCCGCCAGTACACGCTGGTTCACGAAATGGGCTGGACCCACGACATCTACGCGTTCGCCAACTACACCGGCACAATCGGCTTTCAGGGTGCGGGGCTGACGGGCGGAGGACGCCTCGACAACACGGTGCGCTATACGTCGCCCGCGCTCGCCGGCTTCACGTTCAAAGGCGCTTACACGTTCGGCGGAGTGGCAGGCAGCGTCCATCAAAACTCGTCGCCGGCCGTCAGCCTCTCGTATGACAATGGCCCGCTGAGCGTTGGCGCCGCGTATCAGGTCGTGAATAACATTGGCGGCCTCACGCCCGCAACGACCGCCTATGGCAGCACGTATTTCGGCGTAACGATTCCCGACAGCTCGCAGAAAATGTTCACTGTCGGCGCCACCTACAAGTTCGGTGCGGCGAAGGTGTTCGGCTCGTATATCTACAGTCACGTTTATCCGGCGGACTATCGTAACGACTCGTTCTCCACCGCGCTTCAGTACTACATCACCCCTGCCTTCGTTCTCGATCTGCCGCTTTACGTCGACTTCGTGCATCACGCGGGACGAAGCGGCACGCGCATAACCGGCGGCCCGACGCTCGACTATCTGCTGAGCAAGCGCACCGACGTCTATGTCGGTGTGGACTACAACCATCTGACGGGCGCGTGGACCACGCTTGCCGCGGCGTCCGGTTCCAATCAACCGTTCTTTGGCTACAACTCCCTGTTCGAAGCAGCGATCGGTCTGCGTCACAAGTTCTGAGGTTCGCGCTGCCCGACACGGTCAGGAAACTTGCCGCGCTCGGGCACACCGTACTCATGCAATAGCGCCGCAGGCGCCCTTGCCCATTACGCCGATACCGCGTATGCCGGGACCGGTGCAACAGTGTGCAGCACAGCGGAAATATTCACTGACGACATCGTGCCAAAGGTGAAAACACAGCCATAAGCAGCGGCTATCGGCCCAGACGAGATCGTTCTTTGGCGGCACGTCGTTTTGCCGCTAACTTATGGTGTGCAAGTTCCGCATTTATCGTCATAGGCCTCCATCATGCACGCACTCGTCATTCACGCACCACTCGATCTGCGCATCGAGGACGTTCCCACGCCCGAACCGGAAGCGAACCAGTTGCTGGTCCGCGTCCGGACCGGCGGTATCTGCGGGTCGGACCTCCACTACTTCAATCATGGCGGTTTCGGTGCGGTCCGTATCAAGGAGCCGATGGTACTCGGCCACGAAGTCGCGGGCGCTGTCTTTCGCGCTGGCTCCGGCGTGACCGACATGCCGGCCGGCACACGCATCGCAATCAGTCCGAGCCGGCCTTGCGGCATGTGCGAGTACTGTCAGCAAGGGCTGCAGAATCACTGCATTGACATGCGGTACTACGGCAGCGCAATGCGCACGCCCCATGTGCAAGGCGCGTTCCGCCAGGAAATCGTGATCGACCGTTCGCAGGCGCACGCCGTCTCCGATTCGTTGAGCGATGCCGAAGCCGCGATGGCCGAGCCGCTCTCGGTCGCGCTGCATGCAGTGCGACGCGCGGGCCCACTGCTCGGCAAGCGGGTGCTCGTGACTGGCAGCGGGCCGATCGGCGCATTGATCGTTGCTGCCTCACGGCGCGCCGGCGCGGCGACGATCGTCGCGACCGACGTCAACGCGTTGCCGCTGGACAGTGCAAAAAAAGTCGGCGCCGATCTCGCGCTCAATATTGCCGAGTCGCCCGAGGCCCTGAAGCCATTCGCCGCCGGCAAAGGCACTTTCGACGTGCTGTTCGAGGCAAGCGGCAATGCAGCGGCGCTGCGTGGCTCGTTCGAGGTGCTCAAGCCGCGCGCCGTGATCGTGCAAGTAGGATTAGGTGGCGACATCTCATTGCCGCTCAACGTGATCGTCGCAAAGGAGCTCGAACTGCGCGGTGCATTCCGCTTTCATGAAGAGTTTGCTGTTGCCGTCGAACTGCTCAACAAGGGGTTGATCGACGTAAAGCCACTTATTACGGGGGTTTTTCCGTATCAGGAATCGGTCAAGGCGTTCCAGACCGCGAGCGACCGCTCCAAGGCGATGAAGGTGCTGGTGAGCTTCGACTAACCTGTCCAGCCATGCACAAAGCCGACACTGCAATGCAGGTGTCGGCTTTTTTTCGCATATGACTCAGGTTACTCAGTTATTGCAACGCGCTTCGAGCACGTCGATAAATGCGCGGTCCCAGCGCCCCTCTTTCATCGCCCGCATGGTTTCCGCCTCGGCTTGCAAGACGGCTAGCGCTTTTTCGATGACATAGCCGGCGTCTTCCTGTGGAATGGCGAGCAACCCGTCCTGATCGCCGACGACAATATCGCCGGGCTTCACCACCATCCCGCCGACCGACACCGGGACGTTGATCTCTCCGGGCCCATCTTTATATGGTCCGCGGTGCGTGACGCCTCGCGCATACACCGGAAAATCGCGCTCGCGAATTTCAGCCACGTCACGGATCGCGCCATCGACCACGAGGCCCGCCATGCCGACATGCGCCGCATAGAACGACAAAATCCCGCCGACCACCGCGTTGTCGAGATCGCCACCGGCATCCACGACGAGGACGTCGCCTTTACGGCAGAACTCCAGCGCTCGCAGATAGGTCAGGTTGTCGCCACCTCGCGAGCGCACCGTTATCGCGGTCCCCGCCATGGTCTTTCTACCAGGCCGCTGATACGGACGAAGCCCCACGCTGCCGATATTGCGATGCATGTTGTCGCTCAGAGCGGATACGGGAATGTCGCGCAACGCGCTGAGAATGTCATCTGGCGCTTGCGGCGCCGAGGGGTTCTTTCTGATGGCTTTGTACATGGTCGATGGTCGCTTCCGGGTGGGAGGAGTGCGGCTCACGCGAGACGCGTTCGCTCGTCTTCGCATGGCCGTGGGGACACGGAATCAACGGTATATCAGGCACCGGACGTGCACAAAGACGACTTGGTTCTTACGCGATAGTGAAGCCTTATGAAAGCGCGGGGGTTGCTGCGTCACGGTCCGCGCCCGCGACCGCTATCGTTCGCCTGTAGGCGAAGAGCGCTCGCTTGCGCCAGCGAATCCCAGAGCCGCACGAAGTCCAGATTGGCCGACTTCATCGCAGCAGCGCTCTCCGGCACCACTGCGAACCCGACGATCGAGCCTTCCGCCAGAAGGCACCTGAACGGTCGGGACGCTCGCATCAAACCGCCTTACTGCGACGCTCCGCCGCACACGACGATCTGTTGGCCGGTAATGGAACCGCCATCCGGTCCGAGCAGAAATTCGGTCATCCTTGGCCGGCCTTCGATTGGGGTTGCCATCCAGGACATCCCTGCCGCCGTGCCGGTCTGTTGCCGTTAGGGTCTTATCGCGCCGCGAAGACCGACACCCCACCATTGACGAACCCGTTTGCTGCGCAACCCGGACACCCCGCAGGCGATGTCGCTGAAGAATACGGAACGAAGATGAGACCGGTCGCCGGATCGATCGCAACTGAGTGCGCGTTATTGCCCGTGTTCAGGCGGGTAACAACACGGCGGTTGCCTGCGTCCACGATAGTGAGCACCGGCGTGCATGGCGAGGCCGCCGAGCAGGCGCCGTTGGTCGACGCATTGCCAGAGGATGTCCAGCGGCTCGCTGCGTTGTAGTACCGGTTGGTGGGCGCATCGTATTCGAGCTGATCGCCGCCGCCAGCGTTGAGAGACGCCAGAAGCGCGCCGTTCGAACGGTTCAGTATCTGCATCAGTAAGGGAGCGCCAGTCGTCCCTTCCCTGCACCCCACGGCAATATCGCTTCCGGGTCCAAGTGCCAGCCCGGTAGGATCACAATTGCCTTCGGAGTACATCGCGACGCCCGCAAGGGTCGTGTAGTTCTGCGTACCACCGTTCGGTATCGCGCGAATCGCCGCACCTGGCAATTTCACCAACTCGCCATGAGGATTCGCTGTGCTTCCGTCGACGTTCACGTAGAAGTTGTCGCCGGCAGCGTCGTACCGGCAGGCTTCGAGGCCCGCGGTGGGTTGGCCTGCGCTATCGGTGAACGTCACTTTGGCGATAACGGTCTGCGTGGCCGTGTTGATGAATGTAGCGAACGGGGGCGTCTCTTCCGGGCTTGAAATCATGAAGATGCCGTGCACGGAATCCACGCAACCTTCGTCTGCGCGCACACCCGTTGCGCTGACCGTGATCTTGCTCGTTACGACGCCCGCCGATGGATCGACCACTTTGACGGAGTTCACGTCACCCGCATAGATGAGATTGCCGACCGGAGTTGCGCCGTCTGGACCGGCCTGCGAATTCGGTCCGGGACCGAGGCCAGTGAACGCGAGCGGCCCGCTTCCCTGGATGAGCTTGACGAAGGCTTTCGACGGTATCTCGATCTGATCCAGCGATGCGTTGTTCCTGTCCGTGAAGTAGTACCGGCTACCCAGGACGACGCCGATATCGAATGAGAAGTTCACGCCCGCCTTGACGTTGGGTACGGATATGTCCGACACATGGTGCGGTCCGCCATTGTTGAGATCATCCCCGCCACAGCCTGCAATCGCGATAGCCGCTGATGCGACCAATGCATTGGCCCACATGTACTTCCGCATCGCACACCTCCCATTGTCGTCGTCGGAATACGTCTGACCAGGCGCGCACCACGAAATAATGGACGCTGCTACAGCTTAGGCATTCCGTTGCATAGCGGTCCTTATCGTTTTCCCAGGTAGTAGAGGGGCATGCTTCAGATTCTCTTAAGGTTCGAAGGCGGGAGTACCCGTGATCGTCGCTAAAGCGACGTCCTCGACTTACACTTTGGAAACAAGCTGCATGTGTTCTGCAAGCTTGGGCTAACTCCCAGCGAACGCCTCCCTAGAACGTGTGCCGAACGCCGATCGCAAAAGTACTGCCGGTGGGGTGAACGCCCAACTTGTCGTAAGAGTAGCAACCAAAAAGCCCGGCATCAGCCTACGACTTGCGTTCCTCGTCGCTCTTCGTTTCGTAGCTCTTGCGCGCCTTCTTGTAGCTATTTTCAAAGGGCTTGATATGTAGCAGTTTTGCGCGACTTGTCATGCCGCCAACAAGCGCTATCGCGAAACCGGAAAGCAACAGAATTCGTGCCCAAAGAATTGGAAGGTTGCATTCAACGGCAATGGCGGCAAACATTATGCCCAGAACGATAAGCAACAACCGCAACCACGAAGTGAAGTTTCCGTCTTCAATAAATTGAAGCTTCATTGCTTTCCATTAGAAGAACTAGTGCCAAGTATTGATTCAACCTATTGTGGCCGTTGGTAGCAATAGCCCTGCCGTTAACCTGATTCCCAAGCTCGTTGAATAGCGGGGCGAGCACAAGTTTGGCGGCTGAGATGTAGTCAACTTCACCCCCGATAATTATATCCGTGCTGCGGCTGGAGCCGCTTTTCCGATCTGCCTGCGCGTCGCTATCGCGGTGCAGAAACGCGTGTCAGGAAGTTTAGCGCTGGCCTTCCAGAGATTAACTCGCTCATCGCCTCAGCTTCGCTAGTCACGACCTTTTCACAAACGCGACGCGAGGCAACATTGGTCTGGTCAACAATCGCTTCAAGCCAGAAGGGCCGAGAGTTAAAGCCCTGACTTAGGTCATTGATGCTTCGTTTCAAAAAAGATCCGTTGCGATACCTTGGCCCCGAAACGGCTCTGCGACCCCGTATCCGACGCTGAAGCGGGGCTCTTCGTCGTAGGACTCGGCCGGCACAAAAAGCACGGTTCCTTTCACAACACCACGCTCTGCGAGAGCGTATGTGATACGCATGTTCTCATCGGGTTGGTCGACAAGCAGCAGAAGGCCTTGATCATATTTAGCCGGACGCGGATCAATAAGTCCCGCTGTCATGGCTTGCTGGAAGCTCAGCAGGCCCAAGTGCGGATCAGCCATTTCTGACGGTCATTCCCCTTTGGAAGTTTTTTCCTATGGAATAGCCCGCGCACCGGCTGGAAGCTCATACGCACGTTCGTTGAGTCGCGCGAACTCCCGCCTCGTGGTCTTCTTCCGCAGCTAGCGGTCGAGCGTTTTCATACCATCCTTGCAAAGCAGTTGTGCTACCGCGCTACGGATCTCAATCTCTGCTACCGGCAACGGAGCATCATTTGCGAAAAGCTCACGAATCACGTTTTCAGTCGCTTCTGTAACATCGCTGTAGGTAGTGTTCATTTTTCAACAATTTTCCGTGGTTTTGGCGCCGCGCTAATAATTGCTCACTTGTTTGAGCCACACGTTCAGTTCGCGTGTGCGAATACGCGTTCGATCGACTTCGCAGCTTAGCAGGTCAAGATTGCGGTCTGCGCCCGTCTCGTTTATCAGATACCAGGCAGAACAGTCAGCGCTGAGAAGGCGCACCCATTGTCGTTGAGCCTCGACGAACTTTGCCTTGAGTGCTGGATAATCGACGTACTCGTCACGTGGCCGGGACATGGCCTTCGGGACCTTTTGATAAGTGCGGTTCAATTCGCCGTCTGCTTGCTCAAGCCCAGCTTGGCTGCGCTGCATTAAACACTCGGGCGCCACGCTGTCGGACGTGCAATTCTCCGCCTGCGCAGTGCTCAACGAGAGAACTGCCAGCGTCACCGCGACAACGAGCCTTGACCAGCGGAATCTGGCACTGTCCATGATGAATTTTCCTATGCCACAAACAGGCTGCAACCGCCTGCCACTGGATGTTGGTCACGCCCATGCCCTCAAGATAGCGGAGGGCCGCGATAAGTGCCTCTGTCCCGGACGGATACTTCGCAGGGGACTCGAAAGGGTCGACCCGGCCGACCACTTCTGGCATCGCCCTGAACGCATGCAACTGGTTCTCCGGATCAAAGTAAGTCCCAACGATGTATCTCATCTTTTTGGATCAGTTATTGGGCTCTCGTGTATCCAAGTACTTCGTTGACATATTTCGAGCGCCGGCCGCTCACCTGCAATTTATCGCCAACGGCTGTCGCCTCGTGTTCTGACCTGGCTACGCAAAACTCAAATCGATCAAGCGGATCGCGGACGTTGACAATCGCTAAACCATAGCAGGTCCGCTTGCCCTTCCGGGTGTATGTGTTCGCGACGTCATACTGTGCAACGTACGATACCCCGATGACCTGATTCATCAAGTTGGCGAACGCTCCTGCCCCGAACATGACCAGAACTGATGCTGCGATCGCCCCGGTAGCCCACGCCTCGCCGATTCCCATCTGACGCTCTTGTGATGCATGGGGGGGCTTGTACCAAGATCCAACCAATGCCTTCTGGAGCCGCCACGCGATAGCGAACGCAGCCGGTAGTCCCACCGGTGCGACGCAACGCCAGTAATCCGGGCTGATCTCGGCTGGCTTACCGTCAAACGAGGCAATCCAAGCGAGTAGGATAGCCGCCGCGAAAACGAGTGATACGACTGCGTAAGCGCTGCGGCCCGTCCGTTGCACTACCGAGTCGCGCGTCGGAGCCCTTTTTAGAGGGTCTCGATTTTCGTCTGCCATGCCCCGGGCACTTTCAATTTTCCGTCTTAAAAAAGGCCGCCGATACGGCCGGCCAACACACCGCCACAGGGACGAACTGCCACGTAAAAGCGCTTTCCTGTGCGCCGTCAGCGGCCGGCTTTTCCGTTGTATCAAGCACTGCCTGCCGCTCTCCGATTGTCGCCAAGATAGCGGGCGGCCCAAACCGAAAAGGCGATCAGCGCCAGGAGCGGTCCGAATGTCTTTAGCTGCAACCACGTACGGAATGGCACCACGTGGGCTACAGCGATATTCACGACCGCGAGAACGACGTAGAGACCCCCAGCGCAGCCGTGAAGTCGTCGCCAAAACGATTCCGGCTTGCCCAGCGGACGTCCCCAGATGAGATAAAGCGGACCATTGCCATCGCGCAGCAAACTGCCAAGTAACAGCACCGCGAACCAGCCGAACGCGATAGTTGGATGCCAGAGTATCCATTGGCCACCATACAACAGCGGCTTTAGCGGCGTTACCAAGCACAACGCCATCAACGCCAGAGACGCCAAAAGTTCGCCGAGAAACATGCGCCAAAATATTCCC
>Ga0268254_10000482_pt1 | contig 23324 bp, 21 predicted proteins | sample AgamicOrSfrz_FD_200251 | JGI IMG/M metagenome (GOLD analysis project Ga0268254, IMG submission 200251) | Agave microbial communities from Guanajuato, Mexico - Or.Sf.rz (v2) (version 3) | ecosystem: Host-associated > Plants > Phyllosphere > Phylloplane/Leaf | place: Guanajuato, Mexico...
TGGATTTATCCTTCACGCCTTACGAAAGAGTCGAACGCAGAAACGCTAACCAATTAACATTCGACACCTCGAATTGCATGGCTGCACCAACGATCTTCAAGATGCGTTCAGACGATCGGAAATAACCGCCCCGTGCGTCATATATTCGCTATATTATTCTTATGTGGCCTCTGCATAGCCTGGCACTTCGCGTTGATGCTCCGGGACGTTGTCTGCGCATTTCAGCCGTCCGAAAATCCAGCCCCCTCCATCGGCATTCCCTTCCTATTCGAGTCGTCCCATGGAGCAAGATTGGCAAGGAGTGCACGCAATGCGTCCGGCTTATCGCACCGTCGCCACATTCATTGCAGAAACTCGAGCACGACTCTGTCCAGGCCGTTAAACTGCCCGGCGCGGATAAAGTGCATTCAACTCTGCGACAGGAGGCTAGGGTATGGATGAACGTTTGATGAAGAAGTGCATCGGTCGTTCCGTGCCGGAATGGGACATGGCGCACCGCCTCCCGATCAATAGTGTTGTTGGACCTGACATGTGGGATAGCGGAACAATCTTTCAATTTAATTCCGCATACATGGACGTGACTGACCAGTCATTCATGGAAAAACAATGGATGATGGGCGCCGCGCTTATTGCATTGATTGCGATTGGGTGCGGCCTGTTTTTTCTCGCGTTGTTTATGAGCAATCCTCACGCGCCGCTATTCCTATACGCAATCCCAGCGGTCTTCATCGGCGGTTTCGGATTCCCTTTAATTTGCTTCGGGCGCGGCGTTATGTTTTCGCTGACTCGCATGCCCATTCGCTTCCATAGAAAAGCACGCAAGCTGTTCGCCATACGTGGGCGACGTTACTTTGGCGCGAAGAAACAAGGCGATCACGTTTGGGAGATTCCTTGGGACGAAGAAGAGTTATTTTGCTTGCACAAGGAAGTAACCCAGTTCGGCACTGTCTATCACATCCGTCACTACGCGCTCGACGCCGAAGGCAAAGTCGCCCGCGTCTTCTCTATTGGGCGCGAGTGGACCGGAAAGCCGGAGATCGAGATTCTGCTAGCACAATGGAACTACTGGTGTACCTTCATGAATGAAGGACCGCAAGCGTTGCCCAAGCCGATGTTGTTCCATACAGAGCGCGAAACACCGCGGGAGTCGTTCCTGTATTCACTCTATGGTTTCGGGCTCACAGGCTCGCTTTCTGGCGACTTATCAACATGCCGCTGGTGCTGATCTTTACACCATTGCGGATGCTTGCCATCGCTACGTCCCGAGCGCCTGTCTGGCCAGATTCGATCGACGAGATCAGTCAGATCGATACAAGCGATGCGTATGCTGAGCCGAGAAGAGGTACTCCGGTCGGTTAGGCAGAAACCGTTCTTGCGCAACAGCGCAAAGAATATCCCGACGCACCGCAACGCAAAACAGAGGGATGGTCTGGCGTAAAGGACGCGGGCGAAAACGCTAATCAGTGGGCTCTTGATCAGCCGCCAAAGGACAGGCCGTGCGAGACGATCGCGCCGGGCGCGGCTCAACACTGATCGAGCCCGGCGCGATGCGGACGCCGTACGCTACCGCTAGTCCGAACGACGAATTCCGGCTGGTCACGCCGCCCGGCTCGCCGCGCGTCGGGCGTCCGAGCAAGCCTGAACTCCGACGTTACGGCGCGCCCCTCGAAGGGTAGTGCAGACGTCCGCATTCAAACCACGCGCGCCGGCGGTAGGCCAGTCGCGCTCGCAGTGCGCCACGCCCCTAACCTTCTGCCTAGTGGTTCGTCCAATGTCTACCCCTCGGACCCGCGTCGGCCCAGACCACACGGTCGCGAATCCCTCATCGTAAAAACTCCAACTGGAAATATCCGGCAAGGAACGCGACAAGCGGGCTGCCCCCTGCTCAGCGTTCATTGTCGCTAACGGGAGAAAGGTCATGTGCTACGGAAATCCCGACGAACTCCGGCAGCTTGTTATCGGCAGGCATGCCCTTCCTAAGAATGATCTCGGCCAAATGAGGCTGCGGAGCTTTTATCTCGTCCTGGTTGAGGCAACGTTGCCATGAGTCGGCGACCGCGCCGACGGGAGGGCGGCTGCCGACCTCTTTCGGCCGGTCAGACGGCCCATCTATGACTGGCTGCTGATGGGCCGGGCCCGGCCTATCGTGGAGTCCGTGGACAGGCCTTGCGCGCGCCCCCGACAAACTGATCGCGAGCGTCCGAACCTTCCTCAAGTACCTTCACAGCGACAAGCGGCTGAGTCCCCTTGCTTGACGGCCTTGCCTCAGCCGCGTGTACCGACTTCCGCCTCTTGAGCCGTCCAGCCTGCTACACGGTCGCTCAGCGTGAGTCCCAGGCCCGGTTGTGTCGGAACCATCATCCGGCCGTCACGCGTTTCCAGCTTCTCGTTGAACAGCGGCTCGAGCCATTCGAAATGTTCGACCCACGGTTCACGGGAATAACAAGCCGCAAGATGGACGTGCAACTCCATCGCGAAGTGCGGCGCCAGCATCAGTCCCGCGTGATCGGCCAGCGTCGCGACCTTCAAGAATGGCGTAATGCCGCCGACACGCGGCGCGTCGGGCATCAGGTAATCCGCGCCGCGCTGACGGATGAACTCCCAGTGCTCGGATACGCTCGTCAACATTTCGCCGGTTGCGATCGGCGTATCGAATTGGGCAGCCAGCGCAGCGTGACCTTCCGCGTCATAGCAATCGAGCGGCTCCTCGATCCAGATCAGATTGAACTGCTCGAAGGTGCGGCACATACGTTGAGCGGTCGGCCTGTCCCACTGCTGATTGGCATCCACCATCAACGGAAAGGCGTCACCCAAATGCTTGCGCACCGTCTGGACCCGGTGAATGTCAATCGCACAGTCGGGTTGACCGACCTTGAGCTTGATCCCTCCAATACCCTTCTCGCGCGAGGCGTCGGTATTGACAAGCAACTGATCAAGTGGCGTGTGAAGGAAACCTCCCGAGGTGTTGTAGCAACGCACCGAATCACGGTGCGCGCCGAGGAGCTTGGCAAGCGACAGATTCGCGCGTTTGGCCTTCAGGTCCCACAGGGCGACGTCAAACGCGCCGATCGCCTGTGCCGCCATACCGCTGCGCCCTACCGATGCCCCTGCCCACGCCAGCTTGTCCCACAGTCGAGCGATGTCACTCGGGTCTTCGCCGATGAGCACAGGAGCGATCTCCTTCGCATGCGCGAACTGGCCAGGGCCACCGGCACGCTTCGAATAGCTAAAGCCGAGCCCGCGATGACCGTCTGCCGTTTCGATCTCGACGAATAGAATCGCGATCTCCGTCATCGGCTTCTGCCGACCCGTCAGGACTTTGGCATCGCTGATCGGATTGGCGAGCGGAAGAAACGTGGATGCAACGCGAATCCACTTGATCGAGTCGTTCGACGGTCCAGCGACGAGCGAAGATGTTGCGTTCATGGAGGTGCTCCTTGCGATGAGAGTGTTCGGAAACGGCGGCTCAGTGACCGTGGCGCGGTTTCAGGGAAACGGTGGCACTTTCGCGCGATGCGTCGCCTTCGTCGTCGATGTCCAGGCGCTGAAGTTTCCCGACGATCAGCAGGTATGAGCACGCGCCAAGCAGTGACAGCGCACCGATGTAAGTCAGCGCCACCTCGAACGATCCCGTGCTCTTGATCATCCAGCCGATCGCAAGCGGCGTAACGATGCTCGCGAGATTGCCGCAGAGATTGAAGATTCCGCCGCTAATGCCCATTGCGCGCTTGGGTGACACATCGCCGACAATGCACCACCCTAAATTGCCGACGCCTTTGGCGAAAAACGCGATCGACATGACGAGGATCACAATGGTCGTCGAATGCACATAGTTTGCAACCACGATCGTGCTCGACATAACGAGGCCGCAGATGATCGGAGTCTTGCGAGAGGCGGTGAGACTGAAGCCGCGTTTGAGCATCCAGTCGGACCACAGGCCGCCGACGAGCCCGCCCACGCAACCTGCCACCGCCGGCAGCGCCGCCACCATGCCGACCTTAAGGAGCGACATGCCTTTCGCTTCGATCAGGTAGGTCGGGAACCACGTCAGGAAAAACCAGGTGATCGACGTGAGACAGAACTGGCCGATATAAATACCGATCATCATGCGGTTCGCAGCGATTGCCCTCACCTGCTTCCACTTGAACGGCTGCGGGCTGTCGCCGATGGTCGGCAAGCCGCCGCCTGCCGCGATGTAGTTCAGTTCGGCGGCGCTCACGCGATGATCGCGCTGCGGCTCCCGCACGGACCTGAGCCACCAGAACCCCAATAGGACCCCCACCGCGCCGGTCGTGTAGAAGACGTAATGCCACCCCCAGGTGCTGACGGTGTACGTCATGACCGGCGTGAACACTGCGAGCGCGAAGTACTGTGCCAATTGAAAGATCGAGGTTGCAAGACCGCGCTCGGCGCTCGGGAACCACATGACAGTAAGACGGCTGTTGCACGGAAACGCCGGCGATTCTGCGATCCCCATCAGGAAGCGCAACGCAAAGAGCGCCACGAATGCCGAGGCAAACAGATGAACGAAACCCTGGACGAACGTCAGTGCTGACCACAGGATCAGACTGATGCCAAGCACGGTCCGGGCGCCGAAACGGTCAAGAATGAGACCGCCGGGAATCTGCATCGCGGTGTAGGCCCAGCCGAACGCCGAGAAGGCTATACCCATTGTCAACGCGTCGAAACCAAGGTCGTGGCGCATGCTCGGCGCGGCGATCGATAACGTCGCCCGGTCTACATAGTTGAAAACCGTGACGATGAAAATCATCGCGAGAATGAACCACCGCACTCGCGTGCGTTTGCCGTCGTCTGGAATGCTGCTTTGTGTAACCACTGCCGCCTCCGTTTGTCCCGACGGTCGGTGCTCAGTCGCCTCACCGACCGCCGTGTCGCAATATGATTGCGCAATCATGTGCTCGTTTTGATTGCGCAACCATAATCGTTTACCCCCGCGGTAAGGACCAGCTTCGATTCCGCATGGGTTCGATGCGGTTCGTGGTCTAATGCCGTTGCACACCAATTGGTAGATCCAGTCCTCTGAAATGGCCAAGAAAAGCGATAACCGGCAAACGACCGAAGCGGGCGTGCTCCAAAGCGTGACGCTTATCGATGTGGCAAGGGTGGCGGGCGTTGCGCCGATGACGGTCTCGCGTGCCCTTCATCGGCCGGAACTCGTTCGCAGCGACACCCAGAAGAAGGTGCTTGAAGCGGTCCAGGCCACCGGGTACGTGCCCAACATGCTTGCGGGCGGACTGGCCAGCAGCAAAAGCCGGCTGATCGCCATCCTGTTGCCGACCATCGCCAGTTCTATCTTTGCGGAGACCGTGCAGTCGCTCGTCGACAAATTGACCGCGTCTGGTTATCAGACGCTTTTGGGTCTCACCGCTTACTCGACAGCTCGCGAAGAAGCCTTAGTCGAAGCGATTCTCGGCAGGCGGCCTGATGGGATCGTGCTCGCTGGTACAAGCCATACCAAGGCGACAGTCGAGCGGCTCGTCAAAGCCAAGATTCCAGTCGTTGAAATCTGGGATCTGACCAACAAACCGATCGACACCGTCATTGGCTTCTCGCACGAAGAAGTGGGCAAGCAAGTCGCGCGACACCTTCTCGCGAAAGGCTACAAGCGCTTCGGCGTCGTTTCCGTCGACGATCCGCGAGGTTTGCGCCGCTCCAAGAGCCTGATCGCCGAACTTGCCAAACACGGCATTGACAAAGCTCCGTTCGAGATCCTCCCCGCTCCCGCCACCGTGCAAGCGGGGCGCGAAGGCGCGGCCCGTCTGTTCGATGAGACGCCGCCGGAGATCGTCGTATGCAGTTCCGATACGCTGGCGCAGGGGGTGCTGGCCGAAGCAGCTAGTCGGACCATGAGCGTACCTGAGCAGATCGCTGTGATGGGCTTCGGGGATCTCAGCTCTGCCGCGCACATCTATCCTTCTCTTTCGACAGTGCGAGTAGAAGGCGCCGTCATCGGTGTGAAAGCGGCCGAATCATTACTGTCTCGTTTTGCGCAAAGCTCGGCAGCTGGGCATCGGCCCATGCACATCAAGATCGACACGGGCTTCACCATAATCGACCGTCAAAGCACCTAGACGTCTGCCAGCCGGGTGTATCCGCATCGCTAACCCTTCCATGGCAGAAAGTCATCGAACGCGCAACGCAGCTGTCAAATCCAGCAAACGAGCTCCATCGGCTTGGCTTGATGTCGCTAGTCGATGTATTCCGGATGATCGAATGTCTCACCGCTTCTTCTGCAAGCCAAGGTCGCTTCGTGGCCGCTCCGCGGCCCACGCCCTCGCGTGCAACGGCTGAGGCGTGAGCTCCATGCAAGAGGCATTACCCCACTCCTAACGGACAGACAACATTCTAGTTAACGGACCTTCATCTCCGATTCGCGGTGGGAAGCCGCAATATGGAATTTCGAGCCGTTATCGCTTACCGTCGGGGTGGGATCACAGACGTTTCGATGCGCGGGCCGTACTTTTTGGTCACTTTCGCGTCGGTTATCAGGGCGGACGAATTCAGGATTAGTTCCACCACCGCATCCAGTCGTGCGGCGTCGGGGCCGTACATATACAGGTAGCCATCATTGCCGTCAATGTGGAATTCGGTCTCACCGAGTTCGCCAACACCTGCACGTTTAATTGCGCTTTCCAGCCGACGTTCCAGGACATGAATTCGGGAAAGGTCCGTGGGATAGTAATCAAAATGGACCATCATTACCGGTCCCGGTGGCCTCTTCGTTTCCGCTGAGACTGCGCTACCAGCGAACAAAGCGATGCCCAGAAACGTGACGAATACTGTTCTTCTCGACTTAGGTGCGATACCGTCTGGAAGATGAAAATCAATTGTCGACGATGTACAAAGTGCCGTCCAGAGCCCCTTTGCGGTCGCACCCAGGCGCGCGATGTGGTCGCCTCTGCAGACGGAACCGTCCGCTCACGCGATGCGTTTCTGCTAGCACCGACATTAGCCGAGGGCGTGACGCCGGGACAGACGCCATGAGCGCCGGCCGGCGCAATCCGCGGATCGATACGCTTCGCGGCGTGTCGATCCTGCTTGTCCTGCTGCATCACTTCAATATCGCTTACGTACTGCGCGATACAGCCATCGGGGACATATTCGGCTGGGCTGCTGTTCATGCGGCGGCCCGGAACGGCAACTATGGCGTCACCGTGTTTTTCGTCATCTCGGGCTACCTGATCACGTCCAACGCGCTGCGCCGGTGGGGTTCCCTCGGCGCGATCGACGTGCGCACGTTCTATGTGTCGCGCATCGCGCGCATCATGCCGTGCCTGCTTCTGGTGCTGGCGCTGGTCAACGGACTTGCGGCGGCCGACGTCCCGATATTCCGCAATCATGCGCCCCTCGGTGTCCAGGTCTCGTTCTGGCTCGTCAATCTCGCGTCGCTAACCTTTTGGATGAATGTGCTGATCGGCAAATACGGCTGGGCAATTACGCGCTCGGCGTACTGTGGTCCCTGTCGGTCGAAGAGCTGTTCTACCTGTCGTTTCCACTGCTATGCATCGCGTTGCGCCGCGAAGTGCGACTGCTCGCGTTCTGGTCCTTGGTCATCGCAATCGGCCCTGTATATCGAGCGACGCATTCGGGCGACGAAGGCGGATTTCTCTACTCGTACTTTGCATGCTTCGACGGAATCGCGATCGGCTGCTTACGGCACTCCTGGCTGACCGCCCTCTGTGTCGCACACTCGGAACGCGGACCGCGAGATGGCTGTCAGCCGCAGGGATGACAATTCTTTATCTTGCGTGGCCCATCGCGCAAAGCCATGTCTTCGGAGTGACTGGCATCGCACTCTGTGCTGCCGTGCTGCTGATCGGCGCATACACGGCCGATACTCGCACGGGCACTCCCACAAGCGCTCTCCTGCTGGCGCCGCTACGCTGGAGCGGCACCCTTAGCTACGAGCTTTATCTTTTCCATCTTGTCGTGCTCGGCGGGCTTCGCACGCTATATCCGCCATCGGACACGCCCGGTAATGAGAAGTTACTGTTGCTCGGCGTTTATCTGGTGTTGTCGGCTGCCGTGAGCACATTGATCGCATGGGGCTACGCGACGCCGCTTAACCGCTTCGTTAAACGACAATGGCTACGCGCTGCGGCGCGGATTCCGCACGCCGCTCTACGGTACCAATTCCTCTGTATCGGTTGCATCGGTTTTCAGCGATCTGGAGCGCCACGTCGAGAGGCTCTTAATAGCCGATCACTGTCCCATGCCGTTCGCATCACGCGAGCACTGGAGGATGGGTGCGTTAAGTGCGAACCGCATCCGAACAGGCATGCGCCCTGGTGCTCGCAAGCGATCCTAGAAACGCGTGGTCGTTACAATGGGTGCGAAACCCACTGGAGATGATCGTGATTGGTGAAAAAATCCGAATTGGTCTCGTCCTCTTTCCCGAACTGACCCAACTTGATCTGACAGGGCCGGCAGAGGTGTTTGGACGGATGCCCGGTGCCGAAATACATCTGCTTTGGAAAACTCTCGACCCCGTATCGTCCGACCGGGGACTGAGGATCTTGCCCACCACGACATTCACGGCCTGTCCTGAGTTAGACGTGATCTGCGTTCCAGGCGGTCCGGGCCAGATCGCACTCATGGAAGATGAAATTACGCTGCAGTTCCTCCAGACGGCTGCTGCCCATTGCAAACTGGTTACGTCGGTCTGCACTGGATCACTGATTCTGGCAGCAGCGGGCCTACTCTCCGGCTACCGGGCAACCTGCCACTGGTCCTCGATCGACCAGTTGGGTTTGCTCGGCGTTGAACCCGTAAATGAGCGCGTTGTGCGGGACCGCAACCGGATCACTGGCGCTGGCGTGACATCCGGCATCGACTTCGCCCTGACCGTCGTAGCAGATCTCGTAGGTCATCAAGTCGCTCAGGAAATCCAGCTTCAGATGGAGTACGATCCCGCCCCGCCGTATCAGGCGGGATCACCGCGCACTGCTCCTCCAGCACTGACTGAAGCAATCCGCCAGAAAAATTCCTCTTTTATCGAACAGCGCAGGTCTGCTACGAAGCGCGCGGCAAAACACCTTGGGAACACGCTGGAGTAAGCCGGAATCGCGCGGATTGGTGACGATGTTTGCGGAGAGCGTCGAGCGTCCGAAAGTGGCCGCACTGCGTCCTACGAACGTGCCCTGAAGGGCTCCTGCGCGCTTTCCGCCGATATGCAGGGCGATCACGCCGACCGCCATCGTGACGGGGGCGCGCGAGAACCAGATCCCAAGCGGGGTCGGCAGATCGAAAACGTCGAATGCTTGAATCAGCCCGTAAAGTCCGAAGCAGATCGACGCGATGCGCAGTGCGAGCATGCAGACGACAAGCATCTCGGGCGCCAACCGACGACGCATATTCGCGATGCCACGCCTTCTGCTAATTCTCTGTCGGGTAACCGAGCTGCCTGATGGTTGCCCTGATGCGCTGGCCCAACCTCACATAAAGCTGAACTGCTCGAGTGTGGTCTTCGTACGAGTACACGGACTACCTCCAGGCAGTCCAAGATTTTGCCCGCCCCCCAGTGGGTCAGTTCTATGCTCGTAACAACACCGTTTTAGCCTCTTGGTCGATGGGTGACTATCTGCGTTAGTCTCACGATGCTTCCGCCGTTCGCGCGACTGCTCGTCCTGGCACCGAGCCCACTTACCCACGCCCTATTCAAGGACGCGCCTGCCATAGATCCATTCGATGCTGCCATAAGGCGCAAGCTGATTAAGGATACGCAACCTCCCGCGCGCCGCGTCAGCATCGCCTTTGACGAACTTCGCATAGGCGCCGAGATAGAACTGCTCTTCTGCCTCTGCCTCCTGCCGGTCGTCATCAGAAAACCCGGCGTTGATGATCGAAAGTTCCTTCAGGGCGTCATCGCCTTGCCATGTGCGTAGCAAGACCCCGTACTGGTTCTTGTCGTTCGCAGCGTAGTACGTTGCTTCCCGCTCGAGTTGTGGATTTTTCAACGACGCATCATGGGCTCTCGCCATGATGTAGCGGTAGACCAGCGCCCGGTACGCATAGAAGCCCGGCCCCTCCAGTTCCGACTCGGCATCGGCCAATGTGCTGATCGCCGCCTTCCATTGCTCCAACTGGATATTGGCGAAAGTGGCCGTGACGAATCCTTCGGTGTAGGTTCCCAATGCACCGGCCCGCGCGAGCTGCGGGTTGCGAGCAGCGAACTCGCGCGTCCTCTGTATTTCCGGAGCCAGAAGCGCGAGCGCCTGCTGCGGATCGTTCAGCGAAAACTCAATCCCCGCCTTCGTGGCGATCAACTCCTTGCTCCTGGAGGGTTCCGCCAATCGCAAAGCCTCGTCAATCCGAGCAAGGGCCTCGTCCGATCTGCCAAGGGAGTCGAGGGCAGCAGCCTCGTCCTTCAAAGCGAATGCTTTATCCGATGCTGTCTTTGCGGCCGCCTCCTCTTTCCGCGCCGCTTCTAGTGCTTGCTCGTGCCTTATTCGCAGCGGATTATCGTTGATGGCAGTTGTGAAGTCTCGCCAGTTACAATGAAGTGGCCGTCCGACCAAAACGGGATGGTCTCGAACCGTAATATCCGTCATGCTTTGCGAGCAGCTCTGGGTGCCATCGAACGCAAAATTGACGTGGTATGTGTGCCCCTTCTCAGGGACGAACGATGTAACGAATGGTCCACACGAATTGGAACGGCGGTCGTTATCGTCACCGTAGAGTCCTTTTACCTGGATCTGTATGCCGGGCTGAACGTCCATTGTTCGCGATGTCTCGCTTCTCATGACCGCCTTGTTGAGCTTCTCGGTCAAGCGTGCAATCGACGGCAACAGCACTTGCCGGCCACTATCGAAAACGGTCCCGACATGCTGGAATCCAGTGCATGCCTGTTTCGATGTACTTGTCGAGAACCCCACTGCCATCGGCATCCCGCTCGTTGTGAAGACCAGTTTTGTACCGTCTTTAGGAGAGTCAGCGACGATTTCCGCGTGAGCGGCATTTTTTTGCGCTTCTTCCTCTCCGGTCCTATGTGATGTGGCGTGCCTGGTTGCGCACCCCATGATCAAGATAACCGAGGCTAACATTGCACAAATGGTGCGCATTGGATTTGTCTTGGTTGTAGTCATGTGGTTTTTACAATTGATCGTAAGTTGCGCTACTAAGCGGGCCGGCAAAAAGATGCACGCTGAAATCACCGTAATACGAAGCAGCACAACCGCATTTCCGGCGACATATCGACGGTGAAAGTTCAACAGCGGAAATTGAAACGGTGAGTGGCGCTCCGACGTGACACGATATGCGCATTGCATTCGCACCGCGTGTCAGCGTACGCGCCGCTTCAGCGTTCAGTCGGACGTAGAAATGACGCGAACGCGGGTTCTGTGGGCCCACGCTGCTTCCTCGTATGCTGCTGAACATTCTGATATTCCGCAACTTGCTCGTTGCGGCTGCTCTTAATGGATCCAATCAATACGCGAGACATCGCAGTCGCTACGTTTGCATGACGGATAACGACGTCGACGAGGAATTCTTTAGGAACGTCTGGAGATATTTTTATTTCACGTACCTTCGGTCCCTCGCGCCGCGCGTGCTTCATTGCGCAGGTCGGCCGCGCGAGGGATTTTCTACAGACAGTCTGAAGCTCCTGAGGGTCGTACTCTACGCTCAACGGTCTGCCGACGTGCGAATGCCGCATGCAGCTTCGCCGCCTTTGGCAATGCAGTACACAGTCGTATGTCGGCTTTTGGGAACTGCCAATGAGTCTTCACGACCCGAGGCGGTTCTCCAATTTTCTCGGAAGCGGCCGTTCAAAGTCACTGGTTCTTTAAGTGTCAGTGGCTCCGTGAGCGGTGGACGTCTTGCGGCCGGATCATGCGACCCGGTCGCAAGAGGTTACTCAGGCAAGTGTTACCTCGACGCAAAGCGGCACGGAGACGGTCATCACCAGCTTGCCAATATGTCCAGCGTCGCACAGATCGTCTGACGCTTCTCGGTCCCAGCGATGTCGTGCGGCGGCCAACACCTCCGACGCTGCTTTTACTCGCGGCTACCAGCTCGCCCGGCGATATAAGCCCAGCTGGTCGACCCTGAAGAGGCGCGCGGGGCGCTGTGCGCCGCCTTGGAACTCGTCCGTAGCGATGATAACGCCGGCCTCGTCGGCCGCCTCGCCAGCCTGCACGTCCTCCACCCTCAGGCCCAGTCGTGTGCGAAAAGTCCCCCGCGACACCGACTCCCCAAAAATCTGCTCGTAAGTACGTTGCAACTGGGTAAGGGTGAACTTCTCTGGTAACAGCCAGCACGGCAGGGTCGAGTAGCTCGACTTGTTCCGAACTCGCGTCACCGCTTCCGCAACCTGCTCCTTATGATCAAAGGCGAGTTCTGGCAGCGCGTCGACGTCATAGAACGAGAGGACCTGCGCGCGCTCTGCGGCCAGTTCTTCGTAAGGCACGAGCGCGACGTGCGATATCGCGACGGTGAATCCGCGCGTGGGATCCCGCCGCCGCCCCGAGAAGGTCTTGAGTTGCTCGAGGTAGCGCGGTCGCAATCCCGCCTTCTCCCGCAGCACCCGATACGCCGTGTCCTCGACGTTCTGCTCGTTCACGTCGTCAACGTGAACGTATCCGCCGATCAAGGCCGTCTTTCCCTTCTCTGGCGCGTTCGCTCGCACGTGTGTCGCGACATGCAGCGCGCCGTCGATGAGGGTGAGCAACACGACATCGACGCTTACGTCCGGCTTTTGGAACTGCCTGACCATTGTTGAACTCTCTTCGATCACGTCCATGCGAGCGATGCTATCACACTTAGTTGTTTTTTACGACGAAGTTGGTTTATACTGACGATGTTAGTCGCAAAAACCAACTAACTAACCGTGAGCGCAGGCACATGATCCACATCACCGCTTTATCCCGAACCGGCAACAAGCAGCCGGTCGAACTGAAGGCATTGCAGTTTCCCGGCGGCGAGATGCACGTCACCGTTGACGCGAAGTTGTCCGCAGACGAGCTGCTCATCACCGCTCACCTGCCGGACTCGGCGGCCGTCATGACGCTGCTGATGGTCACAGACGCGCTTAGGCGTGCCTATATGGGCGCGGCCATATCACTCGATATGCCGTACGTGCCGTATGCCCGTCAGGATCGGGTTGCAAACGCTGGCGAAGCGCTAAGCGCCAAGGTGTTTTGCGATCTCATCAACGGGCAGCGCTATGCAAGCGTGACGATTCAGGATCCGCACAGCGATGTCATCGCCGCGCTCCTCGAGCGCGTTGTGATCGATAATCCCTTGCCGTCGCTGCAACGCGCCCTTGAGCATGTTGGGCGGCCAACGCTGGTCGCCCCTGATGCGGGCGCTCGCAAGCGGGCACTGAAGCTTGCGAACGCTCTCGGCGTGGACGTTGTGTTCGCAGACAAGATCCGCGACACGCGCACCGGCAAGATCACTGGCACGCAGGTTCAGGGCGAATTACCCGACACCCCGTTGTTGGTCGTGGATGATATCTGCGATGGTGGTCGCACTTTCACGGAACTCGCCGATGCGCTGCGTGCCCGGCAGGCCGCGCAGCGGATCAGCCGCGAGTTGTACCTGTATGTCACCCACGGCATTTTCAGCAAGGGTCTCGACCCACTGCTCACGCGGTATGCAACCGTCTTTGCTCGAAACAACTGGACTAGCGACAGCCGCTGCGCGCTGGTCTGAAACGAATAACGTCCGGAGAACTACCATCATGAATGCGCCTGTGACATCCGCCCAGACCGAAAAGAATGGCCTCGTTCCGTTCAACCTGGCCGACTTCTACAAGACCGGCCACCCGTCGATGTATCCGCGATCCACGTCGAAGCTCGTAGCGAACCTGACGCCACGCTCGGCAAAGTACGCGCCTGTTTTGCCCCAACTGTTCGACGGTAAGGTCGTCGTGTTCGGCCTCCAGGGCTTCATCAAGGAGTTCTTTCTTGATATGTTCAACCGGGAGTTCTTCGGCGCCAGGACGAAGGCGTCGGCGGTGCGCAAATACAAGCGCCGCATGGACAACTCTCTCGGTAAGGACGCCGTGTCGACGAGCAATTTGGAAGCCCTTTACGATCTCGGCTACCTCCCGCTCGAAATACGTGCGCTGCCGGAAGGCTCGCGCGTGAACATCAAGGTGCCGCCGTACATTTTCATTAACACCAACAACGACTTCCCGTGGGTCGCGACCTACTTCGAGACGATCGTCAGCTGCGAGAACTGGAAGCCGTCGACGGTTGCCACGATCGCATTCGAATTCCGCAAACTGCTCACCTACTTCACGAAGCTGACAGGTTCGCCCGAAGGATTCATCGATGTGCAGGGCCACGACTTCTCGATGCGCGGCATGAGCGGCGTGCACGACGCCATGCGCTGTGGCGCTGGCCACAACCTGTCTTTCGTGGGCACCGATACGATTCCTTCCATCGACTACCTTGAAGACTACTACTGCGCCGACTCTGACCGCGAGCTCGTCGGCTGCTCGATTCCCGCGACCGAACACAGTGTAATGACGCTTCGGATCCTGCTGACCCTGAAGCACATAGCGATTGACCCGGCGAATGCCGGCAAGAGCGAGCAGGCGCTTCGCCGGATCGCGGAGCGCGAGGTGATCCGCGAGTTAGTATCGAAGGATTACCCGGCGGGCATGATCTCGATCGTCGCGGACAGCTTTGACTACTGGAACACCGTCACTGAAGTGGCCCGTGAACTGAAAGACGTCATCCTCTCACGCAAGCCCAATGAACTGGGCCTTTGCAAAGTGGTATTCCGCCCCGACTCGGGAAATCCGGTGCTGATCCTGACCGGCTATTTTCCTGAGGAGCTCGTCTGCGACGCGGCCGGTGAACCAGTCGTCAGCGCGGACGGCATGTACACAGCGAACGACGGCAGCGGCACTCGCGTCACGGAGGCCGAGCGCAAAGGCTCGGTCGAATGTCTGTGGGACATTTTCGGCGGCACCACGACGGCAAAGGGTTTCAAGGTGCTCGACAGCCACGTGGGCCTGATCTACGGCGACAGCATCAGCCTGCCGCGCGCACGCGACATCATGCTGCGGCTCGTGCGGAAGGACTTTGCGTCGTGCAACGTTGTATTGGGTATCGGCTCCTACACCTACAACATGCTCTCCCGTGACACATTCGGCTGGGCAATGAAGGCAATTTATGCCGAAGTCGGCGACGAGTCGATTGCAATCTACAAAGACCCGGCGACGGACGACGGTACCAAGAAGTCGGCCAAGGGCCTGCTGCGCGTAGAGAAGCAAGGAAACGACTATGTCTTGCACGAAGAGCAGACGCTCGAGCAGTTTGAAGGCGGCGAGCTGGTGCCGGTGTTCCGAAACGGCGAGCTCCTCGTCGAGACCACCCTCACGGAGATGCGGGACCGCATCCGTGCTTCCTGGACATGTCCGGAACCCGGATCGATCGAATGGGTTGCGTGATACGGCCCGGGGAATAGTCAGTCGCATCCGATCTAGGGACACCGCAGAACGCAAACCCGTGATTTTCACCAAAAGCGGTTGAAACGGCAGGCTCCGGCTGGAGCCTGCTCGCCGTTGTACTGACTCAAAGAGTTGAAAACAGCGCATCGCTGCCTCGATGCTGTTTTATCGGCGGTCTGTACGGAGTCTGACCAACCCGAAGCGGAAGCATTCGCAATGCGCTCGCTGAAGCGCGAACTGCCCGCATATCGGCGTTGCGGCGCGGCGCCTTCCGACGCTTTACGTTTTCCCCGATAGGATCTTGCGAAGCGACGGCGAGCAACGTTAGAAAAACGTCTGTCCCGGCTAAGAGTGGCGGACCGGGGATGTGCATTTCCTCAAACAGCGCTATCAGCACTGCGCGACCGGCTCCCTCAGCCACATAACCAATGATTCTGTTCGCTCTTATTAATACGGCGCCATGCATGATCGATGTCAGTTGGCTACGCCATGCTCAGCGCGCTGTTTGCGATCCCGATTTGAGTCGCGGCAATTCTCTGACATTAGCTCGCTCACTGGAGCACCGCGAGGGCGCTCAGACTTTCGGAATCTATCCGACTATTCCCGAGGAAGGGCGTGTCAGGTGTCTGGTTTCTCTCCGTGCTCGGGGTGGGCATCGACGGTGCTGCCTTCGCTTCGCTCGGGCGCTGGCAGGCGCCATGCGTCGCCGCGGCGGGCCCGATTTCGGATATCGCGTTTGCAATGATCTGTCTGCGCCTCTGGTCTACAGTCCTTGGTCCCATGTGAATAGCCGGCGGGTTTGCGTTTGCCAACAATCGTATGCGATAAATCTCCGGGCTGATGGCAAACAAACAGATCATAAGTTCGATCTGGCGGTTCAGACGCTTGCAATTGCAACGAGTCTCATGAGAGGCAGAGTAAATGCCGGCAGACCTGGCAAGACCGTTGCAAAATCGTCCGGCATATCGATCTGCATGGAGCCACGGCAATAAATTGATCAGACAGCGGATGGTCTAAAGCTCTGCCGCCTGGAGCGGATCGGCCATCTGCACGACGCAGCGGAAGGTCAGGTTGATGGCAGTAGGCCCCAGCGTTCGCCCACTTTTCAGTTTGATGACATAGCCGGCAGGCGGCGCTTTATAACGGTAAACCGTCATGGCTGTTTCGGCGTTGTCGCCTTCCGCACCACGAATCACTTTCATAGTCCCGCTTGCCGGCCCAGTGGGATTTTTAGCCGGCGAATGCTCATAGTAATCGGGGGCGAACCAATCGTTGACCCAGTCACGTCCGTCGACACCGATGTCGTAGAGTCCCAAGGCGTTCGGTGGGTATTTACCAACCGGGTAAATGTATTGCGAAACGACCGTGTCAGGCGTGTACTTCTCCTTGACCGTATCGACTGATGGCAGGTTGTGATCCGCTTCGTACTTGTTGTTGTTCGTTCCAAAAATCAGCAGCTCGCCACCCGCGCGCGCAGCGTATTCCCATTGGGCTTCGGTGGGCAGATCGACTGGGTCGCCGCTTTGCTTGCCGAGCCACTCGCAGTAGTCTTTCGCCATCTGCCAGGGAACGCCGGCCGGGTTATCGGGTGCCCTGTATGGCCGATCGGCTTTATCTTGTGGCCACGACGGTCTGCCGGTAGCAGTCGTATAGACGTCGAGGTCTGCGTAGGTGACCTTGTACTTGCCGATCGAAAAGCTATCCAGCGTCACCGAATGAGCAGGTTTGTTTTCCTGCTGCGACGTATACGGGAGTTTCTCCGGCGTCACTTGTGGGCCGAAGTCTCCCATCTTGAACGTTCCGCCCTTCACAAAGACCATATCGGCAAGCGATTTTTTGACAAGCGCTTTGACTTCGGGCGATTGACCGGTCTGGCTGCATGCAGGAAGGCAAAAAGCTAGTATGGCCAACGGAATCGCTCTGGGGATGGAGCCTTTCGTAAAAGGGAAAAGCATGCGGTTAATCTCCGGGCTTATGGCAAACAGATTATAGGTTCGTTCTGGCGGTTTCAGACGTTTGCGAGCGCAACGAGTCCGACGAGAGGCAGGGTTTAGGCATGCATAACGGCAAGACAGCCAGAGAGTCGTCTGGCATATCAATCCGCACGGAGCGACGGCAATAAAGTGACCGCGCGAAACTTCGAAACCTATGCGATAAACGCGGTGACCGGGCAGCGGACTCGGACCAGCAGCGGTCTCCTCAACGTGGCGAAATAACGAGTTCACGATGCATGCCATCATAAGGGGCATCGCGATAGAGGATCACAACATCGACAGATTCGCACCGGAAAGTTGCGAACTGAGCGGCTTCCCCCGTCGCCCTCGCGGGCCAGACGTGGGTTTGGCTTTGGATTGCGGGCGTCTTGTTGGGCTCTGTGCTGATCGGTCGCTGCGTTGCCACCACTGAATGGCCGTGGATGAGCCTGGTAGCTGCTCAGAAATGGACCGGCGCGCCTGTTCGTATTCTCGTGATTCTGCGGCTTGAAATGGACCGGGCGGAAGCCCGCTTGCCCTTCTTCTGAAAATACTCACGCTTATTGTGGCGGGAATAGCATTGGGCTGGCTTACCTGCAGCGAGGCCGTCATCCGTTGGGTTGCTCATCTCGCCGGCTGACCGAGACGGTGTGTTAATGGGGACAACGACACGGCACCGGAGCGACCGGGTAACAGGCGCGCTCGACCAGGCAACACAACTAAGGGTAGCGCATGACAGATGTGTCCGAACACTATAGATCGACGACACCGGCCCGACTGAGTGCTCTGGCAGAAGAATCGGGCCTCTCGGAGGTGTTGCGCAGGGCGCTGATCGATGCAGTAGCCGAGATCGAGGGTGGAGAGGAAGCCTGAGCAGTGCTGGTGAACGAAAATTCGCGATCTCCGGGCGAAGCTGGCCAACACCGAGGCGAATCCGCGCGGATTACGCAGCGCGCATGCCCGCGAGCCGCTCTAGAGCGTGATGCGTCGAGAGCGTCCATCCCGCCGAGAGTTTGAGAGGACGCACCCTCCTCGACATCGCGTCGCAGACCCAGGACAATTGCACTCCAATTCTTTCCGACCAATGCTATGCGACCGCTTAGACACCGCTTTGCATCCGTGCCGTTGGCACTCGCGCTGATTTCAGTACAGGCCTCTGGTGCGCCACTGTTTCCCAAGGCCATGACCGCTTTGCACATCGTGGACGGCGGCGTGTACTCGACGGATTGGCGGGTCTATCCGATTCGGGTTGAACGCGCCGACATTGCTAATCACAAGCCGGAGTCCATGGCTCTGGCGCTGTTCGAGGACGGCAAGGAGGGTAATTTTGAAGGGTTAATGCATATCGACTGCGAGCGTCCCGTCGACTCCTTCATCGCCACTGGCATAAATGGGGACCAGAAGTTCGATAACGTGCCGCTGCGAGACATGATGAAGACTGATGCACTGCCCCGGCAACTCATCAGTAACATCTTCGCTGTGTTCTGCAAAGGGTCGTCGCTCAGCCAGGCCGACCTTAACCTTAGTCGCGACTGACAGTTCGGGACGAATGGGCGAAACGGCCGGGCGGACAGCACGAAGCGCCGCGCCCGGAAACAGGAAACAGGAAACAGGAAACGCCGTATTAAATTGGAATTATGGAACGCCATGCCGCACATTAGAGCACCACACAAACTGATCGCCGCCGCCCTCGCCTCTGCGCTCTTTTGCGCGAGCAGTGCCGCGCTCTGCGCGCCGCAGGAAGGTTGCGTCACACCGGCAGAACTCGCTGACTTGCAACAGAACTTTTTCCCGCGCTTTCCGGATCCCGCTGCCTTCAAGAAGTATGCGGACGCGCGAAGCTTTGCGCTGCGCACGAATGCGCCTGAGGGCCGGGCGCTCGAGACTAACGGGCGGCCGACCGCCGAAAAGATCGACTGGGTAGTCAAAACGCTGAGCGAGAATAAAGAACTGTTTTCGGGTTTCGCGTTCGACAAGCCTGACTACGCTTATATGAAGGGTCAACTGAGGGGCGCCAAGCCGTCCATCTACCGGCTGCGCAACTCAAAGCGCTTTCCAAAGAATGAATGCGTCCAGGAAGTGACCTACAGCTTGCCGCCGGGCGCGTGCTCTATGTCACAGCGAATGACCGGTTTTTCGTTCGCCTTTGTGAAAGACGAGCGCCCGATGTCGTTGCGCGACGTCGAGATGTTCTTCATGATCTGCGACACCAAGCAAGTTCGTTGACGATGACCTGTGCTCGACGCATTGTGCCGGTGCCGGCATCATCGACCGGTCTGCTGAGCTAGCCCGCAATGCCCTTACGACCATTGAAGGCAATAGTTGCCGTTGGTGTGCTGGCGCTGACCGCATGGTTCTTCTGTCGACCGGTGATCGTGCTGCATTACTCGCCAGACGCGCCAAGGCCGGTGGCGTATCTCCTGAACGACAATGATGAAATAACGCGCGGCCAGTTATTGCCCGGCGAGACACGGCGATTCTATACGCCCATGTTCCCTGGACAAGACCGGTGGATCGAGCTCAGCGTGCCTTTCGCAAGTCGCGACGGGGTAGCTATCAGGCCGCCGTATAGTCGTGTCGACGTGTATATAGACGCGGCGACCAGGATCGGGCGACCCGAGGCGAGGTATCGTTTCCTTGATCGCTTCTAGGCTGGTGGCTAGGGACGTGCGGACGGGCTTAACCTTTTGTATGCGGCTAACATCGTTGCAATGACTATCGTCGATGCGGCCACCCTTTAAGGGGGGCGAAGCGCCGAACGGTGAGCCTTGGTGCCAGGCAGTCGATCTTGCGGCGAGAGTGTCTCGCAAACGCGACAAGCGTATGCGCAGTGAATGAACCAACGAGCGACGAGGGGTGCGCGCGCTGTGCCTGGGTATTATGGCCACCACCGCAATCGCGTCCCGAAACTGAACATGAGGCCGCCTGAACATTTACCGCCGGCACCGTTGCGCAATCGGACAGAGAAGATCAGCTCTGCCCCGCAGCTACACCGGTCCGAAATGCTGGGTATCCTACGGACAGCATGGCTCTGCGTTGCGGTGGCTTTGGGAGGCGTAGTGTACGAATCCAGCCTTGGTTTTTTTCGTGACTCTGTGCCGGTTTGGACTCATTGGCGCGGCCACCGCGGTTGCGATACTCATGTTTAATTCTGTGCGCGCGTGGAAATGTGAAGTCAGGCATCCGTGTGCTGATGGCAACAGTCTTGCCGGTTGGGCTCGTGGCGCTGCTGATTCTTGTTGTGGGCGGTGGCTTCAACGGAATGTCGACGTGATGCAACACAGCCTTTTCCTGCAGGATAGCTTTCAATGAAACGTCGATGGATTACAGTGCTTCTCGCGCTTTGCTGCGCAAACGCGTTTGCGCAGGCCGACGGCGGTGACAGGCAATCCATTTCTACCGTGTCCGGGACGCTACTGATCGTTAAGCTTCCGGTGCCGGCTCGGGATGGCGCGAACTTCAACGCGACTCTGAACGGCAAGCCCTTCGATCGGCTTTACGGTTCTCGCTACGTCTACTACACCGACTCAACCGCGGAGGACAAACCTGCCTCGCGCATCGTCGTTGAAGACTTCGTTGGTGGGTTCTCGGACGCACCGTCGGTGGTCCTCTATGACCTCCGGAAGCAACCAGCGGTCGCGTTACCAGTCAGTGACAAACTTGCTATCGATGACCTTCGCTGGACCGCTAGTTCGGTTGTGATAGGTGCCGATGGCAGGTGGTTCGCATTTTCGGGGCGTAAGCTGACACGCGTCCGCCCTGCAATAAACAGGTAATGTCTGAGACACGAGTTCCGAATATTCACCGGCGCGATTGCCTGTATACGTCCTTAACTGGCGCGCCCACCGCGGGCCAATGCATGTGATACACGCAAACACAACGAAGATGAAGCAAGCGTTCAAGTTCATCGCACGCGCCGTAGGTGGCTGCCTCCTGTTTCTCATACCTGTGCGCCCGCATGTTCCGACCGCCCGCTCATGATGAACTCAACCGCCGCCCAGTCGCCATATAGCCGAAGCACGCTCGTCATCCTGACGCTCAGTCTCGGCGCCCTATTCTTTTCGCTGTTCTGGCTAGTGTCATCGCTGAGGGCCACCCACCGCATGTCGGTCGCCGAAGGAACCGTGGTGAGTTACGACCAGGGCGGCCGGAGCTGGCGTTCGTATCAACCCGTGATCGTGTTCACGACCGCACGCGGCGAGCGCGAACAGATCACGGGCCAGACGTCGTCAACGCAGCCGGGCTACGATATCGGTCAAACGTTGCGCGTGTGCTACGACCCGACGGACCCCGCACGCTCGGCGATCATCGACGACTTTGGGCAGCGCTGGTTTCCGATCGGCGTGGTGATGTTGCTCAGTGTTGTGTTTTCGGCGATTGGCGCGGTGATGTTCGTGATCGAGCGCGGGAAAGTTAAACAGGCCACGCCTTTGTCGTTCTCGCAGGCGAGAGGCAAACGCGGTCGGCAGAATCTGTTGGTCTGCCTGATCCCGATTGTGATCGGAGCTGGGTTTCTGCTAGGCGCTGCAGCTTCGGCAATGCGCGAACGGCAGATCATTGGAAGCTATACGCGCACGACTGGCAAAGTCGTCGAAGTGCAGGAAGCCGAGCGGCCTTATCAGCCGCGCTCGCACATGTACTCGGCGATTGTCGCGTTCAAAACCGCGACAGGGAAAGAAGTCACCTTTGCGCAGGGGTCGTCGTCATCGCATAACGATCTCGGCAGCGGTGACGAGGTCAGTGTTCTCTACGATGCGGATGCGCCCGATCGCGCGATGATCGACAGCTTCTGGGAGCACTGGGGACTGCCTGCCATCCTCGTTGCCATCGGCTTGCCGTTCTTCGCCGTTGGTGTGTTCTTTGTCAGCACCGTCGACTTCAGCGGTGGGCGCCGCAGCAAACGGACCTAGCTTTGAACGTGATTCGACATTCGAGATTGATGGCAGCTGATCTATAACTTCGATCGCATGTGAAGGCGATAGCACGTCGCATGGCGGCAAGATCGTTTCCGCTTCGGCGACCATCGGCGTCGGCGACAGCGGACAACGCGCCGCCCGGCTCGGCGAGCTCATCCATTGTCCACAATGCGACGGCACCCAACCGGTCGCGCGAACCATGCCGAAGACAGACGAAGCCTGCAGGAAGTGTCCACCGGATGCGGGTAACCCGTGATCCGTAACTGGAACATGTCAGACGCCTCGCGCATGTATCAGGTGCAAGAAGCAGGCTTCTCGCCGAATACGGAGTGGAGCTTCAGCGAGCTCGATCTTGATGGGTTTCGTGCGTCTTTGTGTCAGTTGGAAGAGACCAAGGCGAACTATGATCAGTTTTGGAGACGGGTGAGCCGAAAATTTTTTTCAGAGTCTCCGGGGTCCGAAAAATAGTCGACCAGGAGTCGACCCAGAACGATATCGTGGTTGGCCCCCCAGCGTCACTGGTATTTCATGCAGCGATTAAGTTACCGGTATCGCACACGAGCTTCCACGCTAGCCGCTCCACTGATTCGAACTGAGTTGCGCCCGCTTCTGTGAGCTGGAATTGACGACATCATGAATTACAGTCTAAACCTCGAGTTGACTTTTCGTCTGTCTGCGGCCGAAATGCCGACGATCGAAACTGAGTATCACCGGTTGTGGCAATTTGCGAGCGCATTGCAAGTCGCGGGTTTCCCGATCGGTGGCTGGTTTCCGCCATCGGACAATGTGACTGCGTCACTTCTCAACCGGGCTTTCGACTCCAGCGGACCGACGACAGCTGCCATAGCGAGGGCAATGGGGGCGCGGCTTTCACGGACCAACTCTCTGTGAATGGTTTGTGCGTCTTAAGCCTGCAGACTAAAGGTGTCATGTCTCTTGCAAAATGTGATGTCGTGGCAGATATCGTGACTGAAGCGACCCATATCTGGCCGGCGCTGAGTGTTGAAGTCG
>Ga0268254_10000483_pt1 | contig 23127 bp, 22 predicted proteins | sample AgamicOrSfrz_FD_200251 | JGI IMG/M metagenome (GOLD analysis project Ga0268254, IMG submission 200251) | Agave microbial communities from Guanajuato, Mexico - Or.Sf.rz (v2) (version 3) | ecosystem: Host-associated > Plants > Phyllosphere > Phylloplane/Leaf | place: Guanajuato, Mexico...
ATCATCGACGGGCGTATCGAACACTCGGTGCTGCTGGAAATCCTCACCGAACAGCCGTTCGGCACAATGATCCGCTCGCATTGATTTCTCTGTCACATCCGGCACAGGAGGCGCGCCGCTGCAACGCCGCCTCCTGTGCCGGCCACGCCGGCTGGGCGGCGTCTGCGCGGTGCGCAGTCACGGGTGCGTTACCTGCCAGTCGCAGCCGGTCCCGATCATGTCTGCGTCGCGCGCTCGTCGCGGCGCCCGGCGCCTGAAGCGCTCTCTTTCCCATGCGAACTCCGACTTTCCGGCGCCGTCGTCCGCAGATCGCAGGTGGTCGCCCGGTCTGGCTGTTCGATCTGGACAACACGCTGCACCACGCGTCGCACGCCATCTTTCCCGCGATCAATCAGGCGATGACGCAGTACATCGTCGACGCGCTGCAAGTCGAGCTTGCCGAAGCAAACCGCCTGCGCACCGGCTACACGCAACGCTATGGCGCGGCGCTGTTGGGCCTCACGCGTCATCATCCGCTCGACGCCAACGACTTCCTGAGAGTCGTGCACACGTTTCCCGATCTCGGCTCGATGATCCGCCACGAGCGCGGTGTCGCGCGTCTTGTCGCGGCGCTGCCGGGCCGCAAGATCGTGCTGACCAATGCGCCTGAGGCGTATGCGCGGGCGGTGCTCGCGCAGTTGCGCATCGAGCGTCTGTTCGAGCAGGTGATTGCCATCGAGCATATGCGCGACCGGCGCCAATGGCGCGCCAAACCCGACCACGCGATGCTGCGTAAGGCCATGCGCGACGCACATGTATCGCTGAAAGACGTGGTGCTGGTCGAAGACACGCGCTCGCACCTGAAGAACTACCGGCGGCTCGGCATCCGCACTGTGTGGATCACCGGTCATTTGCCGCGCAAGCCGCATGCGGACGGTGTGCCTACACGGCTGCCCGGCACCGGCCGGCCGCATTATGTCGATCGCAGCATTCGTTCGCTAAAATCGTTACGACTGAGCACCCGCTCGGTTCGATTGAAGCGCCAGCAGACGGGACGACAGCCATGCAGCCGATCGACAAGCCTGACGAAGCCCTAGCCGGACACGCCCCCGCTCACGACCCCGCGCTGACGTCACTGCCGCGCGCGCAGCGCCCGAAGCCGGGCGAGCGCCGCGTGCATATCCTGCAAACGCTTGCCGCAATGCTCGAAGCGCCGAAAAGCGAAAAGATCACCACCGCGGCGCTGGCCGCCCGGCTCGGCGTGTCGGAAGCCGCGCTCTACCGTCACTTTGCGAGCAAAGCGCAAATGTTCGAAGGACTAATCGAGTTCATCGAGCAGACCATTTTCGGCCTGATCAATCAGATCGTCGACAAGGAAAACAATGGCGTGCTGCAAGCGCGCGCCATCGCGCTGATGCTGCTGAATTTCTCTGCGAAAAATCCTGGCATGACGCGCGTGCTGACGTGCGAGGCGCTCGTCGGCGAACATGAGCGGCTGACTATGCGCGTCAATCAGATGCTCGAGCGCGTCGAGGCTTCTTTGAAGCAGTGTCTGCGCCTCGCCACGCTTGGCGCCGATGCCAACGCCGACGCCGATGCCGATGCCAGCGCACCAGACGCGCCCGCGCCCGTTCCAGCGGACTACGACCCCGCCGTACGTGCCAGCTTGCTGCTGAGCTATGTGATTGGGCGCTGGCATCGCTATGTCCGCAGCGGCTTTGTGCGCCTGCCGGCCGACGAGGCCGACCAGCAGTTGCGCGTCATCCTTCAGTAGGGCGCGGGCACCGCACACCGGCAGGCAGACGCTGCCGCGAGGAATTTTCCGCTATACTTTGCGCCTGACTGCGGCCCTGCAGCCTTGCTGAAAGCACATTTCAGCCACCCAAACGCACAGGCTGCCGCACTCCAGAACGGAACATGTCATACGCGCCGATTTGCTGACTCGATTGCGGGCGCGCGAACTCGTGGAGTAATCCCCGGTTCACTATAAATGCGGCTAAAGAGGTCGTCAGCCGCGCACAAGTCGTTCTCCTCCGTGCTTTGCCGACGCCGTCTAGCCGCCCTGTATTTGTCAAATGGCGGAATGAATGGAATCGATCGGCATCGTCGCTCCAACAAAAATGCATTTCCCCGAGCCGTTGCGTCTGCAAAACGGCAGTTCGCTCGCGGGCTACGACCTGATGGTCGAGACCTACGGCACGCTCAACGCCGCGCGCAGCAATGCAGTGCTGGTGTGTCACGCGCTCAACGCGTCGCACCACGTGGCCGGCGTGTATGCGGACAATCCGAAGGACATCGGCTGGTGGGACAACATGGTCGGTCCCGGCAAACCGCTCGATACCAACCGGTTCTTCGTGATCGGCGTCAATAATCTCGGTTCGTGCTTCGGCTCGACCGGACCCATGAGCATCGATCCGGCCACCGGCAAACCGTATGGCGCGACGTTCCCGGTCGTGACGGTCGAAGACTGGGTGAACGCGCAGGCGCGTGTCGCGGATCAATTCGGCATCGAGCGCTTCGCCGCCGTGATGGGCGGCAGCCTGGGCGGCATGCAGGCGCTCGCGTGGAGCATGATGTATCCACAGCGCGTCGCGCATTGCATCGTGGTGGCATCCACGCCCAAGCTCTCGGCGCAGAACATTGCGTTCAACGAAGTGGCGCGCTCGGCCATTCTGTCGGACCCGGACTTTCACGGCGGCAACTACTACGCGCATAACGTGAAGCCGAAGCGCGGCTTGCGCGTCGCGCGAATGATCGGCCACATCACCTATCTGTCGGACGACGACATGGCCGAGAAATTCGGCCGCTCGCTGCGCCGCGCGGAAGGCGCGCTCGACGCCTACAACTTCAACTTCGACGTGGAGTTCGAGGTGGAGTCGTATCTGCGCTATCAGGGCGACAAGTTCGCTGACTACTTCGACGCCAACACGTATCTGCTCATCACGCGCGCGCTGGATTATTTCGATCCCGCCAAGGCATTCGACGGCGATCTGACAGCGGCGCTTGCGCACACCACGGCGAAATATCTGATTGCGAGTTTCACCACGGACTGGCGTTTCGCGCCGGCCCGCTCGCGCGAGCTCGTGAAGGCGCTGCTCGATCACAAGCGCACGGTCACGTACGCGGAGATCGACGCGCCGCATGGCCATGACGCCTTCCTGCTCGACGACGCGCGCTATCACAACCTGATGCGCGCCTACTACGAACGCATTGCGAACGAGGTGAACGCATGAACCAGCGAGCACTCGATTATCTGGCGCTGCGCCCGGACTTCCGCGCCATCGCCCGCTGGGTGGAACCGCGCGCCACGGTCCTCGATCTGGGTTGCGGCGACGGCTCGCTGCTCTCGCTGCTCAGCGAGGAACTGGACGTGCAAAGCTACGGCATCGAGATCAACGACGCCGGCGTGCTGGCCGCCACGCAAAACGGCGTCAATGTGATCCAGCAGAATCTCGAAGACGGCCTGCGTCTTTTCGAGGACGGCAGCTTCGATTTCGCGATCCTCTCGCAGACGCTGCAAACCATTCATCAGACGGCGGCGATTCTTCGCGAAACGGTGCGAGTCGGCCGCGAATGCATCGTCTCGTTTCCTAACTTCGGCTACTGGGCGCACCGGCTCTCCGTGCTGCAAGGGCGCATGCCGGTGTCGAAGTCGCTGCCCTATCAATGGCACAACACGCCGAACGTGCGCGTGCTGACCATCAAGGACTTCGAGGCACTCGCGCCCGAGGTGGGCATCGAAATTCTCGACCGTGTGGTGCTGCACGATGGTCAGACCGTGAGGTGGGGCGTGAACTGGCGTGGTAGTCTTGCGGTCTATCGCGTCAAGAAAAGCTAACGCAAGATATCCACATGTCGAACCCGCCGCACGAGGCGCCCGCACCCGCAGTTACCGCTCACGAGGAACATCCCGGCTGGCGCGCCTTTTTCAATACGCGCATGCTGATCTGCGTCTTTCTCGGCTTCACGTCGGGCCTGCCGCTGTTCACGCTCGTCTATCTGGTGCAAGCGTGGTTGCGCTCCGAAGGCGTCAATCTGAAGGAGATCGGCCTTTTTGCGCTGATCCAGTTTCCGTACACCTGGAAATTCATCTGGGCGCCGCTAATGGACCGCTACGTGCCGCGCCTGCCGGGCTGGCGTCCCGGCAGGCGGCGTGGCTGGATGCTGGTCACGCAGATTCTGGTCGCAGCCGCTATCGGCGCGCTCGGGTTCGTGTCGCCGCGTGATTCGATCTGGACAGTGGCGGCTTTGACGGCGCTCGTCGCGTTTTTCGGCGCAAGCCAGGATATTTCGATCGACGCCTATCGGCGCGAACTGCTGAGCGACACCGAGCAAGGCCTCGGCAACGCGGTGCATGTCAACGCCTACAAGATTGCAGCTCTGGTGCCCGGTTCGCTCGCACTTATTCTGTCAGATCATTTGCCGTGGACGACGGTTTTCATGGTGACCGGCGCCTTCATGCTGCCGGGCATTGTCATGACGCTTGTAGTACGCGAGCCCGAAATACACGGCACGCCGCCCAGGAACCTGCGCGAAGCCATTGTGCAGCCGTTCCGCGAATTTCTCGAGCGCGACGGCTGGCGCGGGGCGCTATTCGTGCTCGGCTTTATCTTTCTGTACAAGCTTGGCGACACGATGGCGACGACGCTGTCCACGTCGTTCTTCCTCGACATCGGTTTCTCGCGCACGCAGATCGGCGTGATCGCAAAAACAACGGCATTCGCCGCGAGTCTCGCGGGCGGCATTGTGGGCGGTGTCTGGCTGATGAAGATCGGCATTGGCCGGGGCCTATGGATTTTCGGCGTTCTGCAGATGGTGTCGACGCTCGGCTTTGCGTGGCTCGCGCATCTCGGCCCGGCTTCGCCTGGCTTGACGGCAATCTACGACATCGCCGTGGGAATCAGCGCGGGCACCACGAAGCTGCTGTCCTGGGTGGGTATCGACTGGTCGGTGCAGCTCGAGCCGCGCTCGGTCGCGCTTGCGCTCGTCTACGGCTTTGAGACCTTCTCCACCGGCCTGACGATGGCGGCCTTCACCGCTTACATCGCCAGCACGACCGATCCACGCTATACGGCGACGCAGTTTGCGCTTTTCACGAGCCTCGCTTCGGTGCCGCGCACGCTAGCCTCGGCGGCAAGCGGCTATGTGGTCGCGCAAATCGGCTGGTTCGACTACTTTATTGTCTGCACCGCGCTCGCCGTACCGGGCATGCTGCTTCTGTTGCGCATTGCGCCGTGGAGAGTGCGGTCGTGAAGACGTTTTTTGCAAAGCAGTCGGCATGCTGGCGCGCCGGGCGCGCGAGGCAGTGCGCCGCTGGCCGCAGCGTGCTGCGCGATGCGCTCACGGTTGGCTGCGTGAGCTTGCTGAGCGCGGTTACCCCGCTCAGCGTGCATGCAGCGGCGGCCGCGCCTCCGGCCGCAAACAGCGCCGCTGCGGGTGCATCTGCGAACGCGGACAATGCAACCGTGGCGCCGCAATCCACCGCGCCGGCCGCGAAGTCCGCCGCCGCCAACGCCGAAAGCGCGGCGGCTGCGCCACCGGCCGCGAACAGCGCCAACAACGCCGGCAGCACACCGGCCGCGGGCAGCTCGCTTGGGTCGTCGGTGCAACCCTCCGCGAGCGGGAAAGCGGTGGCCGCGAAAAGCCCATCGTTCACTGGCGCTCCAAAGCCGCCAGCCACCGCAGCCGGGTCCGCGACGTATAGCCCGAACAACCAGCTGCGCTACGGCGGCTATCTGGTGTTCCGCAACCTGATTCCATCGCCGATGCTCGAGGCCCAAGCCGCCGAAGAGTTCAGCCAGATCGTGTATGGCGCCGAGCATGCAAACCGTCTTTACGACGACGCCGACGCGCACGTCACCCGCGTTCGCTCGATCGTCGACAAAATGGTGCCCTACTCGCTCAAATGGAACGAGCGCGCAAAAGGCTGGAAGTGGGATGTCGCCGTGGTGCGTTCGCCCGACATTCGCATGTACTGTCTGCCGGGCGGCAAGATCGTCGTGTATGGCGGGCTGCTTGACCGCGCGCGTCTGAACGACAATGAATTGGCCATGCTGGTCGGCCACGAAATCGCCCACGCGTTGCGCGAACATGCGCGCGAGCGGCTCGGCCAATTGCAAGGCAGCCAGCTCGCTTCGTCCGGCACCATCTCGCAACTGTTCGGCCTCGCGGACCTCGGCGCCGCGCCGCTTGGCATCGGTTCACGGCTGCTCGAAATGAAGTACGAAAACACCGACGAAACCGAAGCCGACGTGATAGGCAGCGACATCGCCTCTCGCGCCGGATTCGATCCACGCGCGGCGGTCACGCTGTGGGACAAGCTCGCGCAGGCCACGCGCAGCAATCGCGAGCAGGGCTTCATCTACGTCCACCCGTATTCGCAGTCGCGCCGTCAGGACATCATCAAGCGCCTGCCGGATATGCTGCCGCTCTATGCGAAGGCCATCGGCAAAACGGTGGATGCGCTGCCGGACTACGCGGGCATGGGCCGCCCGCGCCGCAAGCTGGCTCGCGATTAGCGCGCCTCAATCTGCTCGAACGAGCGAGCGCGCTGCCGAACGCTCACGTTGATACTGACGCTAACGCCGCGCACTCCGCGTCACGCGACTGTCAAGCAACGGCGCCACATATCGAACTCACTTCTTCACGTCGTGGTCGTAGTCGACGGTGAGCGGCGCGTGGTCGCTAAACTTGATGTCGCGAAATACCTCGGTGCGTTTGGCCTTGCTCGCGATGCCCGGCGTTGCGATCTGATAATCGATACGCCACCCCACGTTCTTCGCGTACGCCTGGCCGCGATTGCTCCACCAGGTGTATTGCTCGGGCCGCTGATCGAGCGTGCGGAACACGTCGACGTAACCCACTTCGTCGAAAAGTTTGGTGAGCCACGCGCGCTCTTCTGGCAGACAGCCCGAGTTCTTCTGGTTGCTCTTCCAGTTCTTGATGTCGATTTCCTTGTGGACGATATTGACGTCGCCGCACACGATCACTTCGCGTTCGCGCGCGAGTTCCGCGAGATGCGGCATGAACTCGTCCATGAAACGATATTTGGCCTGCTGACGTTCCTCGCCGCTCGACCCCGACGGCACATACACGGACACAATCGACAGCTTGCCAAAGCGCAGTTCGACATAACGCCCCTCGGGATCGAACTCCTCGCTGCCGAAGCCGATCACCACTTCGTCGGGCTCGTGCCGCGTATAGACACCCGCGCCGCTATAGCCCTTCTTCACCGCATGCTGGAAATAGCCGGTGAAATCGTGCGGCGCCATGAATTCCGGCGTCATGTCGTCTTGCGAACATTTGATTTCCTGCACGCACAGGACGTCGGCGTTCTGCTCGCCGAACCAGTCGAAAAAACCTTTCTTTGCCGCTGAGCGGATGCCGTTCAGGTTGGCGGTAATCACACGCAACATGTCGTTCCTTTGTGTCTTTGTTCGATTGGTTTCTGGATTCGTGTTCGGGCGGCGCCTCGCAAGTCGAACGTCACTCGACCTTGACGCCCTTCAGCGATTCTTTGGCTGGCGGAAATTCGAGCTTCAGTTCCCGGAAAGTGCGCAGCAGCAACTCAGCGACCATCAGGTTGCGATGCGTTTTCGAGTCTGCGGGAATCACGTACCACGGCGCATATTCCGTTGAAGTCGCGGCGAGCGCGTCGCCATATACCGACAGGTATTTGTCCCACTGCTTACGCGCGTCGAGATCGGACACATCGAATTTCCAGTGCTTGGTCTGGTCGTCGATGCGCGCCTGCAACCGCTCGCGCTGCTCTTCTTTCGAGATGTGCAGCATGCACTTGATGATCGCCGTCTCACTGTCGGCAAGCAGTTCCTCGAACTGGCGAATATGGCGGCACCGTACCTCGAATGCATGGGCGTCGATGCTGCCGAGCACCGTCGGCACGAGCAGGTCTTCGTAGTGGCTGCGGTTGAAGATGGTCAGTTCACCAGCCGCGGGCGCTTGCGCATGCACACGCCACAGGAAGTCGTGTGCGAGTTCGTCGGGTGTGGGCGCCTTGAACGGCGCGATACGCAGGCCGAGCGGATCGACTTCGTGAAACACGGCGCGAATCGTGCCGTCCTTGCCGCTCGTGTCCATGCCTTGCAGCACCAGCAGCACGCGGCGTTTTCGCTGCGCATGCAAACGTTCCTGAAAGACGTCGAGCTCCGCACCGATTTCGGAGAGCCGCCCACGGTCGGAATCTTTCGATCCCGTGGAAAAAGGCTTCGCGGCGGGGTCGAAATCGGCGAGCGAGAATTTGCTTTTCTTGCCGTCGAAGTAAGGCACGCGGAAATCGTCGAGTTCGGGTCGCTTCGCCATCCACATGCTCCGTATGTCTGCGTTCGGGTTCGCCAAAGCGGCCCGCAAATGAAACGGGCCGTTGCCTCCAACTTTCGTTTCCGGCAACAGCCCGCGGTCGCCAAAGCGAGGGCGCTTCGGCTGTCCGATCAACCGCACTTCTTCGGGCCTCAGGCTTCAGGCTTCAGGCAAGGTCCAGTGAGGCTTCCGTCTGGCGTAAGCCAGACTTCAGCTCAGCTTCTTCTTCAGCAGTTCGTTCACTTGCGCCGGATTTGCCTTGCCCTTGGTCGCCTTCATCGCCTGGCCGATCAGCGCGTTGAACGCCTTGTCCTTGCCTGCGCGGAATTCCTCCACCGACTTCTGGTTCGCAGCGAGCACCTCGTCGATGATCGCCTCCAGCGCGCCCGTGTCGGAAATCTGCTTCAAGCCCTTCGCTTCGATGATGCGGTCGGCCGCGGCCTCGTCGTTCGCCTTCTCTTCCCAGATAGCGAGGAAAATTTCTTTCGCGATCTTGTTGGAGATCGTGCCGTCGGCAATGCGTTGCAACAGCAGTGCCAACTGCGCGGACGACACCGGACACTCAGCAATTTCGAGGCCTTCGCGATTCAGTTGCGACGACACCTCGCCCATCACCCAGTTTGCCGCGACCTTGGCGTTGGCCGCACCGAGCTTGCCGACCACCGCTTCGAAATAAGCGGCCGTCGCCTTGCTCGAGGTGAGCACGTTCGCGTCATACGGCGTCAAACCGTATTGCGACACAAAACGCTGCTGGATCGCTTCCGGCAGCTCCGGCATTTCGCGCTTGACGCGCTGGACCCACGCCGCGTCGATGACAAGCGGCATCAGGTCGGGATCGGGGAAATAGCGGTAGTCGTGCGCGTCTTCCTTGCTGCGCATGGAGCGCGTCTCGCGGCGGTCAGGGTCGTACAGACGCGTTTCCTGCACCACCGTGCCGCCGTCTTCGATCAGTTCGATCTGACGGCGCACCTCGTACTGGATCGCTTCTTCGAGGAAGCGGAACGAGTTCAGGTTCTTGATTTCGGCGCGCGTGCCGAACTCTGTCTGACCAACTGGCCGCACCGACACGTTCGCGTCGCAGCGGAACGAGCCTTCCTGCATGTTGCCGTCGCAAATACCGAGCCACGTGACGAGCGTGTGCAGCGTCTTTGCGTAAGCCACCGCTTCCGCCGCGCTGCGCATTTCCGGCTCGGTGACGATTTCGAGCAGCGGCGTGCCCGCACGGTTCAGGTCGATGCCGGTCATGCCTGCGAAGTCTTCGTGCAGCGACTTGCCCGCATCTTCCTCGAGGTGAGCGCGCGTGAGATTGACGACCTTGGAGTACGCCGGGGTGCCGGCCTTCTCGTTGGCGGGCACCTGAATGGTCACCTGGCCGCCTTGCACGACGGGAATCTCGTACTGGCTGATCTGATAGCCCTTCGGCAGATCGGGGTAGAAGTAGTTCTTGCGCGCAAAAATGCTGCGCGGGGCGACCGTTGCGCCAATGGCGAGACCGAACTGGATGGCGCGCTCCACGGCGCCGCGGTTCATGACCGGCAACGTGCCCGGCAAGGCCAGATCGACGGGGCACGCCTGCGTGTTGGGCGCGGCGCCGAACTGCGTCGGGGCGCCGGAGAAAATCTTGGATTGCGTGGACAGTTGCGCGTGGGTCTCCAGACCGATCACGACTTCCCATTGCTTGGTCATGGTGCTCACACTCCTGCCGGTGCCTTGCGGTGCCAGTCGGTCGCGCGCTGGAACGCGTCGGCCACCTGCAGCATCCGGGCTTCATTGAAATAGTTGCCGATGATCTGCAATCCCACCGGACGCTGTGCATTCGTGCCCGCGCCGAAGCCGCACGGCACGCTCATGCCCGGCAAGCCGGCGAGGCTCACGGACAGCGTGTAGATGTCGGCGAGATACATCTGCACGGGGTCGTCGCCCTTCGCGCCGAGATCCCACGCCACCGACGGTGCGACCGGTCCCATGATGACGTCGCACTGTTTGAACGCCTCCTGGAAATCCTGCGCGATGATGCGGCGAATTTTCTGCGCCTGCAGGTAATACGCGTCGTAATAGCCATGCGAAAGCACGTAAGCGCCGACCATGATGCGACGCTTCACTTCGGGCCCGAAGCCTTCGGCGCGCGACTTCTTGTACATGTCGAGCAGATCGCGATATTCCGCGGCGCGATGGCCGAAACGCACGCCGTCGAAGCGCGACAGGTTCGACGATGCCTCCGCCGGCGCGATCACGTAGTACACCGGAATGGACAGCTCCGTTTTCGGCAGCGATACGTCGACGAGCGTGGCGCCGAGCGCCTCGTATTGCTTGAGCGCGGCGTCGACCGATGCGCGCACGTCGTCGGCGAGACCTGCGCCGAAGTACTCTTTCGGCAAGCCGATGCGCAGGCCGTCGAGCGGCTTGCCGGCGCCGTCCTGCTTCCATGCCTGACCGAGATAGCGCGTGTAGTCTTCGTCGTCACGCACCAGGCTCGTGGAATCGCGCTGGTCAAAACCGGCCATTGCGTTAAGCAGCGTTGCGCAGTCAGCGGCGCTTTGCGCCATCGGACCGCCCTGATCCAGCGACGACGCGAACGCGATCATGCCGTAGCGCGACACGCGGCCGTAAGTCGGCTTGATGCCGGTGATGCCCGAGAACGACGCCGGCTGACGGATCGAGCCGCCGGTATCGGTGCCGGTTGCAGCAGGCGCGAGGCGCGCGGCCACAGCCGCCGCGGAGCCGCCTGACGAGCCGCCCGGCACTGCCTGACGATCCCACGGGTTCTGGACGGGGCCAAAATACGAATTTTCGTTCGACGAGCCCATCGCGAACTCGTCCATGTTCGTCTTGCCGACGCACACCATGCCGGCGCTCTGCAGACGCTCGACCACGGTGGCGTCGAACGGGCTTTCGTAGTTCGACAGCATTTTCGAGCCGGCCGTGGAGCGCCAGCCTTTGGTGACGAACACATCCTTGTGCGCGATCGGCACGCCGGTCAGCGGGCCGCCGTGGCCCGAGTGAAGCAGCGCGTCCGCGGCTTTTGCCTGGGCGAGCGTGAGATCCGGATCGACCTGGATGAACGCATTGAGGCCGCGCGCCGCGTCGATGCGTTTTAGATAGAGCTGAGCCAGCTCGACTGCGGAGCATTCCTTGGCGGCCAACGCGGCGCGCAGTTCGGTCAAACTTTTTTCATGCATTGCGTGTTGTCCTGGAAAGCGCGGCAACGCGGATCGCGCTGCCGTGGAAGCGTTCGGTTGCGGGCCGGCGAACCGGGCCGAGGTGTCGACGAACATATCGGCGAACATACCGGCGACAAGCGAAGCTGCGCGCGCCTGTTTCGGCGCGGCATGCCGTGCTCGCGGTGGTGGCTCGCGGCCCGCAAGCCGCGCCGCGCCCGCCGCGCGCTGATATCGCCGTTATTCGATCACCTTCGGCACGAGATACAGACCGTCCTGCACGGCCGGTGCGGGACGCTGGAAAGCCTCGCGCTCGATCGTTTCGGTCACCGCGTCGTCGCGCAGACGCAGCGCGACGTCTTCGATCTGCTCGATCGGATGGGCAAGCGGTGCGATGCCCGTGGTGTCGACCGCCTGCATCTGCTCGACGAGGCCAAAAAACTCGTTGAGCTGGACAAGCGTGTGTTCGGCGTCGGCGTCGGCCAGTTCGAGCCGCGCGAGATGCGCGATGCGCTTAACATCGGTCAGGGTCAAAGCCATGCAGTCACCGGAAAAAGTGGCGGGCTGCCGCAGCAGGAAAAGAGCGCTGCGACAGCGAGTTACGACGCTGGAGGAAGACCTCGAAAAAGGGGCCAGCGGCGGCAAAAAGTGCCGTCCGTTTCCTTCAAAACATCCAAAATTATAAGGTATCATTACGCGTTCGACCCAAACCCGGACCGACTTACCAAGGCCTTTCTGGACATTTCGCGAAGATGGTTCGGATTTTTCTGGCCTGGCTTTGCACCGGCCTCCGGTAGACTCCCTCGCAGCTTCAAGTTCCTGTGGCGCCGCATCGCCCGGTTGAAGCTGTTATTTTTTTCCGCTGCCGCCCTGCGCAACACTGCGCGGCCCGGCCCCAAGCGAGACAGGATTTTGAATGTTCGGTTTTTTGCGCAGCTACTTCTCCAACGACCTGGCGATTGACCTCGGCACCGCCAACACGCTCATCTACATGCGTGGCAAGGGCATCGTTCTTGATGAACCGTCGGTTGTGTCCATCCGCCAGGAAGGCGGACCGAACGGCAAGAAAACCATTCAGGCAGTCGGCAAGGAAGCCAAGCAGATGCTCGGCAAGGTGCCGGGCAACATTGAAGCAATCCGCCCCATGAAAGACGGCGTGATCGCCGACTTCACGGTCACTGAGCAGATGATCAAGCAGTTCATCAAAACTGCTCACGAATCGCGCATGTTCTCGCCGTCGCCGCGCATCATCATTTGCGTGCCGTGCGGCTCGACCCAGGTGGAGCGCCGCGCGATCAAGGAAGCCGCGCACGGTGCGGGCGCCTCGCAGGTGTATCTCATCGAAGAACCCATGGCCGCCGCAATCGGCGCCGGCCTGCCGGTGTCGGAAGCCACCGGTTCCATGGTCGTGGACATCGGCGGCGGCACGACCGAAGTCGGCGTGATCTCGCTCGGCGGCATCGTCTACAAGGGTTCGGTGCGCGTGGGCGGCGACAAGTTCGACGAAGCCATCGTCAACTACATCCGCCGCAACTACGGCATGCTGATCGGCGAGCAAACGGCTGAAGCCATCAAGAAGGAAATCGGCTCCGCCTTCCCGGGTTCCGAAGTCAAGGAAATGGAAGTGAAGGGCCGCAATCTGTCGGAAGGCATTCCGCGCAGCTTCACGATCTCCAGCAACGAAATTCTCGAAGCGCTCACCGACCCGCTGAACCAGATCGTCTCTTCGGTGAAGATCGCGCTCGAGCAAACGCCGCCGGAACTTGGCGCGGATATCGCCGAACGCGGCATGATGCTCACGGGCGGTGGCGCACTGCTGCGCGATCTGGACCGCCTGCTCGCCGAAGAAACCGGACTGCCGGTGCTCGTTGCCGAAGACCCGCTCACGTGCGTCGTGCGCGGCTCGGGCATGGCGCTCGAGCGCATGGACAAGCTCGGCAGCATCTTCTCGTACGAGTAAGCGAGCGAGTTCGATGTCAGTAGCGCGGATCTGGCAAACGGCCCCTTGCGGGCCGGTTTGCCATTGGCACGGGCGCCCAGCGTCCGTGCGCTGAACCGCGTTTTCAGCGCGCCGCCGCCTCACCCAACCGCTTACGCCCCCGGCGCCGACCATGGAATACAGTCCGCCGCCCCTTTTCAAGCAAGGCCCTTCCGCCCTCGCACGGCTCGTGTTTTTCGTCGTGCTGGCGCTTGCCCTGCTGATCTCCGACGCCCGCTTCAGAACGCTCGAAATCGTTCGCGGCGTGCTCGGCGCGGGTCTTTATCCGTTGCAGCGCGCCGCGCTGGTGCCGCGCGACGTCTTCATGGGCGCCGCCGACCTGGCCGTGACAAGCGCGACGCTGCGCAGCGACAACGAGAAGCTGCGCACAAGGAACCTCCAACTGTCGCAGCAGGCCAACACCGCCGCCGAACTCTCCGCGGAGAACGGCCACTTGCGCGCGTTGCTGCAACTGTCGCAGCGCGCAAGCACGCAATCGCTGCCCGCGGAAATCCAGTACGACACGCGCGATCCGTTCACGCAGAAGGTGGTGATCAACCGCGGCGCGCAGCAGGGCATCCAGAACGGCTCGCCGGTGGTCAACGAAGACGGCGTGATCGGCCAGGTGACCCGCGTGTTCCCGCTGCAAGCCGAAGTCACGCTGCTGACGGACAAGGACCAGGCCGTGCCTGTGCAGATCGTGCGCACGGGTCTTCGCAGCGTCATTTATGGGACGCCGAAAGGCGACACGCTCGATCTGCGCTTCGTGCCGATCAGCGCCGACGTGCAAACGGGCGACGAACTCGTCACGAGCGGGCTCGACGGCGTCTATCCGCCGGGCTTGCCGGTGGCCAAGGTGGTACGTGTCGACAAGCAGGCGGACACGGCCTTTGCGCGCGTGATCTGCCTGCCGATTGCGCCCGTGCGCGGTGCGCGTCAATTGCTGGTGCTGCATTACGTGAACGACTTGCCGCCGCGCCCGGTCCAGGAGCCAGAAACGCCCTCTAAAGACGGCAAGGCCAAGAAGGGCGCGAAGCCGGCCGACAGCAAGGGCGCTGCGGACAAATCCGCCAAACCGCCCGAGAAGTCCGCGAGCAATGCGGCCGGCCAGGCGGCCCCAGCGGTACCGGCGGGCAAGCCGGCGGCCGCCGAGCAGAAATCCGCAGCAGCGAAAAAACCCGCCGCTCCTGAAAAGGCCAAGCCGCAAGCCGCGCCGGGAGCCAAGCCATGAACCGCCCGCAATATATCCTTCAGCCGGTCAATCCGTACTTCATCGCGTTCAGTCTCGCGGCTGCATTCCTGCTGAACCTCATGCCGTGGGGGCGCCTCGTGGGCGTGCCTGATTTCGTCGCGCTCGTGCTGCTGTTCTGGAACGTGCACCAACCCCGCAAAGTCGGCATGGGCATTGCGTTCTTCCTCGGCCTGCTGATGGATGTGCACAACGCGAGCCTGCTCGGCGAACATGCGCTTGCCTACACGCTGCTCTCGTACGGCGCGATCACGATCCACCGCCGCGTGCTGTGGATGTCGCTAGGCGTGCAAACTTTTGCGGTCATGCCGCTTCTCGTCATCGCACAACTGGTGCCGTTCGTGATCCGTCTGCTGACGGGCGCGGCGTTCCCCGGTTGGGGCTACCTGATCGACGGATTCGTCGAAGCCGCGCTGTGGCCCGTCGCCAGCGTGCTGCTGCTGATGCCGCAGCGCCGCCCGGCCGACCCCGACGACACGCGGCCCATTTGATCCGGCGCCGCGCGTGCAGGCCGTTGCCATGAGACCCGCATTGCCTGCCTGCGCGACGCTCATCGCTTTTCATGCCTTCCGGTTTTGCCCGGATCAGGCGCACACTCATGATGGCCGTCGCCCGGCCTTTTGCAGAATCGCATGACCGAATTCAAGGACACTCAGCAACAGCTCTCGAAGTTCCGCGTGCGCGTCGCCGCGGCGGGTCTGTTCGTGTTCGTCTGCTTCGGGCTGATCGGCTTTCGCTTCCTGTTCCTGCAGGTCTGGCACCACAGCAAGTACTCGCTGCAGGCGGACGAAAACCGCATTTCCGTCGCGCCGATCGTGCCCAACCGCGGCATCATCACGGACCGTAACGGCGTCGTGCTCGCAAAGAACTACTCGGCGTATACGCTGGAAATCACGCCGTCCAAGCTCAATGCACCGCTCGAAAGCGTGATCGACGATCTCGCCACCGTCGTTTCCATCGACGCGCGCGACCGCCGCCGCTTCAAGAAGCTGCAGGAAGATTCGAAGAATTTCGAGAGCCTGCCGATCCGCACCCGCCTCACCGACGACGAAGTCGCACGCTTCACCGCCCAGCGCTTCCGCTTTCCCGGCGTGGAAGTGCGCGCGCGCCTGTTCCGCCAGTACCCGCTCGGCCCGACGGCTGCGCACGTGATCGGCTACATTGGGCGGATTTCGCAGCGCGACCAGGAGCGCATCGACGACGCGAGCGACCGGAACGACAGCGATCCGGAGCACTACGACCCGCGTCTGGACGCGAACAACTACAAGGGCACCGACTACATCGGCAAGATCGGCGTCGAGCAGAGTTACGAAACTGAACTGCACGGCCAGACGGGTTTCGAGGAAGTGGAAGTCACCGCCGGCGGCCGGCCCGTGCGCACCATGTCGCGCACGCAGGCGACGCCCGGCAATAACCTCGTGCTGTCGCTCGACATCGGCTTGCAGCAGGTCGCCGAGCAGGCGTTCGCGGGCCGGCGCGGCGCGCTGGTCGCAATCGAGCCGTCCACAGGAGACGTACTCGCGTTCGTCTCCGCTCCGAGCTTCGATCCGAATTCGTTCGTAGACGGCATCGATCAGCAGACCTGGGACGAGCTCAACAACTCGCCTGACCATCCGCTTCTGAACCGGCCGCTGCACGGCACCTATCCGCCGGGCTCCACGTACAAGCCGTTCATGGCGCTTGCCGCGCTCACGCTGCACAAGCGCACGCCGGGTTGGGGTTTCCAGGATCCGGGCTCCTACACCTTCGGTGGCCACACGTTCCGCAACGACGTGCGCTCCGGTCAAGGCTGGGTCGACATGAACCGCGCGATCGTGGTGTCGAACGACACGTACTTCTACATGCTCGCGCACGATCTCGGCGTGAACAACATCGCGAATTTCATGAAGCCGTGGGGCTTCGGCCAGATCACCGGCATCGACGTTGCCGGCGAAGCGCGCGGCATCCTGCCGTCCACGGATTGGAAACGCAAGGCGTACCGCAAGCCCGAGCAGCAAAAGTGGTACGAAGGCGAGACGATCAGCCTCGGCATTGGCCAGGGCTATAACTCGTTCACCATTCTTCAGCTGGCGCACGCCACGGCCACGCTCGCCAACAACGGTGTCGTGATGAAACCGCACCTCGTGCGCGACATCGAAAATCCGCTCACCAAAGACACGCGTCCGGTGGTGCGCGATCCGAGCGACAAGATTCCGGTGAAGCAGTCTGACATCGACATCATCAAGCGCGCGATGGAAGGCGTCGTGACGAACGGCACGGCGTCGAAGGTATTTATCGGTGCGCCGTATCTGGCGGCGGGCAAGACCGGCACGGCGCAGGTTTACTCGCTGCAAGGCGCAAACTACAAGGGTCACGCGATTGCTGAGCACCTGCGCGACCACGCGCTTTTCATCGCCTTTGCGCCTGCCGAGCAACCGAAGATCGCGCTCGCGCTGATCGTTGAGAACGGCGGCTGGGGCGCGGAGGCGGCCGGCCCGATCGCGCGCAAGGTGCTCGACTACTACCTCGTCGGCAAGAACAAGCCGGGTGCCGAAGCGGCCGCTGTCGCGGCGGCGGCGTCGGCCACGCAGGACGCGTCCGCGCCCGAAGTCGGCGCTGCTCCCGCGCCGCAGGAAGCGACGCAGCCGGTGAAGATCGCCGCGGGCTTTACCGCGCTGCCTATGCCGGGGGCGGCGTCCGCGGCGGCGGCTGCTTCGGCGGCAGCGGCGGCTTCTTCAGCAGCAGGGGCCTCTGGTGCTGCCGCAGCCGCTCCGGCGAATAGCGCGTCGGGCCCAGTTGCGGCAGGCGCCGCGTCGTCTGCCACGGCCACCACATCCAGATCGCCCGGTGCTGCGGCGGGTCCCGCAGCGGCGCGCAAGCAGCCGGCATCGGCTGCCGCCGCCAGCCCGCCAGCGACCGCGTCAGCTCCGGCGGCCAACCGCGCGACCACGCGCAATTCCGGCGCCTCGCGCCAGCCGCGCCCGGCGAGCGCCCCCGCGCCCACGGCCGCCGCACGCCCCGCCACCCATGGGGGCTCGCAACCATCGCGCGATAGCGGCACGGAGCCCGCGTCGCCACGTCAGCCGGTTTCCGGCGGCATCGACGAATAAGGAGAAAGGCATGCAATTCGACAAGCGCGCCTGGCTCGACCGCATCAAGCGGATGTTCGCGGGCTTCGACCGTCCGCTCGCACTGATCGTATTCCTGCTGCTGTGCGTGGGCCTTGTCACCTTGTACAGCGCGAGTCTGGACGTACCGGGCCGCGTGGAAGACCAGTTGCGCAACATCATGCTGACGTTCGTGCTGATGTGGGCGCTCGCCAATGTTCCACCCACCACGCTGATGCGCTTCGCGGTTCCGCTCTATACGTTCGGGATTGCGTTGCTGGTCGCCGTGGCATTGTTCGGCCTCACGCGCAAAGGCGCGAAGCGCTGGATCAACGTCGGCGTGGTCATTCAGCCGTCCGAAATTCTGAAGATCGCGACGCCGCTCATGCTCGCCTGGTACTACCAGCGGCGCGAGGGCGTGATGCGCTGGTACGACTTCTTGGTCGGGCTGCTGATTCTCGCGGTGCCGGTGGGCCTGATCGCCAAGCAGCCCGACCTCGGCACGGCGGTGCTGGTCTTCGCCGCGGGCTTCTTCGTGATTTACTTCGCGGGCCTGAGTTTCAAACTGATTGTGCCGGTGCTGATTGCCGGCGTGATCGCGGTGGGTTCTGTCGCGGCGTTCCAGGACAAGATCTGTCAGCCCGACGTGCAATGGCCGCTGATGCACGACTACCAGAAGCACCGCATCTGCACACTGCTCGACCCCACGTCCGATCCGCTCGGCAAAGGCTTTCACACCATTCAGGCGGTGATTGCAATCGGCTCCGGCGGCCCGCTGGGCAAAGGCTGGCTCAAGGGCACGCAGGCGCATCTGGAGTTCATCCCGGAGAAGCATACTGACTTCATCTTCGCCGTGTTCTCCGAGGAATTCGGACTCGCGGGCGGCATCGTGCTGCTGACGCTCTACATGTTGCTTATCGCGCGCGGGTTATATATTGCGACCAACGGCGCGACACTGTTTGGACGCCTGCTGGCCGGCTCGTTGACCATGGCATTCTTCACGTATGCGTTTGTCAACATAGGCATGGTGAGCGGCATCTTGCCGGTGGTCGGCGTGCCGCTGCCGTTCATGAGCTACGGCGGCACTGCGCTCACTACACTCGGCGTCGCAATCGGCCTCATCATGAGCGTCGCGCGGCAAAAGCGCTTGATGCAGAGCTAACACGGGCCGATCGCGCGGCACGCAAGCAAAAAACGAAAAGGGGCGCCCGGTCGGATGCGCCCCTTTTGCTTACTGCGGTTTCACTTCCTTCTGATCCCGCAACTGCGAACTGAGTTGCTGATACTTGAGCCGCGCCGCCGGATCGCCCTGCGCCGCCGCCGCGGCATAGTAGGCCCGTGCCACGTTGAGGTTCCTGTCCACGCCGTCGCCGCCGCGCTCGTAGAAAGAGCCGGTCACGTACTGCGCGGTCATGTCGCCGCCTTCCGCGGCCTTTTTGTACCAGACGAACGCCTGCTTGTTGTCGCGATCGGTGCCGCGACCATCGAGGAACTGATTGGCGAGCGCGAGCTCGGCCTGCACGTGTCCCTGTTGCGCAGCCTTCAAAAACCAGCGGTGCGCTTCGACCGGATCGCGCCCGACAAACTCGCCATCGTCATACATCTTGCCGTACACATACTGCGCGTGCGACATGTTGGCGTCGGCGGCCTTGCGTAGCCACTTCTTGCCTTCGTCGACGTTGGCTGCCGTGCCTTCGCCGTTGAGCAGCATCATCGCGTAATTGAACTGTGCGAGGCGGCTGCCGCGCTCGGCCGCCTTGCGAAATTCGGACAGCGCCGCCGTCATATTGCCGGCGTTGTAGTCGGCGACCGCGGTTTGCGTCTCGGGGTCGTTCGATTTCGCGACGCGATCCTGCGCATGCGCCGCCATACCCGTCATCAATGCCGCCGCCACGGCTACCCGCGCGACGACGCCTTGCCTCAGCCACCTCATGCTCTCACCTCCTGCAACGCCTGGCGGGTTGCGCGCAACATCCACATGACGTCGGCGGCCAGCGCGATAAAACGAAACCCCGCGTCGCGATGCTGTCTTGCGCTCGCGGCATCCATCGAAAAAATGCCGGCGGCAATGCCCGCCTTGTCCGCGGCGCTGACGATGCGCGCCATGGCCGCCTGCACGTCGGCATGCTTCGAATCGCCGAGATGGCCGAGACTCGCGGCGAGATCGGCGGGTCCGACGAACAGGCAATCGACGCCCGGCGTCGCCGCAATCTTTTCGACGTCATCAAGGCCGCGCGCCGACTCGATCTGCACGATGGTTGCGATCTGCGCGTTAGCCGTTTGCACGTAGTCGCGCCGCATGCCGTATGCGGCAGCGCGCACGACGCCCGCGACGCCTCGCAGACCATCGACGGCCTCGGCGCTCGGATACTGCGTAAGACGGACGGCATGCGCCGCCTCTTCAGCAGACTCGATGTTCGGAAACATCAGCGTGCGCGCGCCAGCGTCCATCACACGCTTGACGAGCCACGGCTCGCGAGCCGGCAGACGCACCACCGGTTCGCTCGGCAGATGAGCGGCGGCAATCGCGCGCAGTTGCGAGGTCACGTCGCCGCTGTCGTTCGGTGCGTGTTCCATGTCGATCAGCAGCCAGTCGAAGCCGGCATGCGCGAGCGCCTCCGCAGCGGCGTCGCTGCCGAGCGACAGCCAGAGCCCGAACAGCGGATCCGCTTCTTTCAGACGTTGCTTGAGGGGATTGGTGAAGGTGCTCATGGACGCGCTCCGTGCGTTTGAAAACCTTCCTTGCAGGAGCCGCGGGCCAGGGCGCCCGTCGGATGGTTGAGGCACACCGCTTCGCCCGAAAATGGGCGGCTTGTGTACCTGCTGCGGCGCAATGCTGTGACCGGCATGTCTCGCTCCGAGTGGTTATGGAGCGATCATACCGTGACAATAACGCGGCGGCTGAGCCGCGCGGCGATACGGGCGTTAGTCGCGGACCACGTCGGCCCAGCAATTCGGCGTCTCGTACAGGCGCACCTTGTGAAGCCGCAGATTCACGCCGTAGTGGGCGTCGTAGACATTGGCGAGCACCTCGAACGCGACAGCCGCGAGGTTTTCCACCGTCGGAATGCGATCGAGCACGACCGTTTTGTGGCCCGCCATGGTCTCGAGAAAGGCGCGCACCTGCGAGTCGCCTTCGTAGACGAGGAACGCGTGATCCCACTTGTCGACGAGATGTTCGACCGCGAGCGACTTCACGTCGGCGAAGTCCATCACCATGCCGCGGTCCGGCGCACCTTCGGTGTCGACCAGGTCGCCTTGCAGCGTGATTTCGAGCACGTAGCGATGGCCGTGCAGATTGCGGCACTGGCTACGGTGATCGGGAATGCGGTGACCCGCGTCGAATTCGAGTTTTCGTGTAATCGTCAGCACGGCAAATCAGGGAATGTTCAGATACTTGTGGGTCTGCATCGACAGGCGCCATTGCGGATGGCGTTTGCACCAGTCGATTGCGAGCCTGGTGTTGATGTCGCGCGACGGGCCGTCCATTGGCTGGACGAGGAAATACTGGAAGTCGAGCTTCGCATAGTCGGACAGACGCTGGTTGTCCTGCGGAATCACGACTTTGAGTTCATTGCCTTTCGTGACGACGAGCGGCGCGTCGGCCTTCGGGCTCACGCAAATCCAGTCGATTGTCTCGAGCACCGGCAAGGAGCCGTTCGTTTCAATGGCGATTTCAAAGCCGGCCGCATGCAACGCGTCGACAAGCGGCTGGTCGATCTGCAGCATCGGCTCGCCCCCGGTACACACGACAAAGTGCTGCCCTTCGCCTTGCGGCCATTGCGACGCGATCATCTGCACGAGCTCTTCGGCACTGCGGTACTTGCCGCCATTTTCACCATCGGTACCGACGAAGTCCGTGTCGCAGAAGCGGCACACGGCTTCGGCGCGGTCTTCCTCGCGCCCGGACCACAGATTGCAGCCGGCAAAGCGGCAAAACACGGCCGGGCGCCCGGCATTCGCGCCCTCGCCTTGCAACGTGTAGAAAATTTCCTTCACCGCGTACGTCATGCTGCTTTCCGCCCTGTGCCGTGTACCTGTACTCTCGTACCTTGTATAGCCTATCTAGCTTGTGTACCTACAAATCGTTACGCAAGCCGCGCCCTTGCGCGGCATTGTCAGACCGGCTCGGTTACCTTTTCACCCGCAAGGTAGGCTTCGTAGCCACGCTTGCGCAAGCGGCAGGCCGGACATTCGCCGCAGCCGAAGCCCCACGCATGCAACTCCGCGCGCTCGCCGACATAGCAGGTGTGCGTTTCGACGCGCACCAGTTCGACCAGTTCGTCGCCGCCCAGCTCATGTGCGAGACGCCAGGTGTCCGCCTTGTCGAGCCACATCAGCGGGGTTTCGAGCAGAAAGCGCGAGTCCATGCCGAGATTGAGCGCGACCTGCAGCGCCTTCATGGTGTCGTCGCGGCAATCGGGATAGCCCGAGAAGTCCGTTTCGCACATTCCGCCCACCAGCACCGGCAACCCGCGCCGGTAAGCAATGGCCGCCGCGATCGTCATGAACATCAGGTTGCGGCCCGGCACGAAGGTGTTCGGCAAACCGTTCGCCGTGGCCTCGATCTCTATTTCGCGCGTCATTGCCGTGTCGCTGATCGCGCCGAGCACGGACAGGTCGATCATGTGATCGTCGCCGAGGCGCTCGCCCCATTCGGGGAACGTGCGCGCAATAGCGCTGCGGAAACCCTCGCGGCATTCGAGCTCGACACGATGGCGCTGGCCGTAGTCGAAGCCCAGCGTTTCGACCGTCTCATATCGTTCAAGCGCCCATGCGAGGCACGTGGCGGAATCCTGGCCGCCGGAAAACAGCACCAGAGCGCTACGTTTAGCGTCTTTGCGGATCACCGTGAAACTCCGTGAATGATGAGTGCCGCGTAGCGCTGCGCGAGGTGCGCCATGCAGGCAACGCGGCGCGACGCGAGCCGGCACTGTTGCCGGCCCAAAGCAGTATAGGCCGCGGGTGCAGTCTGCGAAGCGGGTGGGCGCTTATACCGATGATCGTCGGCCGAAAGGTTTCTTGTGCGGATCGCGGCTTGAGCGCGCCTATCAAGGCCAATGAACGCGATCAACGTCAATTGATGCATTCAGCAGGGCCGCACTGTCATGCAAGTCTTTGAACTGGCGCGATTTTATCACGCGACGCCGAAGCCCGCCGCACGCACCCTGCTGCTCACGCCCGCGGAGCACCTGCTCTGAGCGCCTTGCTCACTGAAACAATGAAACCCCACAGCAAAAGGAAAAGCCCCAGGAATCTTGCGATTTCCTGGGGCTGAATCCTGGTGGCCTGGGACGGAATCGAACCATCGACACGCGGATTTTCAATCCGCTGCTCTACCAACTGAGCTACCGGGCCAAC
>Ga0268254_10000485_pt1 | contig 22925 bp, 20 predicted proteins | sample AgamicOrSfrz_FD_200251 | JGI IMG/M metagenome (GOLD analysis project Ga0268254, IMG submission 200251) | Agave microbial communities from Guanajuato, Mexico - Or.Sf.rz (v2) (version 3) | ecosystem: Host-associated > Plants > Phyllosphere > Phylloplane/Leaf | place: Guanajuato, Mexico...
GGATTGCCATGAAACCCGCCTCACAAGTCCATCACGTCGGCGCCGCGACCATCACGCGGGTCGATGAAACCGGCTTCGCGCTCGCGCCGAACCTGTTGTTCCCGGCGTGGAGCGATGAAGATGGTCGCGAGCTCGAGGAACGCTTCGCCACCGAAAGTCTGGATCTCACTAACGCGCGAGTGCCGTTGAAAACGCATCTGTGGGTCGTGGAAGTCGGCGGTGTGACGATTGTCGTCGATACGGGCATCGGCAATGGCAAGTCCCGGCCGTTCAGCGCGCTCTTCGACAAGCTCGATAATCCCGTGCTCGAACGCTTCGAATCGGCCGGCTTCCGGCGCGAGGATGTCGACTACGTGATGCTCACGCATCTGCACGTCGATCACGTCGGCTGGAATACGCATTGGCAGGACGGTCGCTGGGCGCCCGTGTTTCCGAACGCTACGTACGTGTTCGGCGAGCGCGAACGCGACTTCTTCGCTACCCCGGAAGGCGCATCGCGGCGGATGGTGTACGAGGACAGTGTGCTTCCGGTCATCGAGTCCGGTCAGGCGCGTGCCGTGCCGGATGCAGGTGCGGAGATTCTCGACGGCATCCGCTTCCTGCCGACTTTCGGCCATAGCATCGGTCACATGGCCATCGAGCTTCGTTCGCGTGGCGAGACCGCGCTTTTTTCCGGCGACGTGATGCACAGCGCGGTGCAAGTGCATCGGCCCGAATGGAATTCAATGTTCTGTCTCGATCAGGAGCAGGCCCGCGCTTCACGCGAGCGTCTGCTCGCGCATGCAGCGGACACGGGCGCGACGGTGTTTGCCGCGCATTTTGCCGAGACATCGGCGGGGACTGTGCGGCGCGTCGAAAAGGGTTTTGAATGGCGCTATGCGTGAGGGCGGGGACACCGCAGCGCGCGAAGTATGGCGTCCCTTCAGATCGGGGAGTTTGTCGCGAAATGGTCTTGAAGCTGGCTACGCCGACGCAGAACTGGTGAAAGCCAATCATGAGCGATAAAGAACAGCGCGAAGCCAGCCGGCAGAAACCGATATAGCCATCAGCTTGAAACTACTGCCGATTCACCGCTTTCAAAGCCGCGATAAACCTTGAACCGTTTTCGCAGGCAACTATGCTGTAAAAGAGCCGGACTGCAATGCTGAAAGAGCTTCCCGCTCGAATCGACCGCCCCGCAGGACGACGGTCAACATGGGCTAACGCTGACGCGGCGGCCCGGAACCGCAACGGTGTACATCATGCGTTCTGCTCGTTTCTGGACGGTGGCAGGCCTCTTTGCGCTGTGCGCGTGGAGTACGGTTTGCGCCGCAGCTGGACCGGCAACCAAGGCTTCGGCTGCGTCGTCGCCGTCCGTGCCTTCCAAACCGGTGCCTGCGAGCCCGCCGCGCCGGATCGATCTGACAAACAAGCCGTGGCGCGGCGATTTCGACGCAATGCTCGAACGCCGCGTGATCCGCGTGCTCGTACCTTTTAGTCGTACGCTGTATTTCAATGACCGGGGACGTGAACGAGGATTGAGCGCAGATTTCGTGCGCGATTTCGAACGGTACGTCAACAAGACCTACGCCGATCGACTCGACAAGCGCCCGATCACCGTGTTCATGATTCCGACGACGCGCGATCGGCTGCTGCCCAGCCTCAACAGCGGCATGGGCGATATCGCCGTTGGCAACCTGACCGTCACCGACGAGCGTCTGAAACAGGCCGACTTCGTCACGGCGCGCGCCCTCAAGCCAACCCGTGAGCTGGTACTGACGGGGCCGAAATCGCCGGAATTGTCGAAGCTCGACGATCTAAGCGGAAAGACGGTTCACGTGCGCCGCTCCAGTAGCTACTACGAAAGCCTGAGTGCACTTAACGGCCGCTTCCAGAAAGCCGGTAAGCCGCCGATGCGGCTTGTGCTGTTGCCGGATGCACTCGAAGACGAAGATGCGATGGAGATGCTGAACGTCGGTCTGCTTCAGATCCTGGTGGTGGACGACTGGAAGGCGCGGATGTGGGCGCAGATGCTGCCGAATGTGAAGGTGCACGACAACATGTCAGTGCGTGAGGGAGGCTATGTGGGTTGGGCTATTCGCAAACAGAGTCCCAAGCTCAAAGCTGTGATCAGCGATTTTTACGACAATTTCATCACGAAGCAAAGCGTCGCTGAGGTTCGCCTCAAACAGTATATGCAAGGCATCAAGCAGATCCATAACAATGCTGAGAGTGCCGAACTCAATCGCTTCAATCAGACGGTGGCCTTATTCGCGAAGTACGGCCAGCAATACGGCTTCGATCCGCTCATGCTCGCGGCCCAGGGTTATCAGGAGTCGCAGCTCGATCAGCAGGCCAAGAGCCGCGTGGGAGCCGTCGGCATCATGCAATTAATGCCGGCCACGGGTAAGGAGCTCAATGTCGGCGACATCCGGATAGCGGAGTCGAATATTCATGCCGGCGCCAAGTATCTCGATCGACTCATGACGCGTTACTTCCAGGACGCGCACTTCTCCGAAGTGGACCGCCCGCTGTTCGCCTTCGCGAGCTATAACGCCGGACCCGGAAGCATCGCGAAGATGCGCAAGGAGGCCGCAGCCCGCGGCCTCAACCCGGACGTCTGGTTCAACAACGTCGAGATCGTGGTGGCAGAGAAGATTGGCATCGAGACAACTACGTACGTGCGAAACATCTACAAGTACTACGCGTCGTATCGCCTGCTGATGGACGCGCAGGCGCAGCGAACCCGTGCAGGGCAGCAACTGGGCCGCCAACCTTGACGTTCGGTGAACGCCTCGCGGCGTTGCTTCGGGCTTGCTCAATCTCGTTGCGTACCGGTGACTACTTCGCGACGACGCCGAGTTGCTGCAGGAAGGTTAGATTGTCTTCGAGATGCCAGTTGTCTGTGATCTTGCCGTCGCGAATGCGGTAGATGTCCGTTGCGATGAAATCCACTTTTTGGCCTGTGCCCTGAGTGCCGTTGAAGGTGCCGGTGAAGTGACCGGTGAAATGTAGATGCGTCACGACGCGATCGCCGGCCACGATCATCTGCTCGACCGACGCCTCAACGTCGGGCACGGCCGCATGGAATGCACTGGATGCTGCGAGCGGCCCGGCGATGCCTTGGGGCCGGCCGGGCGGCAACGTGCGATCCGTGAAATTCTCCGCCAGCGCGGCGCGGGCCTGCGCTTCGTCGCCGGTGGTCCAGAAGGTATCGTAAGTCCGAGCGGCGCGAATCTGCGCATCGAGCTGCTTCTTCGGAAGCGTGTGATCGACAATCAACGTTTGCGGCTTTACGAGGTGGTCGTCAGGAGCGGACGTCGCGGCTGCGGTTGCAGGCAATGCGGCGGTAAACAGCATGACGGCCGAAGCAGCGAAAGCGGCACCGACTTGCGAAACGAACGGGAAAGCGCGGGACATGAGTGTTCTCCGGATGTGTAGGTGTGGTGAGAATCGGTTTTGAGTTGCTCGGTGGCCACGGAGCGCTGCGAACCGGATGCATTCTCTATTCAGCAGGGCCTTGTGATAATTGGTCTAGGGCTTGATTGTTTTTCAACCAGAACTGAATAATGCTTCGCACCGAGAAGGCGCAAAAAGCATAGGTATAGGCATGCATCGGCGACGCCGGTGTCTATTCTTCAGACACTACGACCAACGCGTGTCAGGTCAGCTCTGCAGTCGTCGTCAGCCATTCCGCGCCTCGCGCGGAATGTGGGACCGACATCCTCCAAACTACCTCGGCCCGCGCGGGCGCAATGCGTCGCCGACAGTCAAACGGACGCCTGTGGCTCGGCATGGGCAGCTGGTCAATAGATGGCGAACGCCTGGCGGCAAGCGCATGGACCTCGCCATGAAGCAAATGCTTCGGTGAGAATCGTTTCAGCTGTTCACCTTAGGGAGGTCAGCGATGAAATATTCCATTCGTGCAAGGCTTATTCAGTCTGCCTGGATCATGCTGCTTGCCGTACCTTATGCAGCATGGGCGCAATCTCAAACAATAGTCACGATCGCTGGCACTGGGGTGCAAGGGTACGCTGGCGACGGGGGGCAGGCTACATCAGCGCTCATCGCTCCAGAGGGTCTGTCTGTCGACCACCACGGCAACCTGTTTGTTGCCGAACCGGTGAACCATGTGGTCCGGCGTATCGACCACGCCACGGGGATCATCACCACCTTCGCGGGCACCGGTCAAACGGCCTATAACGGCGATGGGTTGAAAGCAACAGCGACAAACCTCGACTATCCACAAGGTGTAGCAGTCGGACCAGACGACGATGTATATATCGCCGATTATGGGTCGACCAGCCGCATCTTGCGCGTCGATCATCACACGCTGACGATTCACACGGTTGCCGGAGGAAGCCAACGTGGGTTCTCCGGAGACGGAGGACCGGCAAGTGCTGCGTTGATCAACGCGACGGACATCGCATTCGATCGCGACGGAAACCTCGTCATCAGCGATTCTGGCAACCAGCGCATTCGGCGCGTCGATCGACGCACCGGCATCATCGCGACAGTGGTGGGCGGTGGCATAAATGGAGCGGGTCCGGCCAGCGGCCCCGCGGCGGAAGCCGGCTTCCTCTACTACATCACGACGGCGTTCAACCGGCGCAACGACATGTTCTTTGCCGACGCTGGTCTTGACACCGTTCGCGAACTCGACAGACAGCGTCAAACATTTGCGACAGTCGCGGGGGTCTATCCGGGGACGACAGGAGTAGCTTTTCAGGCGGGCTACAGCGGTGATGGACAGCCTGCCACACAGGCGCTACTTAACTATCCCTCGCATATTGCGGCCGATTGCGCAGGAAACCTAACCATTAGCGATAGCGCCAATTACCGCGTGCGGCAGGTAGACCGGGAGACGGGAACCATTGAGACTATCGCCGGCACGGGTACGGCGGGCTACTCGGGTGACGGAGGTCTCGCCATTCAGGCTATGCTCATGCAGCCACGGGGCCTCGCGTTCGCGCGTGACGGTGCCCTGTATGTCGCCGATGGTCTCCGGATTCGCAAGATTGCCGGGCTGCCGGGCCATCATCGCTGGGATTGCCGCGACAACCGTCGCTACGGTCTTGACCGCGACGGTCGTGACGATGACGACAACCACTGAGGAATCGTGACCGGCCGAGATTCGCTGTGCGCCGCTAGCTGCAGTCAGTCAGTTTTTTAGCGGTTCGCTCGAGTCGTAGGGCGGCTACTGGAAGGGTGCCGCGGGGTTCGGCACTTGTTGCCTTGGTCCGTCTTCGCGGATCAGCGCAATTCGAGCCACAGCGGTTGATGATCGGACGAACGGCTATTCTGGTCCACGTCACAATCCACGATGCGCGGCTTCAGATCTTCGGTGACAAAAACAAAATCGCATGCGAACGGTCCGTCGGACCATTGCTCGTGATCATACAGACCGACTGTGGCAGCCCGCGGGGTGCCGGGGTGCGCGCAGGCCCATGCGTCGACGAAGGCGGGCGCGCCAGGAATCGGCTCCAGCATCCTGCAATAAGCAGAACCTTCGAACGCGCTGTTGAAATCGCCGCACACGATGGCAGACATAGGACGTGCAGTGTCGGCGAACGGACTGTCCAGTTTTTCCGCTTGCGCGGGACGGCCCGCATGGTCGCACGCTTCCTGATGCAATTCGTGCAGCCTCGTCACTTGCGCCAGCCGTTGTGCTTCGGAGTAGAACTCAAGATGAGTGCTGATGGCGCGCAGCGGGCCAATATCGGTTTCGATCACGGCTTCGAGAGCGACACGCAGCATCGACGGCTTGGCGGGGTCGGCCGGCCACGGGAGCGAATGACGCAGCACCTGCTTGACAGGCAGTCGGCTCACGATTGCATTGCCGAACTGACGCCGCTGTCGTGCTGGCCCGATAGGCGGAAGATCGGAACCGATCGCATCGACCACCGTCGCGTCCGGCAGCAACGCGGCGAGTTCGGCGAACTGATCGGCAGAGGGGCCGCCTGCCAATCCGCCCTGCGCCTGTCCCTCATGAAAGCCGCGCGTGACTTCCTGAAGGCACAGGATGTCGAAATCGCACAGCGCCTTTGCCTCGCGCACAATGCGGGCGAGGTCGACGCGGCCGTCTACACCGCGTCCCCACTGAACGTTCCAGTCGACGAGACGCATGATGTCCTCCTGCAGAAGCCATGACTCACAGTTTACTGCCGCGGCGTCAAATGGATAAGCCGTTAGTGCCCAGGAAACGACAAAGTGTTTGCCTGGTTGCAAGCGCGCCTGCCTCATAGACGTCAAGCACGATGCAAGATTCAAAGCAACCGGTACGCGAGTCGGGCGGCCGCTCTCGCGGTGCGTCTGTCCTGATCGAGCGTCGGGTTGTACTCTGCAATATCCGACGCGCGGAGCTTGCCCGAAGCCCGCACGCGCAGCACCATCGCTTCAACCACCGATAGCGGTACGCCCAGCGCAGCGGGTGCCGACACCCCCGGCGCCGTGGCGGCCGGCAACACGTCGAGATCGATTGTCAGATATACGTCATCCGCCGCGTCCAGCAACTTCTGAAGCTCATTCAGAGGCTGCGGCAGTTGCGTTTCCTGCATATCGACGTCTAACACGTAGCGCACGCCGAGTCGCTCCGCATGCGCGAATAGCGACGCTGTATTGCCGAGATCGCTGATGCCGAAGCACACATAGTTGAACGACACCCCTCGTTCCTCACAGTCAAGCGCGATCTGATCGAACGGCGTTCCGGAATTCGCAGGACGCTTCTGACGCAGATCGAAGTGAGCGTCGAAGTTGATGATTAACAACTTGCGCGATAAGAGCAGCGTGGCTTGATTCCCGGCTTTACGCTGCTGATGCAGCCGTAAACCGCTATACGTGCCCCACGCGACCTCATGACCGCCGCCGAACACCAACGGGCGTCCGCCGCCCGCCAGCACCTCGCTGACCACGTGGGCCAGTTCCGCCTGCGCGGCTTCGAGGTCGCCGTCATCGCACACCACATCGCCTGCGTCGGCAAGCGCGGCGATCGCCGCTTTGGCCGGCAAGCCTGCCAGCACACGGCGCAATTCCTTGGGCGCATGCGCTGCGCCGATCCTGCCTTGATTACGGCGTACTCCTTCATCAGAACTGAAGCCCACGATCACCGGCACATCGCGCTGCACCTGCTGCGCGCTACCGAACGGCGTCACCTGATTGAAAACACGCCGCGTGTCGCCGGGCTCGCCGTCGTCGGAACGGCCTGCCCACACCTTGCCATCAAATGGGACTCTCATGCGCGTGACAACACCGCCTGCAGGAATGCGCGTGTGCGCGGCTGCGATGGCGCAGAGAAAATCTCCGCGGGCGGGCCTGCTTCGACGATCACACCGCCGTCCATCACGACCACAACGTCGGCCACTTCCTTCGCGAAGCCCATTTCGTGCGTGACGACCACCATCGTCATGCCTTCGCTCGCGAGCAGCTTCATCACTTGCAGCACTTCGCCGACCAGTTCGGGATCGAGGGCAGACGTCGGCTCGTCGAACAGCATGACGCGTGGCTGCATCGCTAGCGCGCGAGCAATCGCAACCCGTTGTTTCTGACCGCCCGACAGACTCGCCGGCATCACATCCGCCTTGTGCGCGAGCCCGACTTTCTCCAGCAACGCGATCGCAGCCGCTTCGGCCTGCGCCTTGCTGGCGCCACGCAACATGCGCGGACCCACGGTAATGTTATGCAGCACCGACAGGTGCGGAAACAGATTGAACGACTGAAACACCATGCCGACTTCGGTGCGCAGCGCATTCAGCGAACGCTCCTTGAGCATCGCACCCTGGTCGACTAGCCGATGCCCACAAATGTCGATCGTGCCGCGTTCTGCCTGTTCGAGTCCATTACAGCAGCGTAAAAACGTACTTTTACCCGAGCCGCTCGGCCCGATCACCACCACGACCTGCTGCGGATGGATATCGAAATCGATGCCGTTGAGCACGGTATGCGAGCCGAACGATTTGGTCAGCCCGCGAATGCTGACGATAGGCTCATTGACTTTGGCCACGGTATTCATTGCACCATTCCTCCAGCACGCAAGCGGCGTTCGACGCGATGCAGCGCGTAATTAGTCGCCTGTGTCAACACCAGATACACCAGCGCGATGGCGAGATACACCTCTAGCGAACGATAGGACACGCTGATGATCTTCTGGCCTTCATGCATCAGATCGTCGATTGTCAGCAGCGACACCAGCGCCGAGTTCTTGATCAACGCAATGAATTCGTTGCCGAGCGGCGGGATCATGCGCACGATCGCCTGCGGCAGAATGATCGCGCGCATCGCCTGCCCGGACGACATGCCGATCGAACGCGCCGCTTCCATCTGCCCGCGATCGACTGACTGAATCGCGCCGCGCACGATCTCGGATACGTAAGCCGCCGAATACAGACCGAGCCCCAGCATGCCGCACAAAAACGCCGGCAGCAGAATGCCGAATTGCGGGAGGCCGAAAAACAGCAGGAAGAGTTGCACGAGCAACGGCGTGCCGCGGAAGAACGTCAGGTACGCGGTGCAGAACCCGTACACGATGCGCCGCTGCGGCGTGAGCCGGCCGATGCCGATCAACAGACCAAGCACGCAACTGAGCGCGAGCGACGCGGCGGTCACTTCGACCGTCACTATCGCGCCGTGCATGATGTCCGGCCAACCGGCAATCACCGGCGAGAAGTCAAGTTCCATTTGGTTTGTCCGGCCGTTTATTGCGCACTCGCGCCGAACCACTTCTTGACGATCGCCGCATACGTGCCGTCAGCCTTGATCCTGGCTAGCGCGGTGTTGAGGTCTGCCTTCAACTGCGGCTCGTCTTTGCGCACGGCGATGCCGTAGGCTTCAGTTGTCAGCGTTTTGTCGAGTACGCGGAAGCCGGCGCGCGTTTTCGCAACTTGATACGCGGCTGGCTTACCCGTCACAGCAGCGTCGGCCCGGCCGATGCCTACCAGGTCGAACATTTCCTGGTTCTTCTCTACCTCGACGCGATTGATTTGCGGGAAGTTATCGCGCAGGAAATTCACCGACTTCGTGCCCACCTGCACTGAGACTTTCTTGCCGTTCAGATCGGTTACCGTCTTGACCGGTGAATCGCTTTTGACCAGCACGGCCAGACCCCCCGCGTAGTACGAATCGGTGAAGTCGACCACTTTCGCTCGCTCGTCGGTAATGTAGATGCCGGAGATCGCAGCGTCGAACCGATGCGCGATCAGGCCTGGAATCAGTCCTTTGAAGTCAATGTCGGTCCATTGCACGCGTTTGCCCATTGCTTTCGCGAGCGCATTCATGAGGTCGACGTCGAAGCCAGTGCGCGCGCCGTTCTCGGTGTACTCCATTGGCGGGAAAGTGGCGTCGGTGGCAACGTTCAGAACATCCGGCGTTTGCGCTGACGCCGCGCCGGAAAATCCGCCAAACGTCACGGCGAACGAGATGCATGCGAGGGACAACAGTCGTTGCAGCTTCATGGAGTAGGTTCCTTGTGGTTTTATCAAGTCGTGCGGTTAAGTCGAGACCCGAATCCAAGGACGAAATTGGAAACGCTTCGTCCCGTTAGTCGGTTTGCATATGCTCGGAAATGGCGCGGGCCGTACGTAGCGTCCCGTCGATGAATTGGGTTTCTCGTCCGATGGCGCGCGTCGATGGCGCCATCAACGTGATCGACGCGCCGCTACCGGTACCGCGTCCACTGTGATGAAAGATCGGGGCGCTGACGCCCCACACGCCCGGGTCGACTTCGCTGTCGCTGACGGCGTAACCCTGGGCTCGAATCTTTTGAAGTTCTACTTCGATCGCGGCGCGGCCGACGGGGTCGCTGTCGAACACGATGTCGAGCACTTCGGCGCGCGCCCTGCTGCCCATGAATGCCAACAGGCATTTCGCCGAGGCGCCCGCCTTGAGAGGCACGGCGCGACCTTTCTCGAACGAGCAGCGCAACGAATGCTGGCTGTCGACCATCTCGAGACACATCACCTGATGCCTGACCGCGACCACCAGCCCAATGCTTTCCTGCGACGCGCGCGCGAGCTGCTGCATCTCACTGCGGCTCGCTTCGACGAGCAGTGAATTCACATCGAAGCCAAGCGCGAGTTGCAAACTGATCGGACCGGGCGCGTAGTACCCGGCGTTTTCGGCGACGAAACCCCAGCGCTTGAGCAGCGCGATCTGACGGTACAGCGTGCTCTGCGCAAGCCCGGTTACTGCTAGCAGATCCTTGACCGACATCGCCTTGCCATGACTGGCGAGCGCGGCCAGTACCAGCAACACGCGTTCAGCCCCTGTCACACCCTGTTCAACGTTCACGATTACGCGGCCCACGACCTGTCAAGAACGCAGAATGCCAGACGATTCTCGAATTTCAAAAATGATATTCCCACTCAATGGGAACAGTAGGGCAGGGATTTCCCTTGGGGCGGGCATCGGGGCGTGCCAATCGTCGTCCCTACTACTCCGCCGTAAAATAGCTTCGCCTGTTACAGCGAACGGCACGAGGCGCTATGAAAACGCGTACACGGTTCGTTACCGCAATATTGGCGGTGCTCGTCGCGATTGCGGTGCTCTTTTTCCCATTGCCGCGGCGGATCGAGTTCGATACGCGCATCGTTACCGTTGCGTCGATACAGCGCCCGCCCTCGGTAGTGTTCGACTATGTCACGACGCCGGCTCACTGGCCCCTCTGGCATCCGTCATCGCTCGCGGTCAGCGGATCGGTGGACCATCCCCTCGATGTGGGCGAGCAGGTGACGGAGGAGTTCAGGGTGGCGGGGAGGCGCGGCCGCGTTGTGTGGACAGTCGCTGCACGTGTTCGGCCGAGCAAATGGGTGATAACAGGCAAGATCGACGGCAGATCGGCCGGCACAGTCACTTATTCGCTGACATCGACCGTGAGCGGAACCCGTTTTGAACGTGACTTCACTTATCGCGCGCCGTCGTTATGGTTTGCGATATTGAACTGGTCCGTGCTGCGCGCGCGGATTCAGGCTGAATCGGATACGGCAGTCCTGCAACTCAAAAGCCTTGTGGAATCGTAAACTAGCGTTCCGTGCGTCGCCGTCGAGGCGCAACGGCGCTTGAGTACAGCGCCAGCGGCGGATGACGCGATCACCCTCTGCGGTTAGCGTGACGACACTCGTGTAACACATGGGCGTTCATTGCCGTTGAGCCCAATCCCATCCGAACGGAGCGGGATCACGGCTTACGTTATCGTCTCCGTCGCCCGTATCGCGCATTGCGGCATTTACCGTAAAAGTAGCCTGAGCAACGATGTTGTCGGATGCATTGCCGACATAGACCGTATAAGTCCCCGGGCCAATCGTCCACGCTTGCGAGGCACTGTCCCAGTAGCTAAGTGCATGGAAAGCATTGATGGGGTAGATGGTCAGCACAAGGTTTTGCTTTTCCCCTGGCTTGAGAGACACCTTCTGGAAAGCAATAAGGCGCTTTGGGGGTTCGCCGATGTTCCGGGGGAACCCAAGGTAAACCTGCGCTACCTCCGCGCCTTCGCGCAGCCCTGTATTCGTTACAGACAAACGGACCTGAATAGGGCCATTACCTGTATAGCCACCCGGCGCAACGCTTACGTCAGAGATCTTGAAAGACGTGTACGACAGGCCATGACCGAAAGCGAACAACGGCTTGATCGCGCGAGAGTCGTACCACCTGTAACCCAACAGAAGGCCCTCCGAGTACCGCGCCACAGGATTCGGCCCGGACGTGCCAGGATAACGGTCGGGCGTACTCGTCGGGGTATCCGTCGCCAGATTCGGGTAGGTGACCGGCAGTTTGCCGGAGGGATTCACGAGTCCAAACAGCAATCGTGCGACGATGTTTCCGTCTTCCTGTCCAGGATACCAGGTCTCGAGAATGGCAGGAACCTGGTCTGCCCACGGCATCAAGACCGGGTCTCCGTCCTTCAACACCACGACGGTCCTTTTGTTGCTACTTGCGACGGCCGCAATCAGCTTGTCCTGCCCTTTGGGCAATGACAGGTCTGGACGATCACTGCCTTCACTGGTGAGGACGCCCGCCATCACGATCGCGACGTCGGCTGATGCTGCGGCCGAGGCGACGGAGGCATCCATGCTGCCGTCGTTCGCTGCAGCCAGCACCTTCACGGTCGCGCCGGAACCGATCTGCAGGAGGACGTTCTCTATCCCTTGCTGCGGCGTTACCGTGTAGGTCGGCAGCACGTTCGAACTCCCCCCGCCGCCGCTCAATGCGCCATCCACATAGGTATTGTGACCGACAATCACAACCGATTTGATCGACTTTGACAGTGGCAGCAAATTACCGCTGTTCTTCAGCAGCACAGCAGATTGTTCACCTACCAGGCGAGCTTCCGTTCCGTCACTCTGAATCGTTGAAGAATCAAGCGGCGTTCGGACGACTGGGCGATCAAAGATTCCGGCCTTGAACATCTGGGTATAGCGACGGGTCAGCGCCTGGTTGATTGTCGATACTGTCAGTGCACCTGTCGCGAGCGCCTGGTGAATATTGTCTGGCGTGAACCAGATACCCGAGGGCATTTCGAGGTCGAGACCCGCGTTAATCGACGGCGCGGTTGAGTGAGTTGCGCCGAAGTCGGACTGAACGTAACCGGCAAAGCCCAGTTCACCGCGCAAAATGGCGTTTAACGTGTGAGGCGTTTCGCAAGCGTACGTCGGGCCAATCTTGTTGTAGGAGCACATAACCGACGCGACGTTGCCGCGTCGTATGGAGACCCCGAATGGCAGCAAATAGATCTCGTGAAGCGTGCGGTCGTCGACAAGCACACTGACGGTACCCCGGTTCGCTTCCTGCTCGTTCAGCAGGAAATGTTTCGCCATCGCAATGACGCCGTTCGCCTGCTCAGCGCGGATCTCGTTTTCGGCCATGACGCCCGCGAGAACGGGATCTTCACTAAGGTATTCGAAGTTTCGTCCGCCTTGCCCGACGCGAATGGCGTTCATGCCGGGAGCCTCGACGACGTGCAAGCCGAGTATGTGCGCTTCGTGGCCCACGACGTTCCCATATGCCCATGCGAGTGTGGGATCGAAACTCGCGGCGAGCGCCATCGACATCGGCAATGCCGTCGCCCGATCCTGTGGCACGCAATCGCCCGCGCCCACGCCAACAGGGCCATTCGTAATCCGAAAGGTCGGTATGCTTAGGGACGGAATACCTGGGATATGACGCGTACTACTGCCGCACGCAGGTACTTCCGGGATCGGCCCACTTTGGCCGTGCAACTGTTCCACTTTCTGATCGAGTGTCATTGCACCGACCAGCAATGCAGCGCGCTGGGGAGGCGCAAGGGCGGCATTCATCCATGGCAAGGTGCCCGCAGCCATACCGGGCGCGCTGGACAGCAGCGCAGCGACTGCTGCAAGAGAAAGGGCACTCTGAACTGTAGTGTGGATCACATGTCCTGACGCCCGGTGCCGACGCGATGTTGTAGCCACATCACACATTTCATTTCCTCGACTCAGTGAACAAAGAAATCGGGGCGCGATATGTAGTGAGCCTTTTTCTTCTTCGCCACGCCTCATTGACTATTTGGTGGCCTTCTTTCTTGAGTCACTATTCACGTGAGTGACAGTTATTGCGATTCATATCCCAGGAGTCGACGCTATCCGCGCGGGTGAAACATGCGCATCGACCATCGACATATGAATGATTTTAGTTGGCACGCTAGAGGCGACCTAAATGTCGTAAACCCTCAAACGGTGGTCCGCTCTCCGATAGATAGCACGGTGAAACTACCCGCACGGCGACGAAATCGGAAACATCGTCTAAGACTTCCGTGACCATGTTCCATGACCGAGAACCTGACGCATTCTGCGCGTGCGCAGAAGATACCGGACGAAATAGACTACGCGGTCGGTCACTTTCCCTGCGTTCACCTCAAGACCAGCAAAGTCGTCGCAGTCTTGCCGCCGCCCAGTCCGCGGCTGGCGCCGGTCACAAATACAATTGAGTTCTCAACCTTCATTTCAATCTCCTTGGTGAGTATGGTGTAACGAATCAAGGCCGGAAAAGCGAACGCCTGGCGCGAACGAACTCCCCAACCGTCTGTGGTGCCTTGCCGGTAACCCGTTCGATCACGTGGTCGGAGCCTTTGAACACACCGTTCTGATAATCGACGGCGACTTCAATGAAGTGCTGGATCGCAAACTCGGGAAGATCGTACTTCTGCAAATGCGCGCGGTATTCGTCGAGCGTTGTTGGGCGATAGACGATCTTCCTGTCGATGACCTTGCTTATTTCGTTCGCGATATCGCTGTGATCCATTTCGACGGGACCACACAACTCATACGCCTTGCCGAGGTGCTCCTGCGGCTGCGTGAGCACGGTAGCGATAAAACGGGCCTGGTCTTCCGCTGCGATCGGTGCATGGCGCCCTTCGCCGTACGGGAGTGCGATCTGTCCAGCCTTGACGATGGTGTCGAGCACCCACGGGAAGATCAGCCATTCGGAAAAGAATGTCGGGCGGATATGAATAGTGGGCACGCCCGACCACTCCAGTAAGCGCTCCGCGATCCAGTGATCGCGCGCGGCATGACTCTTCGCGTTTTCGCGCGCGGATATCTGCGACATTTCCACCACGACTTCCAGGCCAGCGCGGCGCGCGGCATCGGCGAAATAGGCGGTGCCCTGGATGAAGCCCGGGCGCACCGGATAGCAGAGATACGCGCCCGTGACACCCGAGGTGACGCGAATCAGGTCGTCGTGATTGAGCAAATCGCCTATTACTACTTCGGCGCCGGCGGCACGCAGCGCAGCGCTGCGCGCGTCTTCTGTGCGTACCATGGCGCGCACCGCGTGCCCGGCTTCGAGCAGGTTGTTGACGGTATGGACGCCGGTCTTGCCCGTGGCGCCGGTAATGAGGTACTTGCGTTGCTGCATGATGATCCTCCATTGCGTAAGTTGAGGGATGCTGCGTTCAGACGCACGACGCGGGCAGATTTTCTACGCCGCTCCGCTGTGTGCATATGCACATTATGAGGCGAACGAACGCGTGGTTCGATGTGTCCGTCTATACCTTGATCGCTGCGGTCTATTGCCATATTTCGCCTAGCAGCGACGCCGCTATGCTGGGATGTCCCGCACCACCTCCGTCAACTCGCCAGAATTCATCTCATAGAAGAAGCCGTAGAGCTTGACCTCCTTTGGGACAGCCGGGCTGGCACGAAGCAGTTTGATATCGTGTTTGATCGACTCCTCGAAATGTGAAATGGCGAGGCTATCCTGATCGAACATTGTCGAGATATCGGCGTGGTGATGATCATGAAACTTGTCGACAAGAGTCTCCGGCGTGAAAGCCGTCGCGCCGCAGAACGAGTGGTGCACCACCACGACGTTTTGTACTTTGAAAAGATAGTCCATCGTAGCGACCGATTGAAGAGCCGAAAAGGCACGGCCACCCGCGTTCGACACGGCGAACAGCGTCCGCGTGTTGCCGATCCGGTTGCCGGCTTCGTCGAGAATGTTTTCGCCCGGGTAGACCTCGTCGCCGAAATAGTCGGCGACAGCCTGCGGTATTTCAGATGCCCGCGGATCAAAGCAGTGGATCACGATGGTCTTCATCGGGATGAACTGCTTGAATCCCTGGAAGGCGGTTCGATCAAACCATGCCGGGTCAAACCATGGTTGCGTCCTGAATTCGAATTCGGTGTATTTGGTCATTTGGCTTGCTCCACGTTGTACGGTCTTTGCGCTTAAACGAAGGCGGCGTTCGGGTACTGCTATCGCTACCGAGTATAGGTTTGTCGAAGCGCGGCACAAATGACGTTCAGCCCTCGATTTCTGCCAGCAACACGGATGCTCGAAGCACCGCTCATTCGTCAAACGGCGCCCAGTCCAGCACGACCGGTGCATCCACGATTGTGAGCGGCGATCGGTTGTGTGCAACGCGGGAGCAAATGTGAAACCAGTGCGGGTACGGCTGCTTGCAGTCGACTTCGTGATTGAGCATTTCGTTGAAAGCGCGCTTGAAGTTCCGGCGGGGATATCGTCGTAGCACTTCGGCGACGTCTGCTGGGTCGAGCTGCGCGCCGGCCACGCCAGAGACGTCATACGCCAGGCCCAACTGCATAAGGCGGCTGGTGTCCCCCCTGAAATGATTCATATCCCACGTATGCAGCGCGATGTTGTCCCAAACATTCTGTGCACGATCCTTCGATACGCCTTGTTCAACAAGGAACATCCGCGCCGCACTCGCACCTTCAATTTCGAAGCGGTGAGGGCCGGGGGCATGATCGGTAAGTCCCAGATCGTGCAGCACGGCTGACAGGAACATCAGCTCGCTATCCACCTTCGTTCCTTCTTGTTGCGCGAACAGCTCACCGAACCAGTAGCATCGCATCACGTGGTTGAAGAGCGCCTCATTCGAGACCGAGCGTGCAAGCTCCTCAGCCGCGCGGACAATGCTGCTGTCCGGTACCCTGATATCTGAGATCACGAGAATGTCCTGGCTGTCTGACTGTCAAAATAGTCAGCCGAGGATAGGATCACGAACCGTTCCGCGATTGACATCCATACCTCGTTTTCTGCCGATTGGTGGCGTGCGCGCCCGTCCCGCACGCATTCGGTGCGAATTGCGTGAACCCACGTCGAACCATCCTCCCTCAAGACGCCCAGTCAGGCCGGCCTATCACAGCGGCGGCAGAAAAAGAGGGGGGATTGTCATTGCTGCCGCACGCCAAATGCCGATAACCTGTCGCCAGGACACGACGCCAGTTGCTCCCGGCGGTCTTGTCGTCGAGCGTGCCGGCGGACCTCGAAGGTGGCTGGCCGGATCGGCGATCCGGGAAACTGAAACTCGCCACACCTCGGCGCCTCAGGCAAATGGCTAAGATCGACACATCGGACGGACAAGTACCTCGCAAGGTTGTCATCGTCGCTTATGAGGGTGCCAAGCTGATGGACATATCCGGTCCACTGCAAGCATTCAGCGACGCCTGCTTTGAAGATGGTCGCCCCGCCTATCACGTCGTTCTTGCCTCCGAGGCGGGGGGGCCGGTCTCCACCGATACTGGCGTCAAGCTGGAAACCGTACGGCTCGACGACGCGGTGATCGACTCCGTCGACACACTGCTCGTTGCCGGCGCCGACCTGATCATGCCCGCTGCCGCGACTGCATCGCTTCGGGCGAGGCTCGTGAGTTATCTCGACCGGCCTCGTCGGCTCGGCTCCGTCTGCACGGGCGCGTTCATCCTCGCCCAGTTGGGCGTTCTGGATCGCCGCGATGCGACGACACATTGGGCTGCGTGCAGCCGGCTCGAGGACCAGCACCCGACCATCAACGTCAAGCCAGACGCGATCTTTGTCACCTCCGGTCATATCTGGACATCGGCCGGCGTCTCCGCTGGGATTGACATGGCGCTGGCAATGATTGAGGACGATCTGGACCACCTGGCGGCGCTCAATGTGGCGCGCGGCATGGTTCTTTTTCTCAAGCGACCCGGCGGTCAATCGCAGTTCAGCATAGAACTGCGTCAGCAGATGCGCGACGCGCGCGGTCGGTTCGACGACCTCCACGATTGGATTCGTACCCATCTCGAAGCGGACTTATCGATTCCGGCACTCGCGGACGCAGCGCGAATGAGCCCACGCAACTTCGCTCGCGTCTATCTTCGCGAAACCGGGGAAAGCCCTGCGCGGGCCGTCGAGAAAATCCGCATAGAGGCGGCCAGACGCCTGCTCGAATCCGCGCGCGATCCTATTCAAGTCATCGCGCGTCGGACCGGCTTTGGAGATGACGAACGGATGCGCCGGGCATTCGCAAAGGTTTATGGGGTGTCTCCGCAGGACTATCGCAGCCGCTTCGGACAGCCGAAATCTTGACGCGAAAACCGCCAGAGATGCCTTCTCCGTCGGAGCGAACGAATGTCCCTGGACGAGGGCTGTTTGTCGTTGCCGCGAAAGACAGGGTGAACTATTTTTTCGACTCAGACTTTTGAGGAGAATATATGAAACCCCCTGTCATCATCGGAGGCATAACTGCGCCGGACTCGGAGCTCGTCCGCACGGCGGCCGCTCTGGTCGAGCAAGCCCATTCGAAGCCGTTTCTCAATCATGTCCACCGGACATGGTGGTTTGCCGAGTTCATCGGTAAAAAGCGGCAAATGAAGTACGACCGCGAGCTGGTTTATCTTGCGTCGCTGCTTCACGACCTGGGTCTGTCGAAAGATTACATTGCGGATAAGCGTTTTGAAGTGGATGGTGCCGACGCCGCGAGTAGATTTCTGCATGTGCACGACTATCCGAAAGCAAAGGCAGACATCGTCTGGGATGCCATCGCCCTTCACTCGTCCGCCGAAATAGCCGATCGCAGGGAACCGGAAGTCGCGCTCGTCCACTTCGGCGCTCACGTCGACGTCCTGGGGCTCAGGATGGACGAGATCTCGCCGCAACTGATCGACGACACGCTCGCGCTCTATCCGCGGTTGGGCTTCAAGAGAGCGTTCACGGAGGCGCTAGCCGAGATCGCGAGACGGAAGCCACACACTGCCATCGGAACAGGTCTGGCCGACGTTGGACGTCGCCTTGTGCCTGGCCTCGAAATTCCCAACGTTTGCGACCTGCTCCTTGCCGCACCTTTCGAAAGCTGAGCCTTTCGCGTGACCGCAATTTCCACCAATCTCGCGGCGAGTTTCTATTTGGTTCCAATCACCATTGAATCGGGGCCGGCAAGTGGCTCGACGCGTACCTGTGTGAAGCCGACTTGCTGCATCCATTCGCGACACTGCGCACCGGTATAGTCAAAACCGCCTGGTGTCTCGATAAGCATGTTCAGGCTCATCAGCAGGCCAAAGGCATTGCGCCTGCGGTCATCGTCGATTACCGCGTCGTAGACGATCAGACAACCGCCGGGCGGTAGCGACGCGTGGCACTTCGCGAGGAGCTCGAGCTTCTGCCCGAGATCCCAGTCGTGGAGGATGTGCCCCATCACGAGCACATCGGCCGCCGGACAGGCATCCCTGAAGAAGTCGCCCGGATAGAAATTCAGCCGCTCCTGAAGGCCGTGCGATGCTACGTACTCTTCAAACACAGGGCCCACTATGGGCAGATCGAAGCCGCCGCCGCGCAAGTGAGGATGGGCGAGCGCGACCTGTACAGGTAAGGCGCCTTGGGCGGCGCCGATGTCAATGAAAGTCCTGTAGTTTTGCCACGGGAATTGTTGCGCAATCGCCTTGGCCGCGCCCAGGCTGACCCCGCTCATCGCCCGGAGAAAACCCCGTAGTTTGTGTTCGTCGCTATACATGGCATCGAAGGGATTGCCGCCCCCTTTCGCCTCGTTCTGGGGCAGCCCCGTGCGGAGGGCTTCCGTCAAAGAGCCCCAGAACGGATACAGGCGCGCGTTGGCCATTTCCAGTAATCCACCTACGTAGCTGGGCTTGGCCATGTCCAGAAAGAGCCCGGCGTCTGGCGTATTGCGGTACTTGCCGTCTTCGCGTTCCAGCAGATTCAATGCGACCAGCGCGTCAAGAAAATCAAGGGCCGATCGCGGATGCAGTCCGAGAGCCTCAGTGAGCTCCGCAGCGTCGCGAGGTCCGGTCGCGAGGCACGAGAACACACCGAGTTCGACTGCGGACAATAAGGTTTTGGACGCCCAGAACCCCATGCCCAGCTGGAGCAGCCGTTCAGGGGAGGGTTCCTGTTGGCGCGGATTGTCAGCGCCAGGCTCCTGTCGAACCATGCTCGATGTGCTTTCCATCATTGCTCCCGGGGGACGTGTGAAGAAGCATCAGACAGGATGGTAGGCGAAACGAAAGTTTTCGAGCGTTCGCTACCGTACAGACGGTTTGCACGTCGCGCCATCAATGCGAATGCCCGATCAATTCCGTGTTTCCGAGCCTGGTCAAGCGTGTCTTAGTCCGCCGAGTTCCGTTTTCCTGCAGCGCGGCGAGGGGATACTCGTGAGCAAAATAGTATGTGGATGCGCCGGAATGCGTTCAAAGGCCTGACTGCGCAGGTAAGCGCCGACGACGTGCGGCGTTGATTCACCGTTTCTCTCGAACCACATTAAGACCGGGCGGCGTGCGATCTGAAACAGCACGTCCGCCCGCCTCGAACAACAGCAGCGAACCCAGTCAACACTCGACCAGTGCCTTCACGACGGTCCGCCCAGGCTCCATCAACTTGGGAAACTCGGTAGGCACGTCGGCCAGGCTCATGCGGTCAGTATTGAGCGCCTTGTCGGGAATGCGGCCTCCGCGCATCGCTTCAAGAACCGTCTCGAAGTCTTCGGCGGTCGCATTGCGGCTGCCGAGCAAGGTCGCTTCGCGCTTGTGAAACTCCGGATCGGAAAACGTGATCTGGCCGGGCACGATTGAAATCAGCACGTACTTGCCGCCGTGGGCGATGAACTCAAAGCCGCGGTTCATTGCATTGACGTTGCCGGTTGCATCGAACACTACGTCGAAGAACTCGCCGTCCGTGAGCGCCGCAAGTTCTTGCACGTCGTTCGGACCGATCTGAACTGTCGAAACGGCAATGTGCTCCCGGCAGAACGCAAGACGATCCGCGCGCGTGTCCAGACACGAGACCTGCCCGCCGCGCAGGTTCGCAAACAGCATGGCTGCCATGCCGATCGGCCCCGCGCCCACGACGAGAACCCGCTGACCGGCCGACACGTCGGCGCGCCGGACCGCGTGAGCGCCGATCGCGAGAAACTCGAGCATCGCCGCCTGGTCCAGTGTCACGCCGTCGGCCTTGTGCACGAACTGCGCGGGCACCGACAGGTATTCAGTCAACGCGCCGTCACGATGCACACCGAGAACCTTGATGTTGACGCAGCAGTTGGTTTTCCCCTGCCTGCAGGCAATGCACTGTCCACACGACAGGTAGGGCATCACATAGACGGCGTCGCCGGGCGCGACATGCGCGTTGGGGTCGGCCTCGGCGACGATGGCCGATAGTTCGTGTCCCATCACCCGCGGGTATTGCAGGTAAGGCTGATTCCCCGAGTAGATGTGCATGTCCGTGCCGCAAATACCCACGCGGCTAACGCGCAGAAGTACTTCGCCGTCTGCGCGGCGAGGTGGTTCGCGGTCTTCGCGGCGCAGCACGCCGGGCGATTCACAAATGACGCTGAGCATTGGCATCCTTTATTGGGCTTGTCGATCGCCGGACGGCTGATCGGTTGTGAAGAAACGGCGGGCCTCGGGAACCGGAGCCGATCCGGCTATCAGCCCTTCGTGCTGCAAGGCCTGCCACAGCTCTGGCGGAACTGGCGTTTCAAGCCATGCGATGTTCTTTTGCAACTGCTCGATACTGCGCGCACCGACCGCGCACGACACGACAGCCGGGTGGGCCAACGGAAACTGGAGCGCCGCTGCAGCGAGCGGAACCTCGAACTTCGCGCAGGCGTCGGCAAGACGCGCGACTTTCCGTGCCACTTCGGGCGGCGCATCGGCGTAGTTGAACTTGCCGTTGCCCACGAGCACGCCGGAATTGAATACGCCGCCAGCGACGATCCGCACGCCGTTGCTCACACACTGGTCGAGTAATGGCGAGAGCGCTTCCTGTTCGAGCAACGTATAGCGGCCCGCCAGCATGACGACGTCGAGATCCGCTTCCTGCATCGAATCGACTGCGACCTGCCATTCGTTCACGCCGAGTCCGATCGCGGAAACGGCGTGCGAGTCGCGCAGTTCCGCGAGAGCCCGAAAGCCGCCGCCACGTGTCAGCTGTTCCCAGTAGCGTGAATGCGCATCGCCGTGCGTCGCCGCGCCGATGTCGTGAACATAGAGGATGTCGATCGTCTGCATGCCGAGACGTTGCTGGCTATCCTCGTACGAGCGCATGATGCCGTCGAACGTATAGTCGAAACGAGGCCGGAAGGGCAGGGGTTGCGCCCAGTTGTCATCGCCTGGCTGCACCGTGTCGTCGGGCCGCATGAGCCGCCCGACCTTGGTGCTCAGTACGTAGCGTTCGCGCTCGCGCATCTGCAGCGATTGTCCGACGCGCCGCTCCGAAAGCGTATAGCCGTAGAACGGCGCAGTGTCGAAGTAGCGGATACCGGCGTCCCACGCCCACTCGAGGAGCGCATTGGCCTCGGCGGTCGACATGGGCTTGTAGAGGCCGCCCAGTTGCGAGCAACCGAGGCCGAGTGTGGTCATCGCCAGCCCGCTTCGTGGCAGCGCTTGAGTTGCAAAAGCTTTCATGGAGGCGTGTCTGAATGGAGAAGATGCCGGCGAACGGCTTCTAAAAACCGCTGCGCCGGCCCGTTCGTCAATAGAGAACGTTCTTTGCTTCGGACGAGTCGAGGTTCTGTTTCTCGACCATCATGACGCCCGTGTCGACCTGCTTCGAAACGGGCTTGCGTTCAATGACGTTGACGAGGGTCTGGATGCCCTTGTAGCCCATCTGATAAGAGCTTTGAACCGCAATGGCCTGAATCGTGCCGTCACGAACGAAGCCTTGCAGGTCCTGGTTGCCGTCGAAGCCGATTGCAATGACTTTGCCGCCTTTTCCGGACTGCTGAAGAGCGCGTCCCATCCCCACGGCGGTCGGCTCGTTCGCGCCGAATATGCCCTTCAGGTCGGGATTGGCGGCCAGCACGTCGGTCGTCTGATTCAGGGCATTCGCCATCTGCGACTGCGAGTAGAACGGACCCACCAGTTGCAGCTTCGAATGCGCCGCGATGTACTTGCGGAAGCCGCCGACACGGCCCACTTCCGAGCCTGCACCCGGCACGTACGACATGACCGCCACCTTGCCGGTCTGTCCAACCCGGTCGATCATGGCCTTCGCACAGAGTTCGCCGGCTTTCACGTTGTCGGTAGAGAGGAACGACTGGTAGTACTGCTTGCCGGCATCGGACACCGTCGAGTCGATCAGCACGACAGGGATATGAGCTTCCCACGCTTTCTTCATGGCGGGAACGAGTGCATCGGGGTCGGACGGCGCCAGCACGATGCCCGCGACATGCCGGTTCACGGCATTCTCGACCATGTTGACTTCATCGGCGATGGCGGATTCGG
>Ga0268254_10000486_pt1 | contig 22894 bp, 26 predicted proteins | sample AgamicOrSfrz_FD_200251 | JGI IMG/M metagenome (GOLD analysis project Ga0268254, IMG submission 200251) | Agave microbial communities from Guanajuato, Mexico - Or.Sf.rz (v2) (version 3) | ecosystem: Host-associated > Plants > Phyllosphere > Phylloplane/Leaf | place: Guanajuato, Mexico...
ATGAACAGCGTGTCGATCCAGTCGTCTTCCTTCATGGAAGTCGCCTGCTTGCCGCGACCGCCGCGCTTCTGGGCGCGATATTCGGACAACGGCTGCGATTTGACGTAACCGGCGTGCGACATGGTCACGACCATTTCTTGCGGCGTGATCAGATCTTCGGTGTTCAGCTCGGTTGCGTTCAGCTCGATCTTCGAGCGGCGCGCGTCGCCGAATTCCGACTTGATCGACGTGAGTTCGTCGACGATGATCGCCGTAATCCGCTCCGGGCGCGCCAGGATGTCCAGCAAATCGGCAATCTGCGCCATGACGTCGCGATACTCGCCAATGATCTTGTCCTGCTCCAGGCCGGTCAGGCGCTGCAGACGCATCTGCAGAATTTCCTGAGCCTGTGTGTCGGACAAACGGTAGAGGCCGTCCGACTGCATACCGAAGGACGGATTCAATCCGTCAGGACGATAGGCTTCGCGGCCACCGGCCGACGCGTTTTCCGTTTCGGCGCGAGACAACATTTCTCGCACGAGGGAGGAATCCCACGGACGCGCCATCAATTCCTGCTTTGCGATCGGCGGAGTCGGCGCGGCCTTGATGATCGCGATGAACTCGTCGATATTGGCGAGCGCAACGGCCAGACCCTCGAGCACGTGCCCACGTTCGCGAGCTTTGCGCAGTTCGTATACAGTGCGCCGCGTCAGCACTTCCCGGCGATGCGACAGGAAGCACGACAACATTTCCTTCAGATTCAGCAGCTTCGGCTGGCCGTCGACCAGCGCGACCATGTTCATGCCGAAGGTGTCCTGAAGCTGGGTCGCCTTGTACAGATTGTTCAGGACGACTTCCGGCACTTCGCCGCGCTTCAACTCGATCACGACGCGCATACCGCTCTTGTCGGACTCGTCGCGGATATCGGAAATGCCTTCCAGCTTTTTCTCGTTGACGAGTTCGGCAATACGCTCGAGAAGCGAGCGCTTGTTCACCTGATACGGCAATTCGTCGACGATGATCGACATGCGCTGGCCGCGATCGATCTCTTCGAAGTGCGTCAGCGCGCGCATTACCACGCGGCCACGGCCGGTTCGATAGCCGTCGCGCACGCCGGCCACGCCGTAAATGATGCCGGCGGTCGGGAAATCGGGGGCCGGAACGATCTCGATCAGTTCGTCAATCGTGGCTTCCGGGTTCCTGAGCAGGTGCTGGCACGCGTCGACAACCTCGTTCAGGTTGTGCGGCGGAATGTTGGTCGCCATGCCGACCGCGATACCCGACGAGCCGTTGATCAGCAGATTGGGAATGCGCGCGGGCAGAATGGCCGGCTCGTTCTCGCTGCCGTCGTAGTTCGGCGTGAAGTCGACCGTTTCCTTGTCGATGTCGGCAAGCAGTTCGTGGCCGATCTTGGCCATGCGGATTTCGGTGTATCGCATGGCCGCGGCGTTGTCGCCGTCGACCGAACCGAAGTTGCCCTGACCGTCTACGAGCATGTAGCGCAGCGAGAAGTCCTGCGCCATCCGGACGATGGTGTCGTATACAGCCGTGTCGCCGTGCGGGTGGTACTTACCGATGACGTCGCCGACGATACGCGCCGACTTCTTGTACGCGCGGTTCCAGTCGTTGTTCAGTTCGTGCATCGCGTAAAGCACGCGCCGGTGGACCGGCTTCAGGCCATCGCGAACGTCGGGAAGCGCACGCCCTACGATCACGCTCATCGCGTAATCGAGATACGAACGGCGCATTTCCTCCTCTAGGGAGATTGGCAGAGTCTCTTTGGCGAATTGATCCATTATCCGTATCTTTTACGTGCGAAGGCGACGGGAAGACGGCGCCTTCGCGTAAGCATTGCAGGCGCAACGCATCACGCGATTCTAACATGCCGGTCATCCGCGCCCGACGGTCGCACGTATACCTATTAGCGAGTGCTCGGCAAAGGCGTCAGAGCGGCGTTCAAATGCCCCATATCCGGGCCGGCCAGGCTCGATTAATGCGTGGGGCAATTTCGCGCTCAGCCATGACTGGCGGGACGCTCCGGGCGATCGGTTCTGTTGCGCATGCACCACAATTGGAAGGCGTTTTGATCGGGGGCGGATTTTTTTATCGTCGGAAGGGAACGATATGGCAAAATGCCAACGCACAAAGAGTCAGACACTGCTCGAAGTCTACACACAACGTTTTTTGTTTGGCACCAATGTTATACTTCGAGCAATGTATGACTTGTCTTCGTCAACAGGCTCGCAGTAAACCTGCGGTAATCTCAAATTCGAGAGGAGAAATATGAATAAACTTTCAAAGCTCGCGTTCATTGCAGCTACCGCAGTTATGGCTGCATCCGCAATGGCACAGTCGGTGCCGGCGTCGCGACAAGCTACCAATGACAACTGGGTGAATGGTACTGGCGAATACGTGTGGATGAACGGCACGAACGAGCTTTGCTGGCGCGATGCATTCTGGACGCCGGCAACGGCTAACGCAAAGTGCGACGGCGCACTGGTTGCCCAGGCTCCGACGCCGCCGGCACCGGTCGCACCGGCACCGGCCATCACCAGCCAGAAGATCACGTATCAGGCTGACGCACTGTTCGACTTCGACAAGGCTATCCTGAAGCCGGCTGGCAAGGAAAAGCTGGACGATCTGGCATCGAAGATCCAGGGCTTGAACCTCGAAGTCGTCGTGGCAACGGGTTACACGGACCGCATCGGTTCGGACAAGTACAACGACCGTCTGTCGCTGCGTCGCGCTCAAGCTGTGAAGGCATACCTGGTCAGCAAGGGCATCGAATCCAACCGTATCTACACGGAAGGCAAGGGCAAGCGCAACCCGGTCACGACCGGTTGCAACCAGAAGAACCGCAAGCAACTCATCGCCTGCCTCGCACCGGATCGTCGCGTGGAAGTCGAAGTTGTCGGTACTTCGAAGCAGTAAGCTACAAACTACCGCAGTACGAAAAAGCCCCGCTTCGGCGGGGCTTTTTTTATGTGCAGACGGGCAGATCGCCGATCAAGCCAGGCGAGCGCCGCCAACCGCTTGCACGCGCGGGCGGCATTTTGCCGCCCCGGCCCCTCGCCTATATACTCCGGGTTTATCCTCGAGCGCCCGCTCACCGCTCTCATCGAGGCAGCTTCGCCATGACCAACGCCGATCCCCACGAACTACAGAAATTCAGCGACCTTGCGCATCGTTGGTGGGACCCAAACGCCGAGTTCAAACCGCTGCATGAACTCAACCCCGTTCGCTTGAACTGGATCGACGCCCACGCCCATCTGGCCGGCAAGCACGTGCTGGACATCGGTTGCGGCGGCGGCATTCTGTCTGAGTCGATGGCTGGCTTGGGTGCGCACGTCAAAGGAATCGACTTGTCGAGCGAAGCTCTTGGCGTCGCCGATCTTCACAGCCTTGAAAGCGGTGTAACGGTTAATTACGAGGAGATCGCCGCCGAGGCGCTCGCCGCACGTGAGCCGGGCACCTACGACGTGGTCACCTGCATGGAAATGCTCGAACACGTGCCGCAGCCCGCTGCGATCGTCGAGGCGTGCAAGACGCTCGTCAAACCGGGCGGCTGGGTGTTCTTTTCCACGCTCAACCGTAACGTGAAGTCATACCTGTTTGCGGTGATCGGCGCGGAATACATTGCGCGCATGCTGCCCAAAGGCACGCACGACTACGCGCGTTTTATCCGTCCGTCCGAACTCGCGGGCTTCGTGCGAGCCGCCGGCCTGCGCACTGCAGACATCAAGGGTATCGTCTATAACCCGCTCAGCAAGCACTTCGCGCTTTCCGCAGACACGAGTGTGAACTACATGCTCGCCTGCCGCCGCGACGCCTGATCCGCCCGAACGCCGACCCAATCCAATCGATGAGCGATCCTACGCCCCTGCCCCAACGCGAAGACCACGAAGACGCACTGGGTCTTTGCCAAGCCGTGCTGTTCGACCTGGACGGCACGCTGGCCGATACGGCGCCAGACCTTGCCGCCGCCGTCAACAAGATGCGCCATGATCGCGGGCTGGATATGGTCCCGCTCGAACGACTACGGCCGCTCGCGTCGGCTGGCGCGCGAGGGCTGCTCGGCGGGGCGTTCGGCATCGGACCGGACGACCACGAGTTTGCATCGATGCGCGAAGAGTTCCTCGCCAACTACGAAGCGGACCTTTGCATCGAAACCACGCTCTTTCCCGGCATCCCCGAACTGCTCGATGAACTCGACGCGCGGGGCGTGCGCTGGGGCATCGTCACGAATAAGGTGGCGCGGCTCACGGAACCGCTGGTCGCGCAACTGGGTCTGGAACAGCGGGCGGGCTGCGTGGTGAGCGGCGATACGACTCCGCACTCGAAACCACACCCGGCGCCGTTGCTGCACGCGGCTCGCGAACTCGACGTGACGCCCGAGCGCATCGTCTACGTCGGCGACGATCTGCGCGATGTGCAGGCGGGGTTTGCTGCCGGCATGAAGACGGTGGCTGCGGCCTACGGCTACTGCGGCGACGATATTCCGCCGACGCAATGGCATGCCCAGCATGTCGTGCAGTCGCCGGCCGAGCTGCAGAAGCTGCTTCGCGACATCGGTTAGCAACCGGCCCCGGCACGGGCCCGAACGGACAGCTCACATCCACCAGGAATGGGCCAAGACACGGCGGTCAAACTATTGTAAAATATACGTTGGCTCGAAGTTCTGAGCAACGAACCGCGGGGGCGACCTGGTTTCGACAGGGGTTGCGAAGCGGCTAGGGCATGTCGAGGACCCGTCACCTCGTTAATCAATGGGAAAAACGTAACTGCAAACGACGATACGTTCGCACTGGCAGCCTAAGGGCCGCCGTCCTCTGCCTAGTTCACTGACGGGCTAGAGTCGCAAGACCGGTAGCAATACCGACAGAGGTCATATACGTCAGTTAAGCCTTGACGGAGTCACGACGTCCGGGTCGAAAATCTAGTGAATCGCCGTAGTGCAGCGTGTTCGTCCGCGTCACTATGGTTAAATCAAATGACAGAACTAAACATGTAGAACTGGTCGTAGAGTGCTTCTGGACGCGGGTTCGATTCCCGCCGCCTCCACCAATTTATTGTATTGAGTTGTTGATTAGCATTTCCCGAACCCCGCCAGACCTACGTCGGCGGGGTTTTTTGTTGTCGGTAATGTAAACTAACGTTTAGCAGCATATGGGGGTACTGGGGGGTAATGTCAGGGGTACCTCTAACGTCCCGCGAGCCGGTACCACCACGAACGTTATTCCGACGAGGCCAACGATGGCACTTACCGACATTCAAGCTCGCTCCGCACTTCCTCGCGAGAAGCAATACCGCCTAGCCGACAGCGCGGGCATGTACCTCGAAGTTCGGCCTAATGGCGGCCGATATTGGCGGCTCAAATATCGCTTCGCCGGTCGAGAAAAAACTCTTACTCTTGGCCCCTACCCTACCGTATCGCTTAAAGACGCGCGCCTCCGTCGGGATGAGGCCCGGACCAAACTCTCGAAGGGGATCGACCCATCCGCAGAGAAGCAAGCGACCAAAAGAACTCTACGGCTCAATGCCGAGAACTCCTTCGAAGCTGTCGCGCGTGAATGGTGGACGTCATTCTCTGACTCGCTTTCCGTATCGCACGCACAGCGCAATCTTCGTCGGTTGGAGGTGCACGTCTTTCCTTACATTGGGGGACAGCCCATTGGTACGTTAGAGGCCCCTGCTGTCCTAGATGTTCTGCGAAAGATTCAAGCAAAAGGCTCCCTTGAAACCGCGCGCCGAGTACGCGTCCTCATCGGCCAAGTTATGCGGTACGCGATCAGCACGGGGCGCGCGAGTCGGGATATTGCAGCCGACCTCCGCGATGCGCTCCCGGCGCCCAAGGAACGGCATTACGCTGCGCCGACAAATCCGAAGGAGGTCGGCGCACTCCTGCGCGCCTGTGACGGCTATGCGGGCACGCCGACCGTCACAGCGGCGTTACGGCTAGCCCCGCTGCTGTTTCAGCGCCCCGGCGAGCTGCGTCAGGCCGAGTGGACTGAATTCGACTTTGACAAGGCGATGTGGACGATTCCAGCGCACCGCATGAAGCGCCGTCTAGCAGGCAAAGAGCATGGCTCGGATCACTTGGTCCCGCTGAGTCGGCAAGCGGTCGAGATCCTCAGGGAAATGCATCGACTGACCGGTCGTTGGCGTTTTGTGTTCCCATCCCATCGGGGAAAAGAGCGCCCCATGTCCGACATGGCGCTATCAGCGGCGTTCAAGAGAATGGGAATCGACGCAGACACTGCATTGCCTCACGGCTGGCGAGCGACAGCCCGAACTCTCGCCGTAGAGGTTCTCGGCGTAGCAAGAGAGGTCGTCGAGATGCAGTTGTCTCACACGGTGCGTGATTCGCTCGGAACCGCATACAACCGAACAACGTGGCTCGACGCGCGCCGCGATTTGATGCAGCGATGGGCGGACTATCTTGATCGATTGAAACTCGATACCGGCGCGGAACCGCCGAAAACGCCTATCGCGTAGTTGCAAAAAAGCAAAAATCTGCCGCTCGCGCGAATCAGCAGGCAGGCTCACCTCGTGAGGGTGCAGGTTTTTTTAAATACCCGGTTTTTTGTTGAAACTGACCCGAGCCGATTTCGAAAAAACAAATACTTACGTGACAGCGGCGCACTGGACGATCTCGATAAATTTATAGATTAGTCTATATAGACAAATCTATATCCTTGCAAATCAACAGGTTACAGCGGTTGCAAACTCGCGGACGCCTTGGCATCATCCGATCCTTGTTAATAATGTCGTAAAAAGGATAATGAGATGAAAGCAAGAATGATTGCGTTCATGGGGCAGAACCACGATTTGTATTCGTCACGTCTTCAGCGAGAAAAAGGTGAATGGAATTTTCTTGCTAAACTAACTGCTGCATGCAGATGTCACTCGCAGGAGGTGATGGCGTTTGGGGGCGGCGGCAGCGATAGCGCTAAAGCTTCGGCGATTTCCAGACGCCCGAACACCACTGCTGTCAACGAAGTAACGGCCAATGGCGATGATGGCGGCGACGGAAACGAATCCGACCCTGAGCGGCCCTCAATTTTGAAGGTGCGTCAGACAACGCCCACGGCTTCGGCGCACAACGCCACCGCATACACTCCAGGAAAATCTCGAATCCTCCGTATGTCGGAGGTTACTGTGCGGACGGGCTATAGCCGCGCCTCGATTTATGGCTTGATGCGCACCGGTCAATTTCCCATCAGTTTCAAGCTCGGTGCGAGGGCTATTGGCTTTCTCGAAACCGAAATCGATCAATGGATCGAAAGCCGCATCAACGCTCGTGGGGAGTCGAAGTAATGACTTCTTTCGACATGAGTCCGGCGGCACAGCGTGCGCGCGTTATCTCTCTGTTGCGCGCGGCTGCTCAAACCACATATAGCCTTCGCGCGCGCGGCATTAGCCATCCGGCGATGCGCGTCAAAGAATTGGTTTCTGCTGGCTATGTGATTCGCTCCGCTCGCGTCACGGCCGTCGATTCCGACGGCTACGCACACAAGCGTGTTGCCCTGTATAGCCTTGACGCCGCGAACCTTCAGGCGGACCTGTTTGACGGCGGGGGCAACAGTGAGTAATCGCGTGACGACCTTAGTTTTGGATCGTTTCCCCGGAAGCGGGAGTGACCTGCTGGCGATGCTTCTGCTTGCCGATTGGTGCAATGACGATGGCGGTAGTCTGTACCCGTCAATCGCCTTCGTTGCGGCGAAGATGCGCGTCAGTGAGAGCCAGGCGCGCCGTGTTTTGCACGGTTTAATCGAGAAAGGCTATGTGGTCGTTGTCGGGAACGAGTTTGGCGGCCCGCCCGGAGCGACGCGTGACTACCAACTGAACGTCGCCAAATTGTGCAAGCTACCGGTCCTTCCGAAAATCTTGCAGCACTATGAGCGCACGAATACCCGCCGCAAGCGCCTGCGGATAGACGACGCTTTGGGACGCACTGGGCATGCGACGACTCGCAATGATGACACCCCTAGCACCCATGCTACCCCTCGCGCCCATACGCATGACGGGTCGCACGGACGCGCGGAAGGGCTGGCATCGATGCACGCGACGGGTCGCATCGATGCCAGCCAAACCTCCAATAACCATCAGGTAACCATCAGAGAAGCATTGCACAAGCAGAACGACAGGATGACTCAGGCAAGTGGCGGCACTAGCGGCCGCCAGATCAGCGTCGAGCAACTCGTCGTCGAAGGGGTGAGCCGCGAACATGCAATTGATTGGCTGGCGACACGTGCGGCAAAGAGGATGCCTCTCACTCCTTCGGCATGGGCCGCAACGAAGATCGAAGCTGTAAAGGCCGGACTTTCAATCGCAGAGGCCGTGCAACGTGCCGCAGAGTCTGGGTGGGGTAACTTTACGGCCAAGTTCGTCGATGGCTCCCGAGCCCGATCCGTCGGCAAGTCCCGCACCAATGACTGGCGCGCGTCGGACAAAGCTGCGCTCGCTAGGGCTATCGAAGTCGCCGTAGGCCCGGCGTACCCGCACGAGAGCCGTGACGCGTGGCACGTGCGGATTCAAGCCGCCATCGACAACGGCGGTACGCCGCCCAAGCCGCGCACGCTGCCTGTCCCCCCTATGGAGCCTGTGCCCGTGCAGGAAGCGGCGGCGCGCAACCGAATGCCTGAAGAAGCCCGCGCTGCGCTGCGCGACCTCGTCAAGCGCAACGGTGTCCCGAAGCATCTAGGAGCACGCGCCGCGCATGACAGCGGACCGGTCTGAAAACCTCTTTCGAGAAATATCCACATGCAAAAGAATCCCGACGACGCGCAGACGAAGTTCCGGGCCCGATTCGAGAAGCGAGCCGCGCGCTTTACTGCGCTTGCTAAGCGCTGCGGCATACCTGCGGTGACCGATGAGCGTAAGGAAGCCATCTACAAGCGCGCATTGGAGCGTCGCGATGAGAGACACCGTCGAGAAGATAAGCGCTTCGAGGGTTGTGTGAGCCTGACAGATGGGGCTCGGCAGCTTTGGACACGCCGCACCGACCTCATCAAGGAAATGGAGCGCGAGGGCTGGTTGGTACGTATCAATAGCCGTTTGCGCGCGACACAACAAGCCATTGAAAGCGGCTGGCTCGTCGAGCGCGGCCCCGCAGCCATTCGCTATGCACAGGTTACGCCGCATGGCGTTGCCGAAATCGCTCGCCGCATGAACATCGCTCCGGGAGCCTAACGATGGAGAAGGATTCTCTGATCAAGCGCCTTCACTCCGCCGCCAAACTCTCGCGCGCATTGGTCGAACGTGAAGCTGTTCGCAGCAGAGTGCCGGACAGCATGACGGCCGGTGTGGTTGCACGGCTGCAAGCGAATCGTGACGTGTTGATTGCCGCACGGGCACTGTTGGACACCACCCCGACGCCTGACAGGCACGCGACCCATCGCAAAAGGGAGCCCGCGTAATCAACGACCGCCGCCCGCCTGACGCGCCTGCTTCGAGGGGTTGCAGGAATTTTCTGACACCAACGCGCGCGTGCATGCGCCCGCGCGCGTGCCAGATATCACGCCCTTTCTCCATCGAGAGTTTCTGGACAAATCGATGGAAATTTAGGAAAACGGGTAGCGAGTTGTGCTCAATCAGGGGCGAGACTGGTGCCCTATTCACCGCTGAGAGCCACCCACATGAAATTTCTGTTTGCAATCGATTCTGAATGCCCGGAACTACTGCGCAAGGCATTTTTCGACGCAATGAGCGATTCGAGCGTACGCCGTCTGGCCGATGAAGCCGCACAAGCCGCAGCGCGGCTGAGTGAAGAATTTGGGCGTCTTGCGGAGACGCGCCAAGCTGTGTTGCTTTCCGAGGCGACGGGCGCGTCGGTCGTTGATGTTTTGAGGGCGAGGGTTGACGATTTGCGCTCGCAGCGCGTCGCGGTACAACAGGGCATCGCCGACTTTGAGCGGTTTAACATCGAGCAACAGGGGCGCTTTAAGGACGAACTCAACCGCTGTGCAAAGCTGCTGCTCGATGGCCCCACGCGCATCGCTTCTCTCGGCACAAAACTTCGGAACTACGCTCAGGATCGCGAGCGCATGGCCGAGAAGCTGCGCAGCGCGGGGCTCAGTGACCCCGAAGTCCAACGTGCCGGTGTCAGACCGACGCCCAGTGACCTCGACGCATGGAAGCGCGAGGTTGGGGATATCGAACGCGATATGAAGCGTGCCCAAGCGTTCATTCAAACAGGCCCGTTATTCGATTTGGACTTGCTGAAAGGGGGCCTCTGTGTCATTCAGTGATGTGCCGCCCGACGCCGTTTTCAGTGGTCAGCAGTCGACATTCAAGGTTCTATCCTCGAAATGGACGGGGCTTAATCCCGCCCTCATCGCGAGGTTCTACCCGGTCAAGCGGGCCACGTCCGGACAGGGGTGGGAGCGGAGTTTCGACAAGCGAACCGTGTCGAGCGCTGACAATTTCGTGGTTGATGACGGCTACGAAGTGCACACGCCGATCACGGACGGCTCGCAGGAAATGTCGGCAAACTGGAGCAGCCCTTTTGAGGGCGCTGGCGCTGAGTCGAAAATTCCGACACTGTCGAGCATGTTGCAATCGGCTGCCCTCACGCCCGATGTAACGGCGTTGATAGAAAAGGTCAACCAAGATGGTGGCGAGAACGTCGGGAGGCTGCTGAGCGCCGCTACGGGCCGTACTGGCATCACCAAGCTCAATTCGACGCAGGTGTTTTCGGGTATGCCGCCCGTCAAACTCAGCTTTACCGCGCATTTTCGCGCGCTCACCGACCCGCAAAGCGAGGTTCGCGAACCGATCACGCAACTCGAACAATGGGCGGTTCCCCAGTATCTTGCCAATGATGGCGTGCTCGCTGGTGCGCTGAAAAACGGCTTGCGGAATATCGGACTTGAAACGGTTTTCCCGTCGGTTGCGCCTCAACTGCTCGCGATGAAATACGGCGATCAAACGATTCTGCCTGTCGTCATCGAGAGCATTTCGAAGCCGATAACGGTTCCACGTTCGAGCAAGGGTGCGGTTTTGAATGTGGCCGTGCAGTTGACTGTCGCGACACTCACCGCGATTGACCGGCGCGACGTGGCGGGGTTCTACAATGGGTAAGCGCCTGTCCCCAGAGCAATGGACCTCAATACAGCGCCGTTATGCCAACGGCGGCGAGTCGGCAAAGGTGCTTGCGCGCGAGTTCCGAATCAGCGAGAGCGCAATCTACAAGCGTAGCCAACGTGACTGGGCCGCCCTTAAAACTGGACTGGGTCGCAAAACTGGCGACGGTATTGCAGACAGGGTTTCGCGCTTGGAGCGGGTCGTAGAGCGATTCGAAGCGGTGTTGGAAAGGGAGACGCGGGTTGAGTGATCTAGGCGACGAACAAACCGATTTTCAGCGTGAAGCGCAGGCACGGCAAACTCTCCGGCGCTTCGTGCGTAACAAGAACCTGCCTGAGGAACTGGAAACGCTGCGCTACAACCTAATCGTTGCTCGCGTGCTGTCGGGACTGTCCGCAGTCGAGGCGGCAGCGGCTTTCGGCTATGCGAACTCGACGCAGATCAGCCTGATCGAGTCAGGTAAGAGGCCGATTCCTCGCGATCATCAATTCCTTCGGCAAGCATCCCGAGTCTATTCCGTGTCCTGCGATTTCCTGCTTGGGTTGTCGCCGCATCAAGACTACGACGCACGTGTGGCGCACCAGCACGCACTTATGCGCGGCACTGAGCGGATATTGGGGGGCATCGCGGCGCAGTTCGCCACAGTGATGATCGAGTTCACGAACCAGACGCAGCCAGTCCCAAAAGACTTTGACCGGGTCAGCGAAGCCGCATTGAAAGTCGAGCAGGCACTGACAACCGCCCGCAAGCACGGGCTCGACGAGATTCGCGGCAGTTCAGCACTCGTGGCCGCCGCCGAGCAGCTCGCGCGGGCCGTCGCCCCGCTTCGGCAGAAGGTAATGCGCTATCGCGCTATCGACAACGATTTTGATGAAGTGCGCGCTGGACGCTTGCCCTCGATTCAATACCTCACTGAACGATACAACCAACACGCAGCCGATTGCGGCAAGGCGGTATGGTAAATTTGTGGTCGTTGGTACGCACCAGCGCATTCACATAAATCATCCCGAGAAATCAGATGGGACAAGCCAAGTCAAAACAGCGCGCCGCGTTCGCGCAGCATCTAATAGAGGACTGGGAAAGCCGCGATTGCATCGACTTTGCTGTCGCACTTGCACGACTAACTGGTTGGCTGCTGCATGTTGACTGGTGGTCTACGTCGTCGCAGCGACCATCCGAAGACAGCAACGAAAGCGCCTTTCAACCACTTCGTGTTTACGTGGCTGACAACGCGGATAAGATCTTCGATCCACGCGGAGCAATGTCGATTTTCGACTTTGCCGAACGCATAGTCAGAAGGCAAGCACGCGAGCGTGGTTTCAATAGCGGTGGCGTGCTGACTCGCTTCTATCCCGAGGAGCGATTGGGACAATTGCCTTTACGCTACCGGCCGGATGAACAGAGGGTCAGCCTGGCGATCTCCGAAATCAAAAAGCATCACAGTTATCTTGCAGGCATTCCCGCAAGAAATCCCTCCGACATACCCGCGCACCAAGCCGCGCGCTTTAGCTTTGGATCGTGCGCAGTCTTCGCCGAAGCGATGCACGAACGTACCGGGCTACAACCTACGGCACTTCTTGCGCTGCGGTTGTTGCCCGGATGGGAGGGAACACAACTAAGCAAGCGCGGCTACTTTCACAGCGTCGCACTGCACGCTGACGGAACCGGCGAAGACGCGTGGGGGAAAGCGCCACTGAGCGAAATTGCGTTGCGGTACGGTGTCGCAGAGTTTGTGACAAGTGACGAGGAGCATCGCATTGTGATTCAGAACTTCCGACAGAACACCCCCGAAGTTTATGCGACGCGATATACAGAAGCGATTTCGCTCATTCGAGAGCACACCGGCAGGTAGGCTCTAACTCTGTCACTGCAGAGGTAGCCTGTCAAGAACGCAAAGGATCGACGTCGCGCCGTCGCACGAAGGTCATTGAAACGCTCAACGCTGCAAGCACCTGCATGATCGTCGAAAGGCTGGCGTCGTCACTCTTGGTTAGCGTGCGGAGCAAGGCTTCGCGGTCCGCGTCAATCATGAATGAAAGCGCTGATGTGCCCACTGGTGAGCGCACTACGTCGATCAGCGCGCTTTGCAGAAAAGTCGCATCGTAATCGCACGCCGCGTTAGCCAAATACACGAGCACCGTCTCCTCATCGGTCAAGAATTTGGCGGGGTCAAATTCAGGCAAGTCATCTACGCTCATGATTGTCTGGGACTAACGATCTTCAGTGGATGTTCGCGCGGGTACGTCCTGAACGTATCACTCACGCGCTGTTACCGACCATTGGCGGTTGCGCGAAAGGCTGCAGCCGCGTCGCCGTCGGTGAATGCCCTACTTCGGTGGAGCAGCGGTGGGGGCCAAGGGTAGCTTGTAACAGGCTTACGCATGGGCTTCCCTCTGCAATTCGAGGGCAGCAAAATAGAGGAGCCCAAGAAGAGCGGCCAGTGTGCAGTTAATGCGACTCCAAGCTTCGCGATATCAGCCTCCACGCTTAAATTCGTGCGCACGACGTGGACGGCTATCCCTCCCTTCATTTCCCGCGTTGAGGTGAAGCATCGGTAAATCGACGCGCGCGACCTTTGGCCACCGAGCGTCGATTAAAACGGGAGTTGGCTCGCTGCTGACGCGCTTCTTGGACCAAAATAATTTCGGCGGCGACAAAGATTGCAAGATGATCGAGCCGCTCCGCGACAATGCGCGCAGCCTCCAAATATTTGGCATCACGCTCCGTACTCTTCAAATAGTCAAAAGCATGCAAATGCTTGAAGCGGTGCCCAAGCTGCTCCGTTACGACTACCTCGTTAAACGGCCGCATCCCTCGCATCTCTCCACGACGGATTTCTCTGGCGTCAGGGTCAGCTGCAATGCCGCGCGCGATAGCTATTTTTTCCGCGAGAGAATTTCGCTGTAACCGGGCATGTCTTCTCCTCGTACGCGGCTGGGAGGGGCGACAGCGACTCTTTGTGATGCTCCGTACTTTCATGGTTTGCCAAGCTCATTGAGCTTTTGTGCGACATACAGCGCCGTTGCTTCCTGCACGATCTTTTGAAGCGAGAGCTTCGGTAGGTTCTCCGTCAAATAAGTCATCTTCATGTGCAGTTCTTCGGAAAACATCGTCGAGAAATGGACCTTTATCCTTGGGTGTGCATTCGCCCAGGGCGGCGCGCTCTCATTTCCGGCATCTGTGCCTTTACCTCTGCTCAGTTCCCGCTCCTTACTCACTTCAAGCCTCAAAAATGCGAAGCTTATCTCGCTGCACATCACCCTGCAAGCCTTTGATTTAAATATAGATATGTCTATTTCTGAACTATATGCACACCAATTTTTTCGATATTTCGACCACGTCGAGATATAGGCGCATCTATCTTTTCAACCCTCCGACCACCGTGTACCAGATCCCGCGCTCGTCGGCCATGTAAGTTTCAAAGCCGAGTCGGCTTCTGCGACGGCATGAGCAAGAGAAGCGGTGTGAAGTCCGACGCGCTAACGGCAGCGATCACGCAATTTGTCGCGGCAACGGCGGCGACAGCCGGCCAGTAAGCGATGTGGGCTATGATGGCGTCCGCGTACAACAATCAGAAGGCCCCCATGGGCAAGCTGTCCTTGCTGCTCGTTACCGTGCCGGTGCTGCTATAAGGCTGCAAGCTTGAACCCGATACTCATTCTGTTGGCCGCTACCGGTTGTTCGCGTCGGACACGATCGTTCTGCGTTTGAACACGGAGACAGGTGACCTGGCGCGAGGGACAGAGAACGGCGTAACGCTGCTCGCCGAAGCTCCGGCGACATTGCCGCCAAGATGGTCGGTAAACCAAGTGAAGTGAGACGCGCCATGTCACATAATCCCGCACCCGATCAGGCGAAAGCGCAGGCCGGTGGCTTCGCTCGTTACGCATACGACTATATCGAGGCCGCGATAAAAATCGATGAAACTATCGGCATGCAGCCCGGGTTTGAACTGCGGTCGCCTATCCCTGCCTACTATCTCGCGGTACACGGCATTGAATTAACGCTCAAAGCGTTTTTGCGTTACCACGGCGTAACACCGAAAGCGCTGCGCCACCCCAAAGAATTCGGGCATGACCTGCACGCAGGCTGGCGCAAAGCGAAAGAGCTTGGGATATTTGACATTTACAGGCCGACTGATCGCGACCCGAAAGCGATGACGCTGCTGGTGCGGCTAAACGTTGAGCAGGGCTTGCGCTACGTGCGGCGCGGGGAAAAGGAGTTTCCGTCGTGGGCCTTGTCGAACCGCTTGCCGTGCGGCTGCATCAGGCCGTTGCGCCGTTCGTCGGGTATGACAAGACATTCGCCGTGCATTTCGGTGGCGACGGCGAGTGAGCAGCGGCACAATAACCGTGCTTGTTCGAGGGAACGCCGAACCAAAGGCGCTTGATCGCGCGTACAAACAACCTTATCCAGCGTGAATACAACACCGCAACCTAATAGTGAGCCGGTACAAGGCCAGTGGACCGGCAGCTTTGTCGCGACAGAGTTCGAAGGAACGATGGTTATCGACCTTGAGAAAATCGGCCAGCACACGATGGGCAGCGTCATGATGTTCCCGAAGCCGGGCATACCGGCACCAACTATGGTCGGGAAGATATGGACCGTGTTCAGATCGGGTGACCAGGTTTTCGCGTCGATATCTTTGAACCCGACGCATCCGAAAGCGCCTCATCAGCTAGTTCCGTGGGAACAGCTTCTCGAAGTATTTCCCCATATGGACGTTGCCACGAAGGCACAGGCGGAATTGTCCTGGGCTAATTCACAGATGACCGTGAAGTGGGTGTCGAATATCGACCGCTCGGGAACGGCCAAGCTTGTGAGATTAGATCCGCTACGCGAATCCGACTTGCAATCCGAACGTATGAGTTGGGACCGCTTCAAAAAGCACGTTGCGGGCTTAGCGCCACGAGAGTTCATTTTTCGGGGACAACAAAAGCCGTGGCGTTTGCGTTCGCACTTTCATCGCACGGGGCGCTCGGACCTGATCCGCTACACGTTCGAAGACCTGCCGACGCTCCATCGGCACTTGAGCGCACGGACGCGCCATATCTTCAACAGGCTAGACAGCGATGAGAATGGAGCGTTTTTACATCTCGCCCAGCACCACGGGTTTCCGACTCCGCTGATCGACTGGACCTATTCACCATTCGTCGCTGCGTTTTTCGCGTTCCGCAATATCACCATTGGAGCTTCAAAGAAGCGAAACGCGGGCTATGTCCGCATCTTTCTGTTCGATCAGCTTAGATGGCGTGATGAACTACCGCAAATCCATATCACGGCACCGAGTCAGCCGCATGTGTCGCTGATGGAGTTCATGGCGATTGAGAATGAACGGCTGATCCCGCAGCAGGCACTGTCAGCTCTGACAAACGTAGATGACGTCGAATCGTACATATCGGCGGTCGAGACCGGTCGAGGCAAACGCTATCTCACCGCGATTGATCTTCCTGTAAAAGAACGCGAGAAAGTGATGAGCGAATTAGCGTTGATGGGAATTACGGCAGGTTCACTGTTCCCAGGCCTCGATGGGGCGTGCGAAGAGCTACGCGAACGACTGTTCCCCGCGTAAGCATGTCGGGCGATATATACGCGTATCGATACAAGGAAGCACGACGTCCCTGTAACCGACGGCAGCGCGCGAGGGGTCCTGTCTAAGGCGCGCCACAAAAAGGACAGTCGGAACGTAAGAATGCGCCTCGATTATGATAGTAACACTGCACTGGGCATGAAACGTCGCACCGGGACCGGTAACAAGACACTGGAGGCGGAATTGTTTTCGGAGGCAAATCACGCGTCTGCCCGGCCAAAGGTACAAAAGTTGCGTTTTATTTACAGATAAGTATAGAAGACGGGGATGGTGGGATGAATTCAATAAATGCATTCGTTGCACATAGCTTTGACGAAGAAGACGCACAGTTGGTTCGCGTATTTCTCGACTATTTGACAAATGTCTCTAAACTCCATCCGGGATTTCGGTGGCAACATGCGGAACAAGCAGAGCCGAAACATGTGGCGGAAAAGGTGCTATCTTTATTGGATGGCAAAAATCTTTTGATTGCGATTTGCACAAAAAAAGAGATCGTTGTGCAAAGATCCGCGTTTTCCCTGCCTTGGCTTTTTAAAAAATTTACGTACATTTCGACCGAAAACATTGCATGGAAAACGTCTGATTGGATCATTCAGGAGATTGGGCTGGCGGTGGGGCGCAACATGGATGTTATTCTTCTGGTCGAGAGTGGTCTTAAAACACCCGGTGAACTGCAGGGAAGTCTAGAGTTTATACAGTTTGACCGTGATGCTCCTGAAAGGAGTTTCGATAAATTATTGCAGATGGTGACCGCTCTCTCCGGGCAGGCTACTAATCTGTCGGTAATTTCAGATACGGAAGAGGTGACATCGGCTTCTGAAAAACCAACTGACGACATCAAGCCTAACAATGTACATACAGAAATGCCAGAGTCCGATTGGACATTGGAAAATTATCGAATCGCATTGTTCTACGCATATCTCCCGAAGAACGAGGAGCGGATTTCTCTTCTTAACAGCCGTTTTATAAACGCAAAGTGTTCTAAAGAGAAGAATAACTTGTCGTTGTGGCTGGCGCTGAATGAGTACATTCCGCTTGTTTTGGACGAAGGTGGTAGTTTTAAGAAACTAATAGAGATCTCCGATCAAAATCCTGGAATCCACGAAATCTCGGAACACGTTGCCGGAGTTTTTCGGCACCTTGAAGAGCACGGGAAAGCAGCCATTCAATTCGAGCGTGCAGCGAGTATTGCCGAACCGCTTAGCGAGGAAATAAGACTGTTAGGCGCAGCGGCGATGGCATACCAAAGCGACGGTCAATCGAATGCGGCCCGTGCCGTAATGGACAAGATACGAAAGATGGCGGCAGGCGATCAGACTGCCGAGGAGCAGTTCCTCAAGATTGAAAAGGAATTTGCAGAAGCCATCAAAGAAGTAAACCTGCAAATTGCCGCTATGGAGCGAATGGTTGAGCTTGATCCTACCGATTACAGTACGCGATTCTCGCTTGCCTACAAGCATTCGGAAAACGAAAATAACGTGATGGCAGCATGGCATTATTCTCGCATTCCGCGTGATGCACGGTCAGCAGTGGCAGCTAATAATTTGGGTGTCGCATACGCCGGTTTAAATCTCCCGGGAATGAGCGTTAGCTCCTATAGGCAGGCCGAGGCGGCGGATGAAACTTTAGCGATGAGTAATCTGGCTCATAAATTTATGCAAGCTGGATTTTTCGACGAAGCGAGAGCCTTATGCGACAGAGCGTCAAAGATTGAGAATTATAATAAGCATATTGATTCGGCAAAGACAAGTTTAGCTGATGCGATCGAGCGGGAGGATGAGCTTCGGAGGAAGAAGTTTGACGAGGCAAAGAATCAGACTGAATTCTACAGGGCTTTCGGGCGGGCGTTGCTACTTCCTGGGCGTTTAGACATCGATGGTGAATGGATTGGGCCGACCGGCACGATCACCTTTACAACAGCAGGAAACCAAGTCACCGCTAAGGGGCGCTACGAGACCCCGCCGTCTGCCTTGTTCAAAAACATGGGGCTCCGGGCCGAGCCTACGCCGATGGAAATAACGTACGTAGGAAATACGTATCAGGGTTCAATAGTGTGTACGGTTTCGCGGAAAGAGGTCAATTCGACACCTGCGAGGTCATTGTTGGCCGCAGTAGATACGCAGGTGACAGCTCTAATGGCGATTCACGAAAACCTGAAAGAGATTATCGTTTTGGAAAGGAATAATTCAGGCGCACCTGAAAAATACAGTTTTCACCGGGTGCGGCCCGCTCAATCATTAGAATTTACGAATTGAGGCTATATGAGCTTTGAAAACATGATCACGACGGCCGAACAGTATCGGCAGACGTCGCAGAGAAAAAGTAATGCACACTACGGAATGTCTGAATCGGCTAGCCGGAAACACACGTTGCTTGGTGTTCCTGCAGCCATCGCGTCGGGAATCGTAGGAACTGCTATATTTTCTTCGCTCAATTCTCCGAAAGAGATATTGCCGATTCAATTAGCGGCTGGATTGCTTTCTCTATTGACAGCTGTTTTGGTCTCACTGCAAACGTTTTTTAATTTCGCCGACGTCGCAGCCAAGCATAGAGAAGCTGCCGCAAGCTATGAGGCAATTCGACATAAGCTAGATTGGTTTATCTTGGCCAACGCGCACTTGTCGGGTTCAGATGGGTTTGAACAGCCGCTTGCGACGCTGCTCGAAATATCATCGAATATGGATCAAATCCGAAGAACTGCTCCTAGCATCCCGGACCGGATTTACGATGCCTCACAAACGCAGGTTGCTTCTAATCCGATCCTAGGTTCAACCGGAAAACCATGACGCCAATCGTCGGAAAGTAGCGTCGCAATCCTGCTCGTCGGGAAGCTCACAGAATCGGAAGCGATAACCCGTGACACGCTTGCGCATAACCGCTTCGGACTTCTCTATGTGTCGTTAAGCGAGTCATCGAGACACCCGACGCGCCTAGCAGCTCTATGACTACTTTAGGCTCGCGTCGAGATCCTCGTGCAGCCCTCTGGAACGCCGCTGGCGGCTGGCTTCCGTCAGGGACGCGAGCGCGGATGGTCCGATCTTTGAGCGCGCGACTTCACCGAGCGCGCTTTGCAGAAGCGCTAGACCGATGTCTCGCGCCGTGTCGGTCAGGTATGCACGACGCCTCAAGGTCGAGGCAGATATCTTGCCAAATCAAATTCTGGCAGATCGTGTGCTTTCATCGTTGTATTCCCGGTACTTGACTTACGGTGAATGCTCGTGCAGGTATGTTCTGAGCGCCTGACTCATGCCCCGTTGTCAACCCTTGCCGGTTGCGCGAAACGCCTCAACCGTGGCCGCATCCGTACGCGGCTCTACAGGCCACGGATAGCGGGTTGGCTGGCTTACGCATGCGTCTTATCATCCTGCCTGCTTTCGAGCGCGGTACGCACAAGGAAACCGTACCGAGGAGGATTCGGCTACGCTGTGGTCCGCGCTCTCGCCGGTGCGGATCGCGACCGAAAATCTCATTTTCTCTCGATCACCGCTGGCTTTACCAGCCTGCGGCGCACTACATTAGAGCAAACCGGCATCCATCAGTCCATGAGACCGCTCGGGCCGCGTTGAGCGCTCACCCGCTGCGTCTGTCATGCCATAGCGACGCAGAAGCCAAGACGTGCCCCAAGGCGTCACCAGCACGAGCGGCGACACACCGTCGTCGTCCATGACTATCGTCAAATAGCCGGAATCGAGGTAGCGCTGATCCGGCAGGCCGTCCAAGCGCAGAACGCGGTCAGTGAGCATGCGATCACGCAAATCCATATGGCCAAGAGAATCGGCGATGTATTGGATCGTGCAGAAGTTGTCGACGCAGATGAAATGCTCGCGCACGGCTATGCGGTGCAGAGCAACGCTGGAATCACGAGTTGATCGGTGAAAGTGCTTTTGATGAGCGAGAGCTTGGCGCATTGCGCGGCCTCCAGAGACGGGGTGGACGTCCGGCCTCCGACGCCAATCGGGGTGGCCGGGCACGAAGCGGAATTGGCGTACCGGCGTCTCTGGAAACCGGCGTGCGCGAGCGCACCCCCGCCAAGGCCCGGCCATTGAACGGGTTAGCTATGGCTTCGGACGAAAAAATACCGCCATTCGGCGGTTGTCCGCCAGAGAACTATGCCGGACGCCAATCCGGGTGGCTGTTGTTTCAGTCACTTGCGCAGTAAAGATGAATCGCTTCAGTTTACAAGCATTCACCACAATGACTGGTTGCGTGCGACTAGTTCGAGGCTCGCAAATAGCGCCGTTGCTACAATGCTGCGCGAAGCAAGTAACTAGCTGCATATAAACACCACAAACCAAACAGCGCAAATCTCAATGGCTTGGTCTCCCCTCGGACCGCTCGTCTTTGCCTGGTGGAATACGAGCCTGTCACCTCCCGTAGCGAAGCGCAAAGCCACCGAGCAGGATTTGGCGTTTGCCGTCGACCAGATTCGGCAGATGCGCGAAGAAACTGCTTTCGACGTTCTTGGCCTCGCCGAGGTATGTTCGTCCGATCTAAGCGCCATCGTATCTGCTTTGGGCGAAACCCAGTTTGGTCTGCTCGACGCGAGTAGCCGAGATACCCGGCCCATGTTCGACACGGCGATCATCTATGACAAAACTCGCCTCGAAATCGTTGACCAGCAATCGATAGTCGATGGTTACGGTCGACAAAAGTTAAAAACCGGGGAGGTTGTGCGGTTTCGTCTCGTAGAGACAGGCGACCACTTCACTTTGGCCTTCTCGCACTGGCCAAGCCGTCGCACGGCGTCGGAGATGGAGCCTGTCCGCGCACAGTTGGGCATGGCGCTCCGGTCGTCGCTGGTGCGACTACACGAGGGCGAACCTGACTCCTTCATGATACTGATGGGCGACTACAACGATGACCCATTTTCGCCCTCATTGGCTGATCATTTGCTGGCAACTCGCGACCGCGCATTGGCGACTCGGGACACCCGCTTTTTATACAATCCGTTCTGGAAATGGATAGGCGAATCTCATCACGGCGCAGAGGATTCCGCCAGTGGTGGGTTTTGTGGCACTCACTTCTATCCCAACGGGGGCACTTCGCGCTGGTTCACGTACGACCAGATCATCTTTTCGTCGAGCTTCCTTCGTGACGGAACGATGGTTCTAAATGAGAAAGGCTGCTGCATACTTGCGCCACCGCTGCTGCGCACCAAAGTAATGACCCGGACCGAAATTTTTGACCATCTTCCCGTGCTCGCCACGGTCGACATCAGGAGCGAAATATGACTGACTTTGCCGATGCCTTCAATCGCGGGCAACAGGCGGCAGCTGATGCCGCCCGCGCCCGCGCTGAAGTCGAGGCAGTATTCGGGATGGCGCGGCAGGAATTGCTTGAGGCTACTGAGGGGCGCATCGACCTTAGTATCGTCAATTTTGACAAGCCTCGAAAAAAGACGATGGCCGATTTTGTCGGCGTCGCTGCGGGCCTCGATAGCTTTTTCAATCAAGTGCGCCCTGAAACCGAACCTTGGCTAGCGGCCCGCAATCCCACTGCCGCTGATGCCAACTGGATCAAGTTGGCAAAATGGGAGCGACCGCACGAGGGATATCCGTGCCTGTTAAGCTACGATAAGCAGGATGTGCGCTGCCATGACAAGGTCGCACTGGCCGAGGCAATAGCTGGTTTGCTTGCAAGCGCGTTCGCGGGTGAACGGTTGCATGAGCTACTTGAACGCGCCACAAAGCCTGCGGAAGGGGAACCGTCGAGTTGACGATTGGTTGACATACCAGAACATCGACGTTGTCGAACCGGTAACTTGCAACGCCGCACTCGGTCAACAAGGCTACGATGGAGGTACCTTTGGGGGTACCTTACATTCTTCAAACCACAAAAGCTCCGGCTGACGGTCTTCTGATAGCCTATTATGGTGGACGCCGCCTCCACCAGACACCTTTCAGGCAAATGGCAATGCCTTAACGAATACCCCGACGGCGCTAGCCGCTCGGGGTTTTTTGTCTTTAGATCGCCAGCGCTTCGGCATGGCGATCCCACCCACCACGAACTGCACGGCGCTTATTGCTGGCGAATAGAGCCCAGCGCGCGTTGCACGGCCGCGTCAATCGCTGCCGGCTGCGGATCCGTGCCGGCTACGCTTTGCGGAGGCTGGATACCAACCACCGCCAGCGGCATCTCAGTATCCGCTGCAGCCGTCTCTATCTTTGCCTCAACCGCCACCCGCTCCACTTTGGCATCCACCACCGCGTGTTGCACATCCGCGCGAGTCACCGGCTGACG
>Ga0268254_10000487_pt1 | contig 22778 bp, 22 predicted proteins | sample AgamicOrSfrz_FD_200251 | JGI IMG/M metagenome (GOLD analysis project Ga0268254, IMG submission 200251) | Agave microbial communities from Guanajuato, Mexico - Or.Sf.rz (v2) (version 3) | ecosystem: Host-associated > Plants > Phyllosphere > Phylloplane/Leaf | place: Guanajuato, Mexico...
TGCGCGACAGCCACTTGGGCGGCATTACTGGTATCGCGCATACGCGCTGGGCCACGCATGGCGCGCCCGTGACCGACAACGCGCATCCGATCTTTTCGAAAGATGCGCTTGCGTTGGTACACAACGGCATCATCGAAAACTATGAGGTGTTGCGCGAAACCTTGCGCGGCAAGGGTTACGCGTTCGTCTCGCAAACCGACACAGAGGTTATCGCGCATCTGATTCACAGCTTGTATCGCGGTGATCTGTTTGCCGCTGTGCGCGAGGCCGTCGCCCAGTTGCACGGCGCTTACGCAATTGCCGTGCTGCATAAGGATCAGCCGCATACCGTGGTCGGCGCGCGGCAAGGGTCGCCGCTGGTGGTGGGACTGGGTGAGGGCGAGAACTTCCTCGCTTCGGACGCGCTCGCGCTCGCGGGCAGCACCGAGCGCTTCATCTTCCTCGAAGAAGGGGACGTGTGCGAACTGACGCTCGACGGTGTTCGCATTGCCGACCGCGAGGGCAACGAAGCGCGGCGCGAAGTGCGTCAGGTTGCGGCATATGGCGGCGCGGTGGAACTTGGCCCGTATCGTCACTTCATGCAGAAGGAAATTTTCGAGCAGCCGCGCGCGATTTCGGACACGATTCCGCAATCGGATTCGTTCGATGCGTCGTTGTTCGGCGAGGGCGCCGACAAGGTGTTCGCGGACATCGACAATCTGCTGATTCTCGCTTGCGGCACGAGCTACTACTCGGGGCTCACCGCGAAGTACTGGCTCGAATCGATTGCGAAGATTCCTACGCAGGTGGAAATTGCCAGCGAGTATCGCTACCGCGAGTCGGTGCCGAATCCGAAGTCGCTGGTCGTGGTGATCTCGCAGTCGGGTGAAACCGCGGACACACTCGCCGCGCTCAAGCACGCACAGGAGTTGGGGCACCGGCACACGCTTGCCGTGTGCAACGTCAGCACGAGCGCGATGGTGCGCCAGACGGAATTGGCGTTTCTCACGCATGCGGGCCGCGAGATCGGGGTTGCATCCACGAAGGCGTTCACCACTCAACTCGTCGCGCTGTTCGTGCTGGCTGTCACGCTCGCGAAGCTGCGCGGGCGCGTGAGTCCCGAGCAGGAAGCCGAATACTTGCGGCAACTGCGCCATCTCCCGGCTGCGCTGAACAGCGTGCTGGCGCTGGAACCGCAGATCATCGCGTGGTCGGAGGAATTTTCGCGCAAGGAACATGCGCTTTTCCTCGGGCGCGGCATGCACTATCCGATTGCACTTGAAGGCGCGTTGAAGCTGAAGGAGATCTCCTACATTCACGCGGAAGCTTATCCGGCTGGCGAGTTAAAGCACGGGCCGCTCGCGCTCGTGACGGAGGCGATGCCGGTAGTCACGGTGGCGCCGAACGACGCGTTGCTCGAGAAGCTCAAGTCGAACATTCAGGAAGTGCGCGCGCGGGGCGGGCAGCTGTATGTGTTTGCGGATGCGGACACCAGGATCGTCAACGACGACGGCATTCATGTGATTCGTATGCCGGAGCACTATGGGCTGCTTTCGCCGATTCTGCATGTCGTGCCGCTGCAGTTGCTGGCGTATCACACGGCTTGCGCGCGGGGGACGGATGTGGATAAACCGCGGAATCTGGCGAAGTCGGTGACGGTGGAGTGAGGGGGGATCGTGCTGCTAGCCGTTGCTGTTCGCACCAAATGAAAGCGTTCCGCGACATCTCACAAAAGCGTTCCGTGTAGGGGGTCGAAATATGCCCCAAAGGCTTGCTGGACGGGCCACGGAACGCTTCAGCTGGGTAATGTGTAATCGGTGAAAAAGTCTGGCTCACGCCCCCGGGCTCTGAGAGCAATCGCGTAGGGTTGGCGTTCACGGAATGCTTCTCCGTTATCGTATGGTGTCCTTTTGATGCCATACCGCGAAGTCTTTGCTGTTACCGAGCGACAGCGCCGGGAATCGCCCCCGGTCCTCCCCTTCGTGGGCGCCCCGGACTCCGGCCCTAGTCCCGCCCTTCCGCCTCCACGTCTTCTCTCCCGCCACATCTCGCTGCGCGACTTCGTTAAATTCGTCGCTTCGCAAATCCATTCGGCCGATGCTTCAACGCATCTATCAACAAGCTGCGGCTCGGGGCGAAGCTTAAACAGGCGACTGCCGGACTGTTATGAATAGGGGAAGATTGCTCCAGCCGAACGAGTTCGCTTACTTCAGGTATGCGTCAAACATGAGAAAGCCTCGATTGGCCGAGCGTGTCCAGCTGTTCCGGCGTATCGCGATAGAGTATCTCGATGGTTAAAGTCTGGCCCTTTGACAACGAGTCCATCAACCACTGCCTGCCGCACCACACTCCGGCTGGCTGACGCAATCTCACTTCGGCGCCGCGACTGCGCTCGGCAGGTAGTCACGCGCAGCGTCAATCTTGTCGGCGTTGGTTTCTTTCTCTAGGTCGGCTCGGTCCTTATCACTCAGGAAATACGGCGCGCGGCCGGCTCTCCTGCCACAGCGCCTCAGTGGGCAGCTGCGCGCATTCACTTGATGACGTCACGGGCATAGTCGATACCGTAGTGCCGCTCGCGATGACAGTTTGGACACAGGGCAATTGCGTTCTCGACGGTATCTTCGCCTCCGTCTGCCAAATGCCTGCGATGGTGCACCTCCAGATACGGCGTCCCGTCTGCGCGCTGGAACGGCGCCGACTGTCCGCATCCTTCGCATCTCCCCTCTGCTCGCTGCAGGACTTCCGCAATGACGTCCGGATTTCGCCTGAATGCGCGGGTAAGCACGACGACTTGCTCTGGCTGCCTATTTGCACTTGCGAGACGCTCCCTGCGTTCATCCGCAGAGGACTTCAGGGATTTCCGAACGGCGGCGTTCAGATTTTCAACGACGGACTCGTGGACGGCCATCCCCTTCAACACTTCAACGAACTCGTCGTGCACTTGGTGAAGTGCGGCTTCTGGGCCCTTCGTCTTGCTCTGAAGATAGACGATATGGGACAAGAACGTGTCCAACGCGACGGAGAGCGTTCCGGCACCGTGTTGCGCAATATCCTCGAGGTAAAGCTTCCAAGCGTTAGCCGCAATAGTGGTCGCGAAGCTTTTCGCGCCGCGACGCATTGCAACGTAACTTCCGATGTAGCCCTTTGCGGCACGAGGCGACATATCAGGATAAGAATCGCGCAATGCTCGTTCGGCCTGCGGTAGTTGCAGGCTGCCAGCTACAACCGCCCGCGCCAAGTCGAGCGCGAGCTGAAATGCTGTTGATGGAACCAGGTATCGAGGCATGTCCGGATTCTCGAAAGACTGCGAGGGTTAAGTTCATTCGACCGCGCCAGCCGTACCACGCTCCGCCTGGCTGCCGTAATCTCACTTCAGCGCCGCCACCGCGCTCCGCAGGTAATCATGCGCCGCATCAATCTTGTCGGGGTGCGTTTTCTCGTCTAGGTCAGCGCGGTCCTTCTCGCCAAGGAAATACGCCGTGCGGTCCGGTTTCTCTTTGCGTGGATGCGGGATGCCATGAAGCACGCGTTCCTTGTTCATGAAGCCTTCCTTGGTCAGCCATTCGACGCCTCTCGACGCGGCCGCTCCCACCGGGATGAAGACCGCATCTGGCATGGCTTTGGCCACCTTCCCGAAGTGCTCTCGCATCTGCAGACGGAGCATCGGGTCTCGCTCGGGATGCCACCCGGCCCTGAAGTTCTCGCCGTTTTTGAACACGGGAAACTGAAGCACGGACGACACCTGCAACAAGTCGCCCGCTTCGCCAAATAGGTCTGCGCACGAGCCTAGACCCAACCACCGATGCACGCCAATGAGGTCTAGCATCGAAGCGACGCGTTGTCGCGTCACTCCAGCAAACGCGGCCGCAAGACTAGCGCGCCGAAGCACCTCGGGCACAGGAGCACCCTCGAGCAGCGCGCGATTCGCCTCGGTCAATGCAATGTCGGCCTGCGCCTTCCAAGGCGTGGCGTCCACGAGAACGAGCTTCGCCGTGGCGTTCACCCACCCGAACGGCGCGTAGTACACCACCAGGTCGCCGTTGCCGTGCATGCGAAGGGATGCAGATTGCGGGTCGCCTTGTGGGCCTCGGTAGTCCCGGATTGCAGATTCGTACTTCTCGAAAAGCTCGAAATTCACTTGTGACTGGTCCGTGTACGTTGTGTCATGTAATGCGCCGATGCGTCTTACATCAGCCTTCATCGGTGAGAGTCGACCCACTCGCGGCATGCCCGAACGCGAGCAGGGCATCGCGGTATCCGCCTTAGCCTGCGATATTCTCAAATGTGTAGTGCCTGCGGGCATCCTCGCTGCCAACTTCAGATAGCTGTCGCCATCTGATTCGGTCTCGCTCTCTCCATCAACCTCTCGTAGAACGGAGCGTAGACGTTGAAAAGGTGAGGCGGCAGTTCTGGGCTCCGGTAGGGGGCCTCGTTCAGCAGGTCGGACAGCAGCAAGAGACGCTTTTCCGGGATACTTCGACGTCGCGTGTAGTCTTCAAAGAACATCGCGAATCGGCACTTCTTCAGTCGGACAGCCTCGATAAGCCGGTCGACATGGTCGACGCTGAGAATGTAGACCGGGTTTCCCGACGCGAAGTGGTCTGCACTTGCCGTGAATAGCTGGTCCGTCTCAGCAGCAAAAAGGTCACCGTAGGTGATGACGACCTTGTGCACGGCCGCGTTGGGATAGGCCTTCTGAACGAAAGCCTCGACGTTTCTCAGTTGTTCATCCGCCTTTTTTACGGTTGCACTGAGCTTTGATGCGTAATCTCGTGCTGTTCCGGCAGCGGGTAGCGTGTGAGTCAGGGCCTTGTTCTTGACCTCGAGCAACACCACATCAGCCCCGTCTAAAACTGCGAAATCGCAGCACTTGCCGCCCACCGAAAAACGGGTCCGAACTTGCTCTTCGTTCAGAATCTCAAGGCCAGTCAGAATGAGGCTACGCCCGACATACTCTTCAAACAGTTTTTCGAAGCTCTGTCGAATCCCGGGACTTTCGCTGCGGCCGACGATGTCACTCAACGCGTATCCGAGATTGCGGTCGAGGCAGCAGCGCCCCCAGAAGTACCAAGTGTTATTGTCCAGACGCGTGAAGGGTGACCGATACAGCAGGTTCGGCTGGAACCACTCGTCGGAACTGACCTCGTCGAATTGCTCCGCAGTCACCGGTCGGGGGATGAGCATCGTTTGATAGAATTTTTCGACGGGTGCTCGTCCAAAAATTCCCTGCAATGCCACTCTATATCTCGCAGCCATCACGGTCGAAATATCTTCGAGTGAGTGTTTGCGAAAGAGGGTCGCAAGGCCGAGAAAGTCCATGGGCGGCATGCCCAAGCTCTCTTGGAAAAGACGGTAGAGATGGGAGTTCGGTTGCAGTTGGTTTATGAGGTCAATCTGACGCGCGAAGGGGCCCAGCTCTTGCACTCGTTGGTGTGGAATCTGCGGGAGAATCCACGACCGAAGCGCGAGGTGAAACGAGCGACCGGGTCCGAATCCAGCGAACGCCAAGTCCGCGAGCTTCCAGGCTTGGTCGATACACCGCCGTAACTCTTGCCGCGGGATTTCCACGGAACCATACATACGCGGCTCATCGCGCAACACCCAGACTGCGACGCGCTCGGCGAGCCATGGCGCGTGCGGCTTCCCATCATCTGCTGTCGACTCGGCCTTGATGAATTGAGATAGTTCGGCCAAAACGCTGCCATAGGAAAATTTCCGGAGACGGTTTCGGATTGGGCGAATCGCCTCGGCGTACGTCATGTGTTCCTTTGCATCTCTTTTGTAGTACGGCCGTCGAAGTAGCCAATGCGCTACGACTGAACTATCCGTCATTTGGACCATCGCCTTTGAACAAGTGTTGACCCCGGATGACTTCACGGGAGCCGGTGTCATACAACACCGTTGCCTCGGAAAAATCGGCCTCTACTCAATATTCGGTGGAGAGCGACGGGGACACCTTGAACCGCGGTAGATATGGTCCACGACGTACATGGTTCATTAGGCTCCAGTACGCAGACCGAGCGAATGAATGATTGCAATGCTCCGGATACTCATAACGATACCGATGGTCCTCCCCAGACTCTTGTGTGTACGACTGCGAGAATTCATCAGCCAGATAATCGTTGATTCCCCATAGCAAGTCGTTCAGCATTTCAGCTATGTAGCTTGAGTGGTAGGTGAATATATTCTCATGGAACCATTCATAGAAGCCTGGTAACGCCTTAAATCCCTCTTCGGCACTAATCTCAACCCCACTTCGCTTAAGGGTTTGCGCAATTTTTTCAACGTTCGACTGTAGGCGCGAAAAGTTGTGCGTGGCAATATCCCCGCAAATCTTTATGTAGCGAATCCTTTCTATGCGAACGTCAACTTGGACATCTATCTCGCCGAACCAGACGTTAGGAACGAGGCAGTCGGCTTCGAGCCACGTCGATAGCGTGTCAAGCGGCTTCTGTATGCAGTTGCTATTCTTCGCAAGCTTTGGCGCTGCGCATATTTGTCGCAAGTAAAAGAGGAACGTGTAGTCGGTGGGGCGCCCTGACTTGGGCGGCTTCTTCAGATTAAGAAAGCTGTCGTTTGCACCGCGTTCGTTAGGCTGAGATAGAAAATCACCCAATAAAATATTGAACAATCTCTTATCGTTGGAGTTGTCGAACATCAAAAGGACGTCGTTGGTTCGCTTGAGTTTGTTGAAAAATGCATAGTTAACCATGCCTCCAAGCATCTCCCAAGCCGCCAAAAGCACGATGGCTTCGTGTTCAACTTCGTTAAATTTTTCTGAACGCATGTTTCGTGTTGGCTGTCGGCATTTTCAAGCCGCATCGTTCGTTGCATCGCCTTTGAAAATGCCTTCCTCGCTCGATACGCTGGACGGCTCTTCATTCAGTGAAAAGTATGCCGCAGAGGCTTTTCTCAGATGTAAATGCCTCGTAAGATGTAGCGCGACGTTTGCGAGTCACCCACCAAAGATAGAAGTCTCGATGCGACTTTTGGCGGGGGGCGAATGTCTCCATGCCTGGTTCGGTAACAAGCGCAGTTCCGCATAGTCCGCTCATATCGATCGGGTGAACGGGGTTCCATCCAGCATTCCAGTAGCTTAGTGTTGCGATTGGTCCGCTCGTGCTCGAGATGCTAAGGCAACCGTCGTTCGGCTGAATGGAAATGGGACCTTCTGTATCGGTGACGACCGGATAGTGGAGCCGCGAAGGATACAAATCGCGTTGAAGGTAGCCGAGGCGACTGAAGCCATACGTCGAAGCGAGCGGGGCAGCGTTAGACTTGCTATCCAAGACGTCCGCGAGTGTCAAAACTGGTACGGAAGTAACGCATTGCAAACCTGACGTCTGGCATCCTTCATAGCCCCCGCCTCGTTGGATTTTAGAGAATCGCTCAAGTAGACCTTGCGCGTCTACCAAACCTTCACCGTGGTGTCGCCAACGAACTATGGATAGCTCGGTTACGCTGAGCGGGTCAACATGTACGGGGGTCGATAGCGAAAGTAACACGCGTCCTTGTGCTATGGACCGCAACGACCGGGCGAGGCTTTGAATATACATCTCAACCGAAGCGGAGTCGCGGGTGATATGGTCATCGAACGCCGGAAGCCACGACGGACGAGACGGTCGCATGAACGCAAGTGTCGGGTCAAGAGGAAGGACATCCAGCGCTAGGCGGTTCACCAAGTCGGCGGGCATACGCCAAAACTTTCGTGCGACCGCAAGCGTCCGTTGATAGGCGGACGCCATACGAAGGAAATTTCGATTGGCGAAAGCGCCGGTAGGGTTAGGCCCAATGGGACGAACAAAATGTCCTACGTCGCCTTGGTAAGGGGCGCCTGGAAGAGAGTCTGCGGACAATGTCCATTCGTAATTGCACTGCCGAACAAACGGTAAGTTCGAACGTTGTTCCAGTCGCTGCATCGCGGTCAGGAAAAACCGCGGCACATCAGCGCCTTGCATCTCGAAGAACTTTGGCGATTCTTGAAAATGCGGAGGAGCAACCTGCAAATGATGCTCGCAGTCGCCATCCGAGGAAAGGCCACAATCGCGGATTAAGAGACAGGATAGTGTGGAAGGCCGTTCGAGCCTCGCCCCCAGTTCTGGCGGCGGGATAAAACCTCTCTTCGTCGCCATCCAAAATATACATACGAGCTCGACAGCCTCCGCCTCCACTTTGCATCCCTTCAACTCCTGAAGCAAGGAAGTTGTCACCTCCTCACGCATCTCAGGTGCGAGTAGGAGGGTGGCAAGCTCTTGCATTGCCCACCATCGAGTTGATGCGACAGGCCATCTAAAGCGCGCGATGAGCATCGCAAGGTCAGAGTTCAAGCTGAAGCTCCGTTCATCAAATGCACGGCCCACGCAGGTCTCTCGAGTCGGAGAGTTCTCGTATCCTCCTGAACGCTGCGAACCATTGCTTCGGCGAACGCTATTGCTTCGCCGGTGCGGCCTAGTCGTCCTAGGAAAAATACCATGATGTCGGTTGGAATAACTCGGTCAGGTTTTGGTCCGAAAAGACCGAACGCAGACTTAAGGAAGAATTCATCGCCACGACTCCGATACTTCGTTGCCGCGATGCGAAGTCGACTCTCAGTTTCTTTCCTACTTTCAAAATACATCGGCCCCAGCCACCCACCGTTCATGCGCTGGGCTTGAACGATATAGGGGAAAGCCGCTCTTGGCCCTTCAAGCCTGAGCTTTGTCGCAAACGCAGCGTCAAGAAGCCCCGCAAGGTCGTTATCGCGGCAGTCGGCAGACAGCAACATAGGCTCTAAGTTTCGGATAAGGTCCGAGCCTAGACCCTGCGATTCCCAATGAGCGTACCATTGCTTCAAAACTTCACGGCGAACACCATAGTGTTCAGCAAGGTCTGTTTGAAGTCTTTTCAGCTCGTTGACGGCGTATGTGCTTATGTCGCCTTCAAACGGAGGAAACTCAGTTGATGTGCCGCCTGATTCTGGCTTCGCTATCGTGCCGATGTCCCAACCCATATGCTCGTTAGCCACGTCACGAAGCTGCGACGCGTTATAGTTCTCCAACTTGGCGGCATCCTCCAAATCGCGGACAGTTTCATCTTGCATACCCGTTCTCGCTACCGCGGCGAGCGTGCGGGATATGGCTTCTGCGGTTGTCATATAGGTCGCAAGACTTTTTTCTGCTTCATCCCATTGTCCAAGGTCGACGTGTTGTCTGTGTTTTTCAGCCAGTGCTTCTCGATTTAACCTTGCTAGAAGCTCATTGGCCTCAGCAACGACATGCCTGGTTCCCTTGCCGTCCGTATAAACAGAGACGTTTTCAATCTGAGGCGAAATCTCGTAGAGCAGTCGACGAGCGTCGTCGGGAGCAACCGACGTCAGGTAGCTGATGGCATCCATCACATCGGGGAGGGCGGGGTCTTTTCGTTGGCCGTAACCAAGCACCAGTTCCCACGTAACCCGGCAGAGTTCTCCCGCGAGGTTTGCGAGGCCGTGCCGGAGTGACATCTCACAGAGGTCCAAGAACGCGCGCATCCGGGCTCCAGTTTCCTCTTCGACCACGGCATTGCGGTCGTCTCGTTGCCGGAGAATAAAGAATTCTGCTGCGTCGTCGGTGAGCACCTTGACGAGTTCCGATACATAGACTGAACGAAAATGGTCGGCGTCAAACCACGAAAGCCGCAATGCTTCATCTACCTCTTTGGATGTGACCAAGGTGTTGCCGCTCATCCGCGAATCTAGCAGGTGAAGGTCAACCGCAAGCGCATTTAGAGCTCGGCGAAAAGTCGCTGCGCCTTCTCCACGCTGATAGTTGCTGTAATCCGGCACCGGGATAGATTCGAACGACCGATGGACATAGAGGAACGAGACCGATTCCCCGGCTGACCAGCGCTTTGCTACGTCCGCCGCAACAGCCGTGAGGTTCTCGAGGTAGTCAGATACATTCTCACGGTCCTTGAACGTCGGTGTCTTGATAAAGCAAAAATCTTCCCCAGCAACTGTCATGTGCAGGTGTACTGCGCCGAAGAACCAAAAGCGCGCAAGTTGCGTCAACGCTTCTTGTCTATCGGCGTACTGCGCTTGCGACCAATCGACCTCAGAGCCGCCGGGGAAGACCAGAATGTCTTTTCCCTTCATTGCGCCCATGCACGCAGCCAACAGACCACAAGACAAGTCTTGAAAATTACTCCACGAGACGAGCTCGGCATCAGCTAAGGCCGCGGCTCGAACCGCGGCATCGCATACCATGGTTTTCTGCTCACCCTGCGGAAGTAGGCTCGCTATCTGGACAAGTCCGCTGACATTGTCAGCGTCGACGTAAGCCCCGACGACCTTTTTCCCGATTTCAAGGGAGTTCGACATGACGATTTCGGCAGCTCGTTCGGGCGTACTTCCAGCCACTCCGAGGCCAACGAAGGTGCTCACGAGGTAGAGTTCCTCCGCCCGCGACTCGTAGCCCCAACGTCGGCCTACGAAACGGCTTTCACCTCTGAACCGATGCAGGGCTTCCGTGGCGCTCTTTCGCGCGGTACCGTAGTCACCGCGCGTCGCAAGGGCGCGGCTTAGTGCTGCCACGTCGAGGGCAGATGTTTCGTGTCGTGATGCAACGGCTTCCTCCATAACGCTAGAGTCTCGCGCGAGCGTCCATGTGCAAGCTTTGAGGCGCACCGCATCGATTCCAGTAAGCTGGTAGGACAGGCTGTTCAGCGACCTCGTTTTTAGATGACGGAGGCGATAGGCATCTGCATAGCGCGCACGGCAAACAGCGTGTTCCTCTGCGTCTGCCATAAGACTCTCAAATAGCTCAGTAGGGTATCCCTCGCATAATCGGTCGATTATCCAATCCCTTTGTAGACCTTCAATGAGGTCTTCGGGATGGCCTTGTTTCGCTTTCACAGACCACAACCAGTTGACGCGCAAGCTATTTGGCGCCTCATGGCTCAGCCAGCGCTCCACCGATGGTATCAACGCTTTGACTCGAGGCGCATAGTCATCGGTCTGCTTGATAAAGACGACCAAGCTTTCGTGAAATGGTTTGAGCCCCGCTGGAGAACTGTAGAGCAAATGCATTACTGCGGAAACCTCGGGTAGCGGCGCACCTGCAATCCGAGCTATCTGAGCAAAACCAGATGTCGGCCAGAAAAATGGGAATTCGCAGACGAGCCTCAACACGTCCTTCTGGCTAGCTGGAAGAAGATTCCATAGTGAGGCATAGTATGTTTTTACATCCTTGCTCATATCTCCAAGGAGTTGTTCAACACTCCATTTCGAGAGTGGGCGGGCTGAGCGGATGAGTTCTTCTATTGCATATATTACATGCAGCGGGTGACCATTCGTACGCGCACGTACTTCAGCCGCAGCTGACTGGATTTCCTCTTCAGCGTACGGGCGCTTGTGTTCTATCTGTAGTCGACCCTGTTCGACCTGTTTCCGTACGTATTGAAGGACTGCGTCCGCCGACATGACCGGGAGCTCTCTCCAGGTACTGCGAGGCGTGCCGGCAAGCAACCGACTCGGCAGCTGTGCGTCTTCGACTGGTTGGGTTCCTACCACAACGACCAAATTGTCGAATACCGGCAGCACTTGATTGAAGATTTCATCTAGCGGGCGCTTATCTTGGCCTTGGTTGCGCCAGACATGGTCGAGGCCATCAAGAAGGAGAACGAATGGCTTATTGCGTTTCTTGTAGTGAGCGGCGCATGCGGCGAGGGCGGAGCCTAAAGCTCGGTCGGGCACATGGACGTCGGGATGAAAATGCTGGATTTGAGCTAGTAGAGACTCTTCAACGACAAAGCTCGTATGGCGGTCGTGCGACCGGTCCGTTGACGAGAGATAGTAGTGATGCCGCACTAACGGTATGCCCTTCTTTTGCAATAGCTCGCATGCTTTGCTGAGGAAGGTACTCTTGCCGCGACCAGGCGGTCCAGTCAGCACAATCGGTTCAGCCGGAATAGCTTCAATGGCGTTAATGAACGAAAGAAAAAACGCAGTGTCAGGTACGCGGTATCCCGGTGGGATGGCAAAGTTCTCGGGTAGCGGTTCGGGAGCCTCGACAAGCAGGGTCGCGCGAAGCATTTCGAGCGTAATCCAGCCGTCCGGGGCAGGCTGATTTTTTTGAATGGACCAATGGATGGCCCGGTTCTTGAGCGCCTCAACACCCTGAGGTGTTGAATGGCGTCTGAGCCTCGCCGTGACGTGGCTCTCGATACTTGCGAAACCCTTGTCGCTGTGACGAACGTCCAGCGCATCAAAAAGCTCCTTTGCGTTGGACGGGCCGCCCAGCTCCTCAATCACCTTAAGCTGGATTTCCGTTGGCGCCTTCGTATAATCAATGTGACTGCCTCCGCCAAGACATGCTTCCAGACTTGAATCGGGAATCCGGTTTGTCAGCAGGCGAACGTGGCCAACGCGGTTGCTCTCGATTTTCTTGAGCGCATCGAACCACTTCCTCAGATTTGACCGGGATTTTCCCCCTTTCTTTCCAGGTTTTTCCAGCAGCCACTCCCAATCCAACATATGCTTTTCTTCTGCCGGGGTGAATTTCACCTGCCACAGGTCGGCCTTCCCGTCGGGGCGCTCAGCAACCAGGTCATCGAGACCTTGTGGAGCAACCTCGTCAGCGTCACACTCGAAGCGAACTCGCGTATATCGGGTCGGGGCGTCGAGCCAGTCGCAGAGCACATTGACACCCTGCATCGTTTGATAAACGTATCCTGCAGCGGGAATAGCGGTGGTCTTGACGTTGGCAGCCATGGTCGACAGACGTTTGGTGATGCTGGATTATTAGCGTCAAATTATAATGATGGTTGCAGCGTCATTGAGAAAAATGCGCATAGCAACTTCTTCGATGGGACGATGATGGAAGATTACCCTAGGGGATAGCGACCACCAGGTATTGGTTGGAGGATGCAACTGAGGTGACCGTCGAATATACGGTGACTTTTTCGCGTGGCTTTGCCGGTATGCGACTTGTACTCTAGCTCAACATCACAGATAGCAGGCAAGCAAGAAATTATGGACATAGCATCGGTTGCAATCGCTTCCGCAACAGGAAAACTGCTGGTCGACAAAGCTAAGGATGTTGGTATTGACCTGCTGATTGATAGGTTCAAGGCGCACGTTATAGGTCGCTGGAGCAAACATCGAGCAGAGGTATTCTTGGCTCAGCTGGTCGACGAGGTGAGAAAGCAGGGAGACGAAAATTTTGAATCTGCGAATCTAAACGACCTGCTTAAAAAGCTGGCTGGTGGTGATGCCGAAACGTCGCTACTTTTCGATGCCTATCGGCGAGTTGCTTTGTGCGCAAGTAAGGACATCGGTCCGATGGTCATCGGCGTGCTTACGGCTGTCATATTGCAACGAGACTCTAGGGCGACAGATGAAGAGGAACAGATGTTCATGGCTGCCGAGAGCTTGAACGACCGAGATTTCATCGAGTTCATTGAATGGTTCGACCGCGCTCATGCACTGACACACAAGCCAAAGCATCCGACCCTGCAACTACCTACGTTTCCAGGAGTTGTCGCTGTTGAACACGTTACGGCGAAAGCAACAAGAAACTCCTTCACTGACGCCGATGTACCCGTCAATCTGTTTTCTGACGTTGGGCCGTTTGCTCCAAAGCTCGCAAACCTGGGAATCGTTGTGCAGTTTTCAAGGTCTGCTGATACTTCCAAAGGGCCAGCCAAGACGAAGCATTTTGTGGCAGCAACCCATGTGGCGTCTCGGCTGTACGCAGTCGCCAAACGTGTTGCGTCGGACATCACACCACTTACGAAGTGAATGCCAGAGCAGCGCCGACTACTGAATTTGTCGAAGAGTCGCTCGTACGCCACGAAATCCGAGAGACTCGTCTCAAGCGGCAAGTTTGTGCTCGTAGTAAGGCCGGTCCTTGTCGTCGAGGATGCCGACTACAACTCTGTGAGCCTCACGCTTGGGCAACACCGGCTTTCGCTGCTGCGGCCGGTGCTGCTTGAACACCGTCTTGTGTCGGCCGCAACACTCATGACGTACCGCAACGGCAGGCTTGCTCGCGGTTGTGGGCTGGCCACGGTATGTCAGCGAACAGGAACCGCGAAGGGCGTGATGTTTGTGACCATTGAGGATGAGACGGGCAACGTGAACTTCATCATCTGGCCGCCCCTGCAGGAGTAGTTCCGGCAGGAAGCGCTGGTCGCCTCGCTGTTTGCGGTGTGCGGAACGTTGCAATGCGAGCGCGACGTTCGCCACTTGGTCGCCCAGCGACTTGTCAATATGTCGCACCTGCTCGGCGGGCTTACGGCTGTCAGTCGAAATTTCTGCTGACGGCCGTATTCGCCCACATTTCGAGCTAAATGCCCCGACTATTGTGTGATTACGCTCTTTGTGTCCGGGACGGTCGATTCGCTCGCTGATGTCACTGTGGCATCAGCGGCCCCGGCCGCGGCGGCAAACCAGGTAGCTGCCCACGAGCGATTGTGGAATTCGGGTCTTTCGCTCTCGGGCAACATGTGCCCCACTTCACGCCGCGTTAGTTCGCTTTGAAGTGCGATATGACATGCGAATACAAAAGCTTATCCAACACCAGATTAGGAATAAACCAAAAGCCGAGCATGGTTAGCGCGACAACAAAGGAGATTTGAACGGAGGTCGGATTCCACCCCAAAATGATGAACAGGGCTGCGCCGTACAGTATCGAAATCTCGGCACGCAATCTCCGAAAAAGCCCAGTGGCGATGTCGAAGGCTTGCGAGAACTTTGCCTCATCTGCCAGTTGCTTTTGACGCTTTTCCTCTGCCCGTTCGAGTCGTTCTTTCAGCAGCAACTGCTCCGTTTGAACTCGCTGAAGGGTCTGCTCCGCGAGCGATTGTGCAAGCTGTTCGGATTGCGCGTCGGCCCTCTGTTTTTCCTCGGTTGCAGCTTGGCGAACGCGCGCAACTTCGGCCTCGTGTTCGGCCTGCTTTGCTTCGGCCTGTACGCGACTTTCCTGTCGCGCACGCTCTGCCGCGAACTCCCCGGCGCCAAGCTTAACTTGCTCGACGATGAAGGGCAGTCTTTCCGGCGTGACATCACCCGCGAATCGTTGATAAACGCCGGTATAACGCAGTTCAATCTTAAAACGCGGCGCTTTGGTCCCAACCTTGACATAGGCCACAGTGAACGGTCCCGGATATCGCCATGCCCAGATTGCCTGCCGAACCGTCCACGGAGGTGGCGACCTGAATCGGTGACCTCAGAACGCCGTAATGAACAATGGCACGTAAGAGGACGCCAAAACCGAGCAAGCACGCGGGTACATGGAATCACTCTTCGGAGAAGAGACCAGGCTTCTTAAGCCATACAGCGTAGCCAGCGCACCCGAGAATCACCACTAGCGACAAGGCAAAACGCAGACGCCCACTGTGACCCGCGAGAGTAGCGGATAGTGGCGCTGCCGCTATCTTCGATGAAATGCAGCATTTCTACAGTAATCCTTGTAGAGAGACTGCCCTCGCGTCAGGTGCCGCACAGGTGGAGCTGCTGGACCGCAATTGGCACTCGAGTGATGTGTCCGTCGTTGAGCTGCAGCTCATCAATGGCCAGCCGCAACGGGGTCTTGGGTGCGCCAGAAACCCGCAGTTCATAGTCTTTCCCAGCCTCCGGGACGAACTGTGCGATTGCATTGGCGCGGTAAACGAAGTACTGGTTTCCGTAGGCCCAATTAACGCCGAAATCGAGCGGGGTTTCGGCCTTAACCAATATCTCCTCGTAGGAGTATTGCGGTACGTCATGTAGGTCGCTCGGCATGTCTAGCTTTGCGGGCCACGTCAAGCTAATGCCAAATCCCTTCTCGCCCTTATAGATTGTCGCAAGAGACCTGACTGCGGGGTCGGAGAAGGCGTAGCATTTGGAAGGCGCATACTGAAGAATAGTCACCGAACCTTCGCTCACCAAGCGGACCCTCAGCCTCGCAGTCTTATCACCTGGGTCGAGCTTGATATCAGTCGTCATCAACGGGTGGACACAACCGCTCATCAACGGTGCAAAGACTAAGGCCGGGAGCAACCGGCGGATTGTTAGTTTCTTTAGCTTGTTCATCGCAGAATGATGGAAATCTTTCCTTCGTAAGCATTAGGGAACGCGTACATCTCGCCGTTTCGTGAATGCGTAACAATTCGGTCGGTGTTCCTGGAAGACGCTGCATAAATGACAACGTAAGTCGCGTCGGCGGGAATGGATGTCGTCGAGTAGTAATACGCCCCGCGCAAAGGCTTACTGCCGCGTTTCATCGCGGCTAGGTCTGCGGTCCCGACTGCACTTAAGTGTGAATCGAGGAACAGCGCTCTTGGGCGAAACAACGTCGCCATTGGCAGCAGGTCCGAGCTTGTGTACGTCTCGACCATCATTGAGCTGAACCTGTCCGAAGGTAGCTGATAGGCAACGAATGTTGAACGCCCCTCGGAGAATTCAAACGTGGGGCTATTCTCTATGCTTATGGTCACTCCGCTAACCTCGTTCGAGGTCATCTGCTTGAAGTGAACCTGTTTCCAGGAACTGCAGCAGGCGGCGGAGGACGGCGGGTCAAATGCAACCGGTGGGCGCGCGGCGCATCCCGACATCGCCGCGAAGGCCATCGCACAAATCGCCATGGCTGGGACGGTTCTCAGTGCCATTTACCCACCCTCGGATTGTTTCGACGGATTCGATAACGGCACAATCAACGCAAAACTTTAGTCGCCACATAAGGGGCCAGTGGCGTCTGGCAGCGCAAAATCGACACTTGGCTCGCTCTCATGCCATTTGTCACATTGCGGGCATTGGAACTGAAACAGCGCCATTTTCCAACCATCCAATCGTTGGAGGTGAGGCCGAGGCCATACGAGGTAACGCGTTCAAAACCTCGACGGCCCTCGCCCATAAAAATTCCTTTTAGCCGCCGGTAGCGCGCGGCTAATCCACCGTTCCGCGCATGCGCCGTATCGCTCGAAGTTACCTTGAGCGTCGCATAGCGACAGACCATGGTTGGCATCGGACGGGAAGTTAGGATGCGTGAGGCACAGCGGGTCCTGCTCCCAATAGCAAACGGCACAGATTTCCCAGTCCTCGTCGCTATCGACGGCAAAATAGTCGCAGCAGGCGCATGGTTGGAATTTGACACTCATCTTCCGTCTGCCTCCTCTTCGCTCGACGTCCTGGGCCCAGCACTCAGACATACGAATCTGAAATGTGTCACGGTGATCGGCCATGTACTATCAACGGCTATCGCCGCGTGGTTTGAGAAGATGACAGACGCTTGCAGTCAACGCGGATAGTTTCCGCATTGACACCAGGTAATTACGTGGACATCTTTACGCAGGCCCGATGGGTGAACGAAGTCGACGGGAGCATCACTCGCCGCTGACCGCTTCGCCGCATGGTGAGTGACAAACCCGGGGGCCTGTCAGTTCGCTGCTGCTTTCGTTCGGACGGCCGACGGCTCCCCCGCCTCCTTGAACATCTCATCTACCAAGTCTTGAACAACGCCATCCGCATTAGGAAACTTGTGCAACACCGAGTTATTCCAGTGCCCCGAGGCGATGAGGCCGCCGCTTGGAGCCTTGTAGAAGCGAATGTCCATTGAACGCAGGTACATGACGATGTCCCAGCGCCAGCTGTCAGTGTACGTAACGTTCACGTCGGCCTTATCGCACGCTGGCGCTAACAACACCGACAACCCGTGATTCTCCAGATTGCGTTGGATTGCTGCGTCCATATCCGCAGACCGGCCGCCATGGGCGGTGAAGCAGGCGATTGTCATCGGCCAGCCTTTCGCCTGTGGCCCCGTTGCGACATTCTGGGTTGTGGTACATCCGGGGAGCGCGACCAGAGCAGTGACGGCTGCGAACAGTGAAACCAGAGTGCGCATTTTAATGTTCCTGTTTGAATGCAATGACGGCACTCTGAATATCGGCAATCCGCGTCGCAAACTTGAGCCTCAGACCGGATCGACAGTCAGAACTTGTGACGAACTCCCACAACGGTCGCCAGTTGACTCCCGGTTCCGGAGTTGACGCCGTATGAGCCAACTGACGCCTGTGCCGATATAAGCGCTCCCGCCGCTGAGAGGTTTGTGCCGTTTGCTTTCTGGTAGCCCGCCGTCCAGTAAATCGACGTGCGTTTGGACAGCAAATACTGGGCGCCCAGGTTTGCCTGATGATACGAAGCGTTCGCCGGCCCATTGAGCTTCGTGAAGTTGTACCCTACACCCAACAGAACGTCTGACCGAGGGGCGTAATTCACATATGCTGCGCCATTATTGAATCTGGCCGCGTCGGTGAAGCGCGAGTTTGCGTCACGGCTATACTGACTGTGGCTATAACCTACGCCGACAGTGAACTGCCCAAGAATGTACTGAACTCCCGCGTGGATGATGTCAATCGACTTGGCAGAAGCAAAACCCTGATTTATTGCAGAGAAGAACAGCGAATCCGAACTGCTCGTCCACGTGCGGATGCCATTGGTGAGAGTGTTGCCGCCGTCCGCGTGGAGATAGCCAACTGCTGCTCCGAGCGGTCCACTCGTATAGCTGATTGCTGCCGAGTATGTCTGCCCGGACCCGGGGCTCCCAGCTACCCCTCCAAACGCGTAGAGCGCTTCGATTTGAACGCCAGACATCATGGGGCTGATGTACTTGATCGCGTTGCTGACCCGCAGGTCATTGTCGTAGTTATCTACGTCACCAGGCGTGGCGAACAGTCCGCTAAAAAAATTGTCTTCAGTCAGCGGCTGTACAAGGTCGGTGACCGGGTCATACGTTCGACCGAGTTTGATGGTACCAAGGTGACTGGATAGACCCACTATCGCAGAGCGTCCAAACAGTCGGCCGCCTTGGCCAAGGGCACCTGTACCAGGGTTATATCCATTCTCCAATTGAAAAATTGCGGACACTCCAGAACCGAGGTCTTCTGAGCCTCTCACGCCCCACCGGGAGCCCATAAGCGCTCCGCCAAACTTTACCTGCGTCGACTGGTTCCCTTGCGACGTCTGCGAGTTGTGAATATAGCCAATGCCGGTATCAATAACGCCATAGAGCGTGACACTGGATTGGGCGAACGCCTGACTGGTTATCGCGCAACCTGCCAAGACCAACAATACATCGTTTTTTTTCATTTCATTTCACGTCGTCGAGCGCTGGGCTGCGAACTGCCCAGCATGGTTGCAAAGTCTCAGCGAGGCGCCGTAGAGTCAGTTCGGAAAGGCGATTGCTTGAACGTTCGGGTAATAGACTTCAATCTCGTCCGTATCTCCGTCCATTTTCTGGAAGGTAACGGTGAACGTGTGCTTCCCCTTCGGCGCCTCGTAAACAGTCGATGCGTCGAGGTTTTGTCTGTCGTGCTCGTACTTGTCCACTTCCTGCACAGCCGGCGACGCGACATTTACTCGCTTAACCGGCCGTGCTGCTTCTCCATCCATAGTGACGAAAGCGCGGACCGAACAGGGGCATCCCTTGGAGTTCTCGTCCGCGATACCGCTGGTGAATTGAACGAGGACCTTCGATGCAGTCTTCAGGTCGAGCTCGACCGACGCTACCTTTACCGGCTCCTTGCCCTTCAGGTAGACGGCGGTGTGGTAGTCTGGCTTGTTGAAATAAGCAATGGTCGGCGAGCTGGCCGCAAACGAAGCGGAACTGGTGCACAGTACGGTGGCAAAAACTGCGGCGCGAGTGGTGAGTTGGATTATGTTCATCAGTCATCCTATCTAATAAAGGCTTTTAAAAAGGCTTCATCCGGCGGATTAGCCCATCTTTCAGAAAGTAGTGGTGATAGAGCGCAGCCAGGGAGTGAAGAACTGATAGCGCAATCAACGCAATTGCGGTGTAGTAATGCCAGTCAGTAAGAAAATGACCCATCGGGACGTTCTTCGGTAGCGGCGCAGGTATTTTCAGGCCGAAAAACTCCCATCCGATTCCATACACGCCTCGCCAGACTTTGAGTGCGGGCACGACAATGAGAAGAGCGAAGAGTGCACGCTGCGTTAGTTTCGCCGTGCGGGCGCGCCAGGGAATGTCATCCAGCTTGGGGGGCGACGGCCGCCGAAAACGCCAAAAGACGCTGAACAGCATGACGACGAAAACCGTTTCTCCAATCGAGCGATGCCAGTAGTAGTAGTTGTTGTAGCTTTCGGAGTTGAAATCAAGCTTGTAAAAAAGGAAACCGATGATGCACAGCGCCACTACACAGACAAAAATGAGCCAGTGGATGGCAATGGAAATCCGGTCATAAGCAGTGCGGTCGGTGGGCCTGACCCGTGCGCGGGGTGTCGTGTACATATCTGCTCCGCCGTCGATGGCGTTCTGGTTGATGGGGTCGACGGAGTGGATATTAGAAGTGTAAAAGCAAGCTGTAAGCGCCCGACAAAATTAACCCTATAAGTCGGTGTTATGGGGACACGGATTGCTGTGCTGATTGTTTCCTCTCGCTCCCAGCGACACGGCACGCGGGTCACTTTCCTCTGGTCTGCTCAGCCGATTCTCTCGCGGCTATCTTGTTCTACTCGCGCTCCTGGTTGCGTCTCGCGATGTCAATGCTCGTGCAAGGACGTCCTGGTCATGCCCCAGTTGGACACGCATTTGCCGCAAAAACTTTTTGACGTTCTCTGAGAGAGGTGTACCGGGCCGGAAGACCAGCATTCCCGTGAACATTACCTCGACATCTACCGGTTTTACGACCAGCCCACGACCGACAAAGTCGAGCGCGACAATCGGATGAGCGATGCCAAGTCCAACTCCAGCAAGAGCAAGCTCACACACAGTGTGCGAATAGGGCGTCTCGACTACCGGTTTGAGACGGATGTCGCGTGCCGAAAGTTGATTGTCCAGCACGAGCCGGGTGCTGTCCTCCGGGTTGAGTGCCACAAACGGGCGGTCTGTCATGTCCTTCATATTGATTGAGGACGACCGCGCGAGTGGATGCGACGGGCTCATTACAGCGACACCCGCCATTCGCACGAATTGTGAATGTTCAAGCCCGGCCATCGACATCTCGTCCGACATCAACCCAAAATCGGCCTCGCCCGCCGAGACTTTTTCGTGCACCTGCCGCGAGCTCATAACCTGCAGCGAAATCTGAATGTCTTTCGAGGGAGCATCGAATGCCGCGATGACACGCGGCAAAAATCCGGTTCCAAGAGCTGGAAACGTGGCAATTGCCATCCGACCCAGCCCATATGAACGAAGGCTTCTGATGCGGTGCTCAATCACTTCGTAGCCGACAAAGTAGCGGTCTACATCACGCATAAGTGCGATGGCTTCCTGGGTTGGTATCAACCGGCTGCGCAAGCGCTCGAACAGCTTGAAATTCGCCAAGACCTCCAGTCGCCGAATCGCTTGACTGACGGCCGGTTGAGAGATTCCCAGCAGGCCGGAAGCCTTGCTGGTGCTTCCCGCATTCATGACAGCGCGGAAGACTTCAATGTCTCGAATGCTCATAACAGTAACTTATTGACCTAATTATTTCCGATGTTGCCGATAGCGAGGCAAAAAGTAAACTGACCATCGTTGATTCACCTACTGATAACCCTCTGAGCAAACGATGAAACGTACGAGCCAACCGTTCCGTAGTCTCTCCCCCGCCGTGATGCGTGCTTCCACGGTCGTGTTCGATTCGCTTGCGGATTTCACGCGACGCAAGGAGCGTCAGCCGGATGGCTACAGTTACGGCATTACCGGCACTCCGACGGCGCGCGAACTCGAGCATCGAATTGCTGAACTCGAAGGCGGCGCCCATTGTGTCGTCACTCCCTCGGGTCAGTCCGCGTTGATGACAACTGTTATGGGGTTCGTACGAGGAGGTGACCATCTGCTTATCTCGGCAGCCTGCTACGGTGCGTTGAAAACGTTCGCGCAGAAGTGGCTTGCCGACTTCAACGTGGACGTTGAGCTTTATGCGCCGGCCGCGGGAGCTGAAATCGAGGAACTTATTCGACCCAACACGCGCATGATTTGCATGGAATCTCCCGGCACGGTGACCATGGAAATGCCGGATGTCCCTGCGATAGTGGCCGCCGCAAAGCGTCACAACGTGATGACGATGATGGACAACACGTGGGCAAGTCCTTTGGGATTCAAGCCGTTAAAACATGGTGTTGATTTCAGCATTGAAGCGGCCACCAAATTTTTCGGGGGTCATTCGGACCTGCTGGTTGGTTCCATCAGCATGAACAACCCCGACTTTTACGCCGTGCTGCGGGAGACCCAAAGCATTCTTGGTCAGCAGACGAGCCCGGATGATTGCTTCCTGGTAATGCGTGGGCTCGAGACGCTCAAGGTGCGCTACGCCGTGCAGAGCGCATCGACGCTGCGCATCGCGGAGTATCTCGGCAAGCATCCGATGGTTGAAAAAGTCCTCTTCCCAGCCCTTCCTTCGGACGCGGGCCACGCAATCTGGAAGCGCGACTTCTCCAGCAGCGGCTGCCTTTTCTCCCTGATATTGAAAAATGCCCCGGAGGACGCGTTTACCGGATTTTTTGATTCCCTGAAGCATTTCGCCATCGGCGCGAGCTGGGGTGGCGTCCATAGTCTTGCAGCTTATTACCCTGCACCGTTGCAGGCGAACCGTCCTTTTCCACTGACAGACCGCCCGGTTGTCAGAATCTCCATCGGACTCGAAGACGTCGACCTTCTTCTCGATGACCTGAACACGGCTCTGGAAGCATTCAGTCGTGTCCGCTCTGGACAGGCCTAAACAAGCAAGGCCGCGTCTCAAAGAACCAAGTGAGGGACAAAATGGAATTGATCAAAATTGTGCGACGGGTGCTCTTTGTAGTGGCCGCTACCGTCTGCGTATCCAGCATCGCGACAGGCAACGCTCTTGCGGCAGACGTGCTTGCC
>Ga0268254_10000488_pt1 | contig 22658 bp, 20 predicted proteins | sample AgamicOrSfrz_FD_200251 | JGI IMG/M metagenome (GOLD analysis project Ga0268254, IMG submission 200251) | Agave microbial communities from Guanajuato, Mexico - Or.Sf.rz (v2) (version 3) | ecosystem: Host-associated > Plants > Phyllosphere > Phylloplane/Leaf | place: Guanajuato, Mexico...
TTTTTTTCCAATTCGTTGGAAAAAACAAAACTTCCGCTAGAAGCTTCGTACATCACTCCATCCAAGAAATCTTCGATGCTTTTTGTAGGTGGCGTGAAATTTCCAAATGCAATCAACCGCAAGACGTTCTCTTGCGCACCCATCGAGCTCAATTCTTTCGGCGATAGTCCAAGCGAAGTCTGAACCCGCGCGTCGTTACCGATTTGATTTAACTTGTCAGCGAATTCACTATCAAACAGGCGCGCAGAACAGTTTCTAATTTCTTGGTTCGATAGCGTAGTCCCAGCTCGATTCAGTCGAGTAAAGACATTATATCGCGCAACACTGCTGGACTCTTTCTTCAAGAGAATGATTTGCACCCTAGAATATCTCAGGGTACGAATCAAGGTGTCAGGCATCGTTTCGCGCGTGAGACCAAGCAATCCATGAAGGATTGGTGCTTCGGAAAGGATAATCGGAACCGTTATGTCATTCTGCTCGTCAAAGGACTCGCTAGCCTCTCGGGCCTCATTCGGAAAAATTTCTGCCGCAAAGAACTTCAGCATTGTGCTGAAGCGTTGGAGTCCATCAATTACCTCGAATGCTCCGTTTTGCTTCTCAGCCAAGAAAAGCGGTGGAGTCGGAATATTAAGCAACAGCGATTCAATATAAGTGGTTTGCTGTTCGTAGCTCCACCGAAATGCCCTCTGATAAGCAGGGTCTATCTCGACGTCATTTGCCTTGAACTGTCCAAGCAACTCGTACCATGTAATCGTAAAGGAATCCACAACGACGTGATGTCGCTCCCGTTCAACGGCTTCTATTAGATTCATTTTTTTGACCTATTGAAAATTAATCACGCTTTTTCATGGCATCGAGTGCGCGACGAGTTGCGTTTTTCTCGGGCAGGCAGCGAGCCACCGTCGATTAACACATCTCGCAAACTACTGGCGTTACAGCGAATACTCATCTCTTGCTCGCACAAACCGCCGTCTTTAGCTACTTTGGCATTCTACCGGACCTGCATGTGGCAGCCCATGTGTGAAGCCACAATGAGAGCGCAAAAGAACATTAGTGGTTCAGACATTGCACCAATGCCCAAGAAACATCGGTCTACGCCGTCGGCGCGAGGGGGCAGGATGGCTGAGAGCAAACGACGAAGAAAGAAGCGACAGAAATTGCGGTGTTTTCGGGCGCAGCAGGTGCCCGATTCACTCAGCCTGAGCACGCCGTATCTCTCCGAGCGCCACATCCTGAGCCGGTTGGCGTTGACAGGAAAACGAGCGTCGGTCGCCGACCGAACGCTTGCGCGCTGTGACCCACATGCGGCCGTGCCCGGCGGCCCCAACCATGAGCCCGACGAGATGATTAATTGTCACCGGAGACCGGAGACCGGTGGCCAACCGGCACCGCGTAACGACGTTTTTGTAGAGCGGGCGACGATAACGAATCAAATAGATTAAGTTAATCCATTAAAAAGACCCATAAGTTTCTCAACTTATGGGTCCGTTTTTCTCAGGTTATGAGGCTATCTACAAGCCCCCTCTGTAGGTCTTCAAAATAAGTGAAAACCTTAGACCTTGAAAAATAAGGATTTTTTTCATTTCTATGGAAATATCCACGGGCATATCCCTCTCAGGATGCATGAAAATTCCCTGCAGAATTATCACTTTTCGCGAAAATTTCCCAGATGGACTCGTAAGCTGTTATTGGCTCAAGAGCCTTGTGGTCGCAGCTTTCTAGGTTGACGCTCGCGTTCCCACCGCAATACATGCACTTGCGGGCTCTACGCGACATAAATGACTTTGGCCTCGCCTGCGAACTTGTCGAACCAATCGACCGCGTCTTGCGGCGCATCAGCAAACGTGTCCTCCTCCTCGTTCTCGTTTGTCAGCAAATAAGTGTAGAGGTAGATCGTGCTTGCCTTCGCAATGTCCAGCAGCGGTAATGTCATTTCATTCTCGTCGTCCAGATGCGCAATGAACTTGTCGCGTAGGAATCGCATTTCGCCGATGTAGTCCAACCAGGCCGACTCCTCGATGCCGAGTTTATCCAGTAATCCAGCTAAAAACGCCGTTTGGTCTTTGACTACCTTAGTCCAGTGATGCTTCCCTCGCTCGTCTGCCAGCACTTTGCACCACTCGAGGACCGTGACCTCAGCAAAATTTCCGTTTGCTGTGACCCAGAACTGTTCGTCTGCCCGTGGCTTACCCGTATCGAACCATGTTCTGTAGTACGCGAGGTTTCGCAGAGCGTGGCAGCACACAATGCCGACACGCCGCAAACGCTGCCTTCGGGAAATTGCCATAAACGCTCCCCGTGTTCATTCTAAAGGGCCCACCGACTCTGCATAGTACCGTTCAGACGGACTGCTCGCCGTGGCTGGCCCCAGAGATCGTTGAGGGCAAGTTCGGTGCATAGATCTGGCACAGTATTTCCGCGACCAACTCAATGGTTCCCAACACCTGGTTCGTCAACATGGACGAGCCATGAGCTAACTCGTTCCGCAAACTAGGTAGGCTCTTGCGCAGTATCTGCACCAGATCCCAACTCTGGTCTTCTGGAGTGGGCTTGATTAGCTCGTTCTCGTCGAACACCATGGTTTCGAGATGCTGATCGATCATGGTTTGGAGTATTTCCATTGACCGACGCTCCCGCGCACGGTCTTCGGCGGCCCGATGCCAGCGCCGGAAGCCTGTGTTGCAGATGAGATCATGGTCTATCGCATAGGCCAACAAGCCAGCCAACATCGGTTGCGGCTGCCAAGGGCGCTGATAGCGCTCCGGCAATCTATTGGGCAACCGCCCTCTGAGCCCAAGCTCCAGCGTAAATAGCGCCTGGCTTTGGGCCACTGGAAAAAAGCGGTACACGTGCCAAGAATAGAGGTACAGGTTACGAGCCGTCTCGAACTGAATAGCAACGGCTTCGGGCACGTTGTCGGTGAGCTGTATAGCTTCGATGTCGTTGTGGTGCGCAGCCAGCGACGGCTGGGTTTGCCCAGCGAGCATCGCGATGCGCGGGTCTGGTTCTGCGGCAGTAGCAGGACTTCGCAAGTTTTCGGCGGTATTTGACATGGTCGATTTCATGTTGGTCAATTGCGAGACGGACACTTACTGATAGCGATTGCCAATCATTTTCTCTTCTTCCTTTTCGCCTTACGTGCCAAAACAGCCTCCTTTCGCTCTTTCTCTTTCAACTCATCCAAGTGCCGATTCCACGCCACGGCCATTTCCGCGGTCAAACGATACTGACCGCTCGCGCTTGGTAGGCCGTCGAAAAGACGAAGTAGAACGGGAGATACCTCAAGGCGCTGTTTAACTAGTACGTATTTTATGAAATTAGATCCAATAAATGCGGCGAATGAGGTTGTCAAAATAGTAATTTGATACCACAAAGATTTGCTTGGAGAAAAACTATTGTCTCCTATTTCTATAAGGAGGTATGCAAAATATAGATAAGATCCACAAAGCAGCGCAACTAAAATAAACACCAGTCTGCGAGAAAGATGTTGCTTAAATATTTTAATGGTCGCGCTCTCTATCAAAGCAAAAAAGCTATAAATAAGTAGCGGCATTCCGAATGACGCAACATCGAGGCTAGAGAACGAATATTGCGCTGGGACACGATATAGGACAATGAAAAGAGTCGCTCCCCAAATGACTGATACGGCGAAATCCCTCTTGAGCCCGTCGTAAAACTCCTTCATATAGGGTGAGTTTTTTCCGAACATCGCTGCGGTAAAGTCGCAAACGTAAAGAGTTGCGACACCCCACATAGCGTTGCTCACGTCAAATGGATTTGCGACTGCAAGGAAATTCCATCCATTAAACGATAGTTTCCATAGAAGCGAAATACCGACGACTGCGAATAAGATATATTTCATTGGTGTAAAATTAACTACATGCATATCGCTTATACAAGATCTACTAAGAAGGCTTTGGCCACATCGCCTGGGCATTTGTCGTAGTGGTCCACTGCGAGTGAAATAACGGTCATCGATACGCCGAGTTAATGTAGTTGTTTATTCTTATTTTCGATCCTTTTCCCGGCGCTCCATAGCACGGCTGAGCCTCAGCGTCTGCTCTTTCACCTTCGAAATAGTCTCGTAGCCTTGCTCAACGAAAGACAACATGTTTATTATTAGTCTGGCGGCAATAAGACTTAATTCTGCCACGTCATTTTCGCTGACATGTTCGAGCGAGCCATGATGAACCGCCCGCGATCTCTGCCCGTAAAGCTTGGCGGCACGCCGTTTTAACGCAGAATACTCGTCCAGCGATGCAAAAGAAAAACCACCAAAAACTAGAACAACAGCAATTCCGGTTGCCACTGCAGAAGTGACTTGCTTTTCATCTGTGGTGAAAAAAATTTCGATGCAACTCCAGTACTTGACCAGTTTCATTACAGGATTTTGATCTCGATGTGCGTCTGAAAACCAGTAGACGGAGCGACGAATCTTCTCTTCCAGTTCGTTCGGTGCATCGGATTCGAATAGCTTAAACGCCCTTTGAAACGTCGTAACAGTCGCAAGGTGATCACAAAGCGCCTGGTCAACGATGAAGGGTTGGGCGCGGAGAAACTGCTGATGAGTGATCGCTTCGGCGCTGTCGTCGGTCCAGGACAACCAGGCAGCGCGCCCGTGCGACTGCTCAGGAGAAAGAACAAGCCCAATATGGAATGGCTCAGCACCTCGGCTGCACATGACAGCTGCCGCTACGGCGAGCATCCCGCACGCCAGGTCCGCGGTGGCACGAAACCGTTTTTCTGAAACCCGCCGTGTACCCCGTGCCGTTCCAATGAGCCACTTATAACGACCCATAGTCTCAACTGTGTCGATAACATCCTGACGATCTGCGGAAATTCCAGCGATTTCCATAAAGGAGATAGGTGACCGTGCTAATGATCTAGACCCAAGCTGCATAATTTCGACGTCTTTGAGTTGGATACCGTGTATCGCAACCGCGTACGTATAATTATGTACTTCACTGCCAATCTCTCGTGAGAGCAGTTGGGTTAGCTCTTCTGCACTCTCAGGCAGTTGGCCTCGGGAAAGTGATCGTTCGAATATGTTTCTGCAAGCAGACCAAATATCAGCGTAATCTGCATCACCTGTATAGAGATCGGAATCCCAGATAGTTTGTACGATGCTCCTAAAGTGGTCGCTGCCCTTCTGCGAGAAAAAAACGATGCGATCTCCATCTAGCCTAAGTTCGACCATCTGGCGATCCGCCAGTTTCAGTTCGGCGATGGATTGTGGAACCATGAACGCGCTTTTGCTCGCGAGACGCTCTAGCGCGAACGTGACGGCCCTTCTTGATTTTTTCCCGAGCTCTTGCATATCAGAAAGAGAATTGCTGGGTTGGGTAGGCAAGCCAGTGCTGTCAGTGAAATCGTCGTCGGAGCAACGATCAACGTGCATCTACAATCCCGAATACCCCCTGCGTATCGCTCGCATGGTGTCGACGTCACCAAGAAAAAATCTATCCGCTAATTGTTCGTCCTTCATTTTCGGAAATTCTTGTTCAATCTTGAAGCCAAGCAATCCTTTTGCTGCCCAGGAACCGGTAGATGCAACTTGCTCGACGAGTTCGCGCTTCTCCGCGAGAAGGTAGTCTTTCCATTTTGGAAATCTATGCAGCCTGGCAATCGTCGAGTGCCCCAGATTGTCATAGACCACGCTTGCCCACTCCGTCACCCGCATGTCTCCGAGCGGTCTTTCCGCCAAAAGCGCCCTGTAATTTGGGACAGCCGCAAGGAGCTTCTTCTCCAATTCCCAGTAGCCTCGGAGCTGAAGCTTTGCTGACTCGGTCTGGAAGCCTCCTTGTTCCGTTTTATTCTTCGAAACAAAGTCGTCTAAGGCTGCCATGGCCTGCGTGTCCATCAGACTCACCAGTTGCCCCTCGGGCGAGGCGACCACTTGGGCCCATGAAATCTCGGGAAGGGCAAAGCGTGCGAGGGCGTGCAGATCCGCTCCCAGCTTCTGAATTGCATCATTTGAGACGATATTGATCTTAGCGATGCGGGAAACTGCGTTCGCCGCAAGCAGCACAAGTCGGTAAGGCTCGTAGTCTTTGAAGTAAGTAAGGCATTGATCCAAAAAATATTTTATTGATGCATCTAGCTCTGCGCCTCCTTGCCTGCCTGGGGCCAGCCATGCCGGAAGCCACTCCACGGTGTCGCGCTTTTCGGCCAACCCCACTAGATACGCAGCGGCCTGCGACATGAAGGAGTCGTTAGCGGCTCTGGGGTGGTCAGGGAAAATCTTGTACAGAACGTTGAAGCTTCTGGGCATACTAAGCTCTATGAGCCGCCTGTTCACTGCAGCGTCGACAGGAATGGGGAAATCGAACTTCATGTAAAGTTCGGTGAGCTCGGGCAGCGATGCCGATTCGGCCGTCTCTCGTTGCGCATCAGAATCCGGCTTCACCGTTTTGCGGAAGTTCTCAACTATCATATTCCGCTTAGCTCGAAGCCGGCGTTGCAGCAGATCCGAATATTCCTCCACCCGATTCATGACGAACTCTTTGTCAAAGACGCGATCGAGCAGTCGAATGACACGCCGCTTTTGAAAGAACCAAACCTGCATTGGTTCGAGTATCGCTCGAACTTTATCGAATTCGGCCACGAGGTTTTTTATCTCGACGTGCAGAACCGGATTTTCGACATCCACCTCACGATCGAAGATCTCAAGCTTTAACCCGTCGCATAAAACAATCAAGGCCGCGTTCACACTTGGGTGAACGGAGTACTCCAACGCCTGGGAGAAGTCTTCGTAGCCGAAGGAGGAGACACCAATCTGTGGTCGCTTCGCTTCCAGCAACCAAAAATTCTCGTCCCACAAGTGAACGTGGTAGTCGGATCGACGCGTTTGTCCGACAAAGGTTAGGTGGCGCTCGAGACTCGTCGAGAAGGGTGTTCCCTTGTCATACCCCAAGACGCGCAACATCGGATCAATGATGTAGGAGCGCACCTCAGCTTCATTGAAATTCGAGACATCGTAATTCTGTATGTGTTGCAGCGTGACGACTTTTTCGGAAGTGAGCGGCTCCGATCGCTTCGACACCATGAGCATATCGACGTCGAGCGAGCCGGACAGAAGCGGGTCCACGATGGTTTTCTCCGATGCGTGCGGTAGATTGGAGCGGTTACAGGCTGCGAACCTTCCGGAATTAGATTGCTAATTTGCTGCCGCGCTGTATTTTGCGCCACCAATGCGTTTTGTTGGCTGCCAGTACGTCCAAGACCACCTTCTCCGATCGGAGGCAATAGTCATCATGCTTTCTTAGGACCCCAAGGACGCGTTTGGGCGCGCAGGCTTTCGACTGCCAGTTCGATCGCGTTGCCTTCCGGCTGACGCGCGCCCCATTCGCGCCAAAAATCCCGGGTTGCGCTGTCGGGTTTGACCTTAGGCTCATCAAGTTTGATACGTGACGGGAGGAGCATGGCGTCCCCCAGCAACAGTGCTTCCCCGGTATCGAGCAGCGGTAGTATGCTGGTCAGTCCGGACAATGAGTCGGGCATCAGTCGTCGAATAACGCCTTGATCAGTTTCGTTTGTAAGCCGTAGGGACAGGAAATTGTTGCACTGACTCAAGATTGTCTTGCTGACGTCGGAGGGACGCTGACTGACGACTAAAAGCGAAAAGCCATATTTTCTCCCTTCTTTGGCAATGCGCTCAAAAGAGCCGAGTGCTTGCTTTTGCACGGCGTCCGCGTCTTCTCGCACCGGCAAATACAGGTGAGCCTCGTCACACAGCAACGCAATAGGCGTGCGCTCCGCTTGGCTCATCCAAAACTGAACGTCGTAAAGAAGCCGCGCGAGTGTTCCAGTTACAACCGGCAGGACGTCTGCGGGAACCTCGGAGAAATCAATGATCTTGATGCCGGAACCACCGTCGGAGGTCATCAGGCGTTTGAGTTGATGCGCGAGCCACAGATAAGCATCCGCAGCCTTCGGCGGCGAAAACATGAAGCCATACCGACGGTCGCTCAATTTCGCTTGTAAGCGCAGGATAAATCGAGTGAGCAGTCCCTCCCAGTCGCCTTTGACCTCTTTTCCGGTCGACTTGCTAATTCCCTTGTCGGTGTTGTCCTTTTCTAGGAGCCCAAGCAGACCATTCAAGTCATAAGGGATCGGCGAGTCTACCGTGAAGGTTTTGGCTACATCATCCCGGCCCTCTCGCTTCAGCGTTGCCAGTTTGAGGTCGCGCACGTGAGTGGTGAAACGGGACGCCTGATTGGGCGCGTTGTTGTCGCTTCGATCGACGATCATCGACAACATCTCGTCCCGGTTCAGAAGCCAATATGGCAAAAAGAGCACGTCATCCGCTGGCGTCTCTAGATCGCCAGGGCCCGCAACACGGTATCGACTTGCAAAACCGCCGTTGCTTGCATCAGCAAGGGGCGCGTATTCACCGTGCATATCAAAGACGACGATGTTCGGATACTTTAAGTTCGCAGCCCGTTCGAGGATCAACGCGACCGCGTAACTCTTCCCGCTGCCAGTGCTACCTAAGATCGCTGCGTGGCGTTGAAAAAATCTGTCGCCACTTGCAATCGCGGCGGCCGTCCGATCCGCAACAAACGTGCCGAGCCGCAGCCGTTCGTTCTCGTCGAAATCGGAGCCAAGTAAGCCCATGAAGCGCTGGAGATTGGCACCCTCCACTACGTAACATTCCCGATCGATCTGTGGGAAGCTATCCGCACCTCGCTTGAATACGTTCGATTTTTCGCCGTCGACGGTCCGAAAAGTTCCGATGAGGACGGCTTGCAATAGATCCGTCGGCGCGACTTCGAGAAGAATTTCCCCATCATCGCCTTCAATCGGCGCAAGCGAATCCCGAGAGCTTCGTGTAACGCGTTCGGTTATCCCAATGAGGAAGTCCTGTTCGGTGCTGCCGCGAATTGCGATGATCCCCCCAATCGCTATTCGCGTGAGCAATGCGGAATTCGTGACATCAACCGCGACGCGGCTAGTATCCACTGACGCCACACGGCCGATGTGATCGGATTGCTCGAATTGCAACGCGGAGTTCTTGTTGGCCGTCATGGCTCGAGTACCTCGTCAATAAAAGTATTCACGTCCCACAGATTTTCAACGGGAAGTATGGTTTCCGCTCCATCCCGAATGAGTCTCGAACCCGTAACCGGCATACGCGGGCAATCAAGCGCGATAACATTTTTGCACTGGCGAGCTACGTCAAGAGCTGTATCCGATAAACCATGGGTCAGCATCAGAGTCGGACGGCCAGCGCGGATGGCAGGCAAGAGGTGTGTCTCAAGATGGCCGTCGGCGAAGCCATATCCGAGTATCAGAAAGCGCGTGGCTTGATCGATCGCGGCGTTGGCGCGCTCCCGGTGAATGTCGAACGGGCTTTCGTAACCATTGCGGAACTTGTTTTGACCGGGGGTAATGATCAGTCTGATCGCCCCTAGCAACTCTCCTCCGTAAGAAACCGGCTTGCCCGCCCGGAGGTACCAGTCAAGGCTTCCGTGGGGCTTAAGCAAATTCACGCGCGAGCGATACTCTAGAGCCGGCCGCTTATTGCGGAGAGTAAGACCCTTGCAGAATCCCAGCTGACTCTCACGTGCATTCAGCCGTCCTGCAAACCTACCGAGGAACATCGTGTCAACGCCTAGGTCAGCTTCTTCGGCCGCGACTTCAATAAGGCGATCGTAATTGGGGGTGATGATCGGCAACCCGCTAGCCGGCTTCAAAATATGGCGCAAGAGTCTCGTCAGACGCAGTACCCGCGTACCGTTGAACACTTCACCGATAGCGGTTCGCTCACGCTCGGCGATCATCGCCGCGGTGGCAGAGACAATGACCCCCTCAAGCGATGGCGTCGGCGGATGCTTTAACAAAGCCGCTTCGAGTCCGATATGCGCAATTTCGTCGGAAATGAACTGCCAGAGCGTCCGGTCGGTGCCCGAAATCACGGGACCAACTTGAGCGCGTAAGTGCTCGCCGAGTTCCCCCATGCCGGGCAGTCCTTCCGCACAGGAAAGGCCCGACCCTACGATGGTGACCATACCGTCCCGAAAATGATTTTGCAGTGTCTTTTTTAGTTCGTCCATGGTGTCTACACCGCCCGCTTCTCAGCGCGAGTTCGGGAAGATAGGCATGCAAAAATCGATGATTGTAAGATTGCTCTGATCATACCTTTGCCAAGACTATTCCACGCCAATTTTTGCTTAATTCACATCGGCGGATTGAACGTGCGGAACGATCGTCTACACGAGTAGCGTCCAAGAACTGAGTCCCGAGGCCGAGCATCGTCATGCTGATGACCGCACGACGGCACCCTGCCGTCGAGATATGCGCCCGGCATTGACTGACCCTCAGCAGTTATTTTCGATGGGCAACCTAAAAGGTTGTCTTTGGCGCGAGTTCGGACTGGCTTGTTTGGCTTGATTTTCGGACACCGTATGTCGTCATGTCACTGCCGTTCGACGATGAGTAGTTAAGAGAAGATAAATGGACTTTTGCTACCGATATGCTGCTTTGTTCGCGCGGCACTACTTCACAACCAGTGATCGCGTCGCTGGACGCGGCACCGATCGTTTGCGGCCGCCTCATCGACAAAGTCGCTCCATAGAATGCCCTTCCGATTTCACAGAAGCATTTTGATTATCACGGCGCGCTCCTGCCGCAAAATCGACAATCGCGTCGATTCTGACCACCCCGGACAGGTAATGATACCCGCGCCCAGTCTTGCCCTCCAGCGCAGAGTCGAGGCACACGTCGCCTGCCGCTGTCCGACGACATGCCTAGGTGCCTAGCATCGCAGGTGATATGCTTTTTATCTGACACTAAAAACAACTGAAATACATGCGACGCATGAAACAAAAAGTTGGCATCACCGAGGCTTTCACAATGAGACCAAAAACAAAAAACCAGAAGCCGTCGCTGAAGGAACGGCTGGAAATCTATAGCGCCGCTGCGTCGTTGTTTTACAAAGTTTCCGCGTCGATCGGGGCAATCGTCGTATTTGCCTACCTGTTTGAAATAGGATTTTTTCCAACTGGCCTGACTGCTGCAGAGATCATCTTTTTCATATTTGTTGCAATGGGGTTTGGTGTTCTCTACCTGTTCCTACTCGGCTATGGTGCCGTGTCAGCGATCTGGTTGATCAACTTGATAGTGCGACTTCGCAACGCCTTGGTTTTCAAAAGGCGGCTTGGAAAAGCGCGATCGAAGATATGGAGCTTTCCCCCGAAATCGGTGGCGCACCGGGTTCATCGTTTCAGATTTCGCGCAACGCGCGCTTCAAAGCGATTTCCGCATCCACTGCATCCCGAATTGAGGGGGCCTATCTATACGCTTGTGTCGATCGGGCTCTGTGCAGGTCTCCTTGCACTTGCGTTATATGCAGAGGCCAGTTCCCTGAGACGACTCCTAATTGGTATCTTTCTTGGTGGGTTCGTCGCACTCATGTTTGCCGGTCGAGATGCCGGCAAACCCCGGGAACGTTCAGGGAAAACGGACCGGTGGACGTCTTGGTGGTTTCGCCTGCTTCTCGCGTTGGTATTTCCGCTGATCCTGCTGCTTTCGTTTGGCGGTGCTATGAACCTCCTCCATCTTGTGTTTCAGCAACTCGGCATCCGAATCTTGAATGTCAGCGTTGAAGTTCCGATCGCCGAACTGGATTCGGTGGAACGAGTTTCCGATGCTCTGAACCGACCACTTTTGGATTGTCATCGTTCAAGCAATGGGAGGCTTCTGATTCATCACGCCGACGTGCTCTGGACGAGCGTCGGCAACACAACCTACCTCTCGTTTGAGGTAAGCAATCCGATGAAATCGCAATGGTTTGGGCCTGATCCCAAACCAATGCGGCAAGCGACGCTCAGACTGGATGCGAATTCGGTACATGTCATCGAAGCTCGGCCGCCGCTGAATCCGTGCTTTGACCTGCCGAACGACATGTTATTTGGGTCGGCAAGATACGAACTCACACCCGAGGCAAAAGCCGCGCTTAAGGCGCTCGCGTCTTCGATACAAGCCGACGGTCAACTTGTCCGAATTGTCGTGCGGGGCCACAGTGATTCACGTCGTATCGGCAGTCAGATGGAGCGTGACGTGGGAGACAACCAGCGGCTTTCGGAGCGGCGTGCGGAGGCCGTGGCGGAGGAGCTCCGGGAACTGCTAAAGGTGCCCGGATTAAAAATCGCCTCCGAGGGGGCCGGCAGTCGTGAATCGAAGGTGAACTGTCCGGTTGGGTCGGCGACGACGCCCTACGAAGCTGAGCAGTGCAATGCGCCGAACCGTCGGGTCGAGATTCGCGTCACGTACGCGTCGCGTGCCATGCAGCCCGGAGATAGAGCGCGTTAGTGACAATACTCGCCGATCCAGCGGTGGCCGCGACGAGCACATCAATCAGGAGATCATCGCAGTTGCGGAAGCCGAGGCGCTGCCGCGCCGAGCGATCGAGGACGTTCGCTATATTGGTAGCTCGACCTGGCCGCTTCGCACGAGCTTCACGAACGACGAACTCGAGCGCGCGAAGCTGATGCGATTCTTCGAAACGTGAAAATGTTTGCACAGGGAAAGTTAAATTGCCAAGAATGTTCCAAGCGATTGATGAAGACGGTTCGCGACTGGACGCTCGCTTCACCGTGGACCAAGCAGACATCATCCTGCACAGCCGAGGTGGGGCAAAGGGCCAACGTGGGGCGGTAAATGCAGACTATGCAAAAGCTCTGCTCTTGCTGACCAGCAGACTTTCTCAAGCCGCTATACCTATACTTGGCGCATGGGTGGATAGCACAACCGTCCAGTCACTACCTCTCAGCGCGCGATCTGTTCTGAGCAAATCCGAAGGAAGCCTGTCGCCAGAAAAAATCTGCAGCCTGCTGAGCAGTCGCATGAAAGATATTCGCAGCGATCCAAATTCCAGCGCGAAGGGAGGCAACTCCACAAAGCGCATTCGAATCGCGACCGGGTTTATCGGATCCAGCGAGGATTTGGCTACCCGGCTCGGAGGCGTGACTGCGGACGGAGACCTCCGAGGCATCGAAAGGCTACCCGCCGACGTGCTGCGCAAGGCAACACCCGAGTACATCTGGCGAGCGGTTCAGCAATTCATCGATGGCAATATCACGGACGATCCCTTTGGCCCGTCGACCGACTACGACCTGATCGCTGACGATGGCCGTCGTCTACGGCCCAAAGCCGTCTTTGGACTCGCACTTTCGATGGCGCTCGATGGCGCTTCGATCGGACCGAGACACTTTACTGCCGGGGGATTGTGTTTCAACCTGCTGCAAGAGGCCGGTTACCAGATTGTGCCGAAGGGCGAAGCGTACGAATCTCCCGATAGCGACGCTTACATCGACCGGGAATGGCGTGAGGGCGGTGCAAGGCTGAAATCTCACTTGAAGCGTGAACGAGCCGCTGGCCTCGCAAAGGCAAAGAAGGCACAGTTTCGTCGAACACACGGGTGGCTTTGTTGTGAACAGTGCGGCCTAGATCCTGTGGCGCATTACGGGGCCGAAGAGGCCGAGGCATGTATCGAAGTTCATCATTCCGCCACTCTTGTGAGCGAAATGGCAGAAGGCCACAGAACCACCCTTGACGAACTCCAATGCCTCTGCGCCAACTGCCACAGATTGCTCCATCGGAGTCTAAGCGTGAAGAAAAAGAAGGTCTGACGAAGGACGAGGGCAGACAGAGTGTGCGGGCGCTTCAACCCAACCCATGGGGACGTTTGCGGACTGTGCCCACTGGGCGCTAGGGCCGGACTCGCTGGCGTCCCTGAGCCTCCGGATTCACGTCGTACGACACCGGAGTTGCAAGATCGTCTGACGCCGGTTACGCAACACGCGCGCAGATGACTTGTATGTCCGTTGTCATTTGCTAGCGGTATGCAGCTCTATTTGCTCGTGCGTCATGAAGAGCGTGGTGACGGCCACCGTGCACTCGGAAATATCCTTCCTTCGTGACTGGATCAATTCTTGACCTGATGAGCTTTTCTTTCCAGCCGGTGATTCGTCCACCGACTAACTCCCACAACAGTTGAACGTCAACAGGATAGTCGTAACAAATTACTGGTCGCTGTTTCAATCCAGTGAACATCGACATCCAGCTTCGCACCGATTCGCGCAATGCCGCTCGTTCCATTACTCGCGCCGGATCCGCACCGAGCTGTGGCAACACATTGGCTTGGACAAATGCGCTGCAAGTATCTCTATCTACATGCGCGTGCTCAGCATAGAACTCAGGGCCGTCCTCAGCGACCATCGCCAAGCTTATCAAGCACGGCGCTGCAATGTCCGTAAATTCCGTGTCGATGAAGATTCGGCGTTCCCATGGGTGCAAGGTGCTCACGCTATTCTCCAGCCGTCTGTAGAGTACATGGTTCTTACCATTATTTCTCCCCGACATTCGACGCCTTAAGCGCTTCTGAAGCAAGCTCAACGTCTCTACGGCGAAAGATGTTCTGCCGGCTACCGTCCGTTTTCGGCCCACAAATCGGCAATACACCGTGATCGGAAAGGACTGCCACGACCCGTCCAACTGAAAGCGACATAGCCGCGGCCAGCTCAGCCGAGGAAATATAGCGCTGTTCGAAATCAGATACGGCATCCGAGGTGATCAAAGTTGCAGACCTCCGACCACGAACGGCTACTCGCTCTCTTAATAAGCCTGATTTCACTAGGTGGTATGCGACTTCTTGCTTGACGTGAAGGTGCACCGCTGCTTCTGGAACGGTCATGCCTCCAACGCAACATTGTTGTCGATGCCAATTGAGGAACTCGTCACGCCCAAAAGTCGCACCGGCAATTCCCCGGGCGGCCTCGTCACACCACCTCACATTGATACGCCGCTCCTGTATCGCGCGAATAAGGGCTACGAATTCCGCTCGTTGAAACACGAAATATCTGCTGACTTCTGCAAAGGAAATTTCGCGATCTGAAGTCGCGGTAACGAACCCGCCGCGTCTGAGGCTTTCTATCAACGCCAATGCCTCGCCACGTCGGAAAAGCGATGTCGAAACAAAGCCGTGCGTCACAGTCCTTCGTTTCAGTAGACCTGCATCGGCGAGTTGTTCGACTCGCGATGTCGACATTCCAAGAAGCAAGCTCATAGTCCGAAGACTGACTTCATCCGACAGTTCTTGCTTAAGTGACGAAAGCGCCGTCCGCTCGATTAGAGTGAAGTGCCGCCGAACTCCTCCGGGCATCTGGATCTCCTTGACACCAATACGTGCGGTCAAAGCGTGTAGTGTGGCAGCCCGAATTCCAAGTTGGCGTGCGGCGACCGCTGCCGCGACATACGCTTGAGATTGAACGTCGCTTTCGGTTGCCCAACTTCGTCTTCGATCTAGAGTGCTCATGGACTCGGCACGCATGTATCCACGGAATCCGTCGAGGAGAAAGTTCAGATCCGGAGCGAGCTCGTGAAATATAAATTTCTTCAGTCGGCGCAGGCGAGGCGACATGAGAGCGGTACCTTCAGTCGATCGCTCTTCCTCGCGCAGGGATTCGTGAAACTTCAGCGGCCAATCGGTCAAGCGTGAATAGGCGGCAGATACCAGCCGGGAAGTTTCCGACAACGTAAGGTTCCGCCATGCTTTGGGCGACAGCATGTACTCGGTCGTATCCGTCGTCGCGCCGAGATGGGAAATCTAAGATGCAACAGAGGGTAAGCAGAGGTCATCGATTGCACTCACTTGTGGTCTGTTGATCAGAAAACAGGGGCTATTTACACGATTGCTGCAACGATAGCGGCGTTGTCCTTTTGCGAGGACTGCTCTTGTCCTGCCAAAAGCCCGATTGCGTCTCGCTGGACCAGAATGGACGAGGCCAAGAGATATCCATCCTCAGAAGGCGTCGGCGACTCGATCTAAGTAGTGCGCAAACGGCGTATTTTGACGCATGCGGATGCCATAAGGCGAGCGTTCCTCGAGCACGTCGGCGATGCGCCGCGGTCCGCAGGCAATCACGTTCCGCCACGCCTCGATATAGTCGCGGCTGCAGAGCCGGTCGCGCTGCCAAAGCTCGATCTGGCAGTTGGCCGCTGCGATGGTTTCTTCAACGTCGCGGCCCGCGCGCAGGTTAGACGCAATCCGCTGGTGCGCGGCAAACCGGCGGTTATCGCGTTCTTCCTGTTGTCGGCGAGCGACGCGCCGGGCTTGGAGACGATCGGAAGGCATGATGGGTGTCCGTTGAACCTGCAGACATAATATTACGGTGGCGATCACGTAGCTCATGAACGTCTGGTCCTTTTGGACGATACGATTCGCCTCAAGATCGCGACTGGACGACGAGCACGTAATACAACGACCTCGCGCCCACGTCGTACTTCCTCGAACAAGCGGTTAAAATTTGCCTTGGCAGCAGAGAGACTGACGTACTTCGGCTTCATTTTGAGCAGCCTTTTGAAGAAAAGCGAGCAAGTGACGGAAGTGACGAAAAAGCTCGGCTCGATTTTTGTGCCCTAGTCAGCATCAACAACCCGAAATTGTTCTAACGTTCCGCCACGTCTAACCGACGTAAGGCTTTTCGCCGGCCTCAAGTGGTTCCGAAAACAAGCTCGACGTCTCTACGACGAAACATGTTCTGGCGACTGCCGTCAGTTTGCGGCCCGCAAATCGGCGATATCCCGAAGCCAGAAAGAACTGCCACGACCTCGCCAACTGACCGAGACATCGCCGCGGCAATCTCAACCGAAGAAACATAGCGCTGCTCGAAGTTCGATAGAGCATCCGTCGTGATCAAAGTAATAACTCGTCGACCGCGAACGGCAGCCCGCCCTTTCAGTAGGCCAGATCGTACCAAGTGGTACGCGACTTCCTGCTTGACATGAAGGTGCGCAGCCGCCTCTGGAACAGTCATGCCTCCAATGCAACATTGTTGTCGATGCCAATCGAGGAACTCTTCACGTCCAAAAAATGCACCGGCAACTCCTCGAGCACCCTCGTCCCAGCGGCTCAAGTTGATATGCTGCTCTTGTACTGCGCGAATCAGCGATACGAATTCCGCTCGCTGCGACAAGAAGTATTTGCTGACTTCGGCAAACGAAATCTGGCGATTCGGAGGCGCTACAACACGGCCACCACCTTTGAGACTATCGATCAACTCCAGCGCCTTGCTACGACGGAAAAGTGATGTTGAGAGCAGTCCATGCGTCACGGTCCTCCGCTTCAGTAGACCTACTTCGGCGAGTTGTTCTACCCGCGAAGTCGATATTCCAAGAAGCAAGCTGATCTTCCTAAGGCTAATCTCATCCGACAGCTCTTGTTTAAGTGACGAAAGAGCGGCCCGCTCGATTAGTGTGAAATGCCGTCGGATGCCTCCAGGTTTTCTGACCTGGGTTGCACCGACACGTACGGCCAAAGCGTGAAGCGTCGCAGCCCGGATTCCAAGTTGACGAGCAGCGACCGTTGCCGCCACATACGCCTGGCACTGAATGTCGCTGTCGGTTGCCCAGCCGCGGCGTCGATCTAGAGTACCGACGGACTCGTCACGCATGTATCCGCGGAATCCATCGAGGAGAAAGTTCAGATCGGGAGGAAGGTCGTGAAATATGAATTTCTTCAGTCGGTGCACGCGCGGCGACGTTGCAGCGACATTTTCAATCGATCGCTCCTCTTCTCGCAGGAAGTCGTGAAAATTCAGCGGCCAGTCGGTCAAGCGTGAATAGGCAACAGATATCAGTCGGGAAGTTTCCAACAACGTAAGGTTGCGCCATGCTTTGGGCGATAGCATGTACTGGGTCGTATCCGTTGTCGCGCCAAGGTGAGAAATCAACGATGCGACGGAGGCTAAGCAGAGGTCGTCGATTGCACTAATCTGTGGCTTGCCTGCGCCCTTCTGCGCATCGATCGCTTTAACAAACGCGAGCCAAATCTGGCGGGCGGCGTCGACGCTAGAGCGACTCGCTTCGGCTTGCTCCCATGACGAGATCTCACTTCCGCAGAGGCATCGCATCATTGATGATCGCTTCCAACAAAGTTTGCTTCGGCAGGCAGGGCACGTGTCAACCAACTCCAAGCCGTGTACGTGGCAAGCGACGTATAGTCGATGCTCCCATATGGCCTGCCAGTACGGCGTTGCCACCAAGCACGCCACACAGCATCTCGCTCGCCGGCCAAGACAAAATTTTCGATCAAAGCCGGGCGGCACCACGGCAGGTGCTTTGAATGCGCTGAGCCATTTGGGTATAAACCCGAAAATGGCGGTACCCACGGAATCGTGGAGGTGCGCGGGTAGACCGTCAAAACGCTGCAACCACTCGATAGCAGGATAGGCGTTAGTTTCTGCCAATCGCAGAAGAAATCCTTGGACGCTCTCGAACGGGCGCGGTTTTGGGAAATTGATTAGCGGAGGTTCCATGAGTAATCCCTTACTTAGGACGTCGCACACCGCGAGTTTCCCCTCGACGACTTGTTGGCGCAAACGGTTCGCCGGGCAGATCCAGACGACGAAACGAAAACTTCGGATGGAAGGGGTTGACCTCGTGCCGTCCGCCGCTCCAGATCTCTTGAACAAAGGCCTGTTGCAGCAACGATCGATCGATACGTGGCTCGTTTGCGGCCACCATCAGCTCGAAGGCCGCGGTCGTGAGCCTTCTCACATACCCAATAAGGCCGTTTGTTGCGAGATATATTCGCCGCGCGGTTTCGGGTTCGGCAAGACCGGAGCGACGTTGACAGGGAAGCATCTCATCCAATGCGTTCAGTATTGTTCGGAACTCTATCTCTTCGCTTTCGCGCTCAATCGAGAACGGCAGAAGTTCTATACGGGCCGAGAATCTGCGCCGAAGTTGCTCATTAAGTGAAAGAATTGCGGTTGATCTCGGTAAACCCATCAGCAGACACGGTATCCGCGCATCTTCCACAAAGTTCTTGAGCCAGTCGGCGACCGATTGCGGTGAACTGTGATGGCCGTGGTCCAGAAAGTGTTGAAGCTCATCAACGATGAGCATCTGTACCCGACACTGGCGAATGAGCACGAGCGCCCGTAACCGCTTGACTTCCGCGTTGCCAAGGCTTGCCAGTGGATCGCCGAGTGCAACAAGTATCGCCTGCGCGAGGCTCTTCAACGTCGGTGACGTTGGAGTTCCAACGACGAGGACTGGCTTTGTATAGACGCCGTCGTTTTCCGATTCCGGAAGTACCGACCGGATATAACGCGCGATCCATGTCTTTCCAGTGCCAGACTCCCCTACAAGCAAAGTATGGCGGGGCTCCGCACCATGCCGAGACAGGTCGAGGACGTGCTGTAAGCGCTCAACCACAGCCTTGAACTGCCGGTGAGGAATGAGGATTTGCTCTACCTCCCGCAGCCGCGCATAGTCTTCGTCGGCAAACGCTCGATCGATCATGAGGCCACCTTTCCGTTCGGAGAGCCCTCCAGCAGCAAACCGACGAGCTTTGGTAACTCGGACACCGGTACAGCAGGAGGCTTCTTCTCGATCTGAGGCGTCGGTTTTGTGCAGCCTGGTTTGTCGGTCGATAGAGCAAATATGTCTGCTGCTTCCGTTCCGATACCGCGCAACGCCGCACTCCGTTGCCGCTTTCTTTGTGATTTACTCACGGCAAATTCAGATATCAGTACCCGGATTTCACTTTTTGCTAGCGCAAGGGCACTCTGGTCAACCAACCCCTTACCGGCTTCGCGCGCGCGGGCACAAAGTAATCGATGTTGCTCTCGCGTTAGACCATTTGCGTATTCCTGATCAAGCGCTGGCACGATGACAGGGATCTTGCTGTCGGGATCGATAACTGCGATGCGTGAAACATCATCGAAGTACGAGATGACCTCGACCTTGACTCGAGAGCCGTGTTTGCTGCGAATTTGCAGAAGCGCCGGGTCGTTGTAGCGCAGGTTGTCGATCTCAATGCCTTGATGAGACAGCGTTCGGGTATGCGTCTCACCAATCGTGATATCAATGTCTTCGATGCTCGATGGTAGGGCAGGCGGGAAGCGCGTCGCCCCGGTAACCCATTTCTCATGCGGCGTTGTTTTGATTCCACGATGGAGGGAGTGAGCATAGACATCAACAATCCAGCGGGTCAGAACGTGCAATAGCTGATCGTAAGTGATCAACGCCTGTTGCTGCGAGTCGTAGTCTTCTCGATGGAACCATCGGGCGAAGCTCGTTCCCGGTAGCGCGTGTGCAAACTGAAAGTTCAACGTCTTCAAAAAGCGTTCAACGGCGCCTTTGAACCATGGCTGGCGCTTTGGGCAAAACGTCACGATCATACCCAGCTCGAACGCAACCCTCCTCAGCTCGTCACTGTGGAATTCCAACCCGTTATCGCAGACAAGTTCGCGAATTTTTCCATGGCACGGCCAATCGTGTTGAAGATCTGGATAGCGGTCTCGAAGATCAGCCTTCGGGGCCACAGCGTGCCTCAAGCACCGCAGGACGGCATGTACCGAAGGCCCCTGAAATCCCACATGCATGCCTACTGGCATCCTTGAATACCTATCAAGCGCGATGGTCAACGTCGGACGGCCCAAGGGCAGGTTTGTCATCTCGTCGATTACGAAAAGGTCCAGAGGTGAATGGTCGATCTCGACGCGCTCAAGGATTTGTTCAACATGGACGCCGAGGCCACTTGTACGAAATGCGATGTTCGCTATGCGCTTTCCGCGGCGGGCCGCCGTCACGTCAAACGCATCAAGTGAACAGATCGCCCGATATACGGTGGCGAGACTTGGCATCGGAACCTTCTCGTTCTCACCGCGAAATTCATTCTCGCGGTCTACCCGATAGCGAAGGTCAGCGTACACGTCAGTCACGGAACCTCGTTCCCCCGCCATATATATCGAGTCGATCGACTGCTGCAGCAGATTCAGGCTTGGAAGTGGTAACCTGCTGCCGCCTCCCTGGCGGTCGAGCCGATCAATTAGTGCTCTGTTATCGCCCCCCGCTCGCGAAACACGACGGGCCCATCGGTAAACGCTGATAGCGCTCGGCGGATGAGGGTCATTCATTTCTCTCGCACATTCCTGAATAAGCGGTGTAAGCGCGGATGGCGTCGAAACTATCGGACCACGTGCGAGCAGCATGTCGAGGTACTTCTTTTTTCGGATAGCCTTTTCTCGTACGTGGTTAGGGAACGTTGACAGCGGACGCCCCAACCGCGAATGTGGCGAATCACCGATATCCGGGACCTCGTTCAAAAAGCGCAGCCGGCCAGACTGGTACTGCCTCTGCAACTCTGAGGTTGAAGTAACAGTTATTGCGCCGTTGGATACGGCGGACAGATGCACCTGTCCATCTGTTGCGAGATGCACGAGCCTATGAGGTTGATCGCCCAGAACGATGGACACCCCAACTTTAAAAATATAGCTCTTCATCGCACGGCTCACGGTTTTGTATAGACAACTCCGTCGATTCACTCAACGGCTGATTCATATCGCAGGTCAGAAGGTCTTGAGCAAGCAACCGCCAAACGTCTTGGGTCGACCCGAGACGACGGCCAGCGCGCGCGACCGTCAGGGATGGCTCGTCAAACAGTGGTGCCACGGCGAGTCGTCGTTGCAGCCGGGACAGCGGTTCAGCCAGATAGGGGAACAACATGTTCAGGTTGGGCAGAAGCGCGTCGCTACGAATCTGGGTGTCCGTCAAAACGCGAAACGCCACACCTAGCTCGGAGAAATGTTCGCCGATCCGCCGTAGCCGTCTCTCTTCGTCTGGCGCGAGCGCTTTTCCTCTGGTTTGACCTCTATGAGCAGCACGGCACCGCTGGCGAGAGTGAGTTCAAAGTCCGGTGTGTACTTCCGCGATCTTCCTTCGAACGGGTAATAGATCGAATAGGGTTGCTCTCGGAAGTTGACGATTCCCCGAGAGAATTCGAAGAGAATCAAGGCATCACGTTCGATTAATGACTCGAACGCCACTGTCCTACCTGACTTTCTGGAAGGGAAACGGCCTCGGAATATTCCACCGGTCGGCCGAACCACTCGTCGTGCGGGGGTGTGATGAATCCCCTGCCTAGGCGTCGTATTGACGGTGGCATACGGTTTGTTTTGCATAAATTGCTCCGCTTGCAAATTAAAAGGGCGCATTAAACCCTCTCGACTTGCGAGATCAGAAAAAAATGGGCGCAAAAACTTGACCGCAGGCGGGAGATTGACGATACTTCGATTGTCCAGATCGGGTAGCGTCAGCTCCCACCAGCGGGGCAAGCTTCCTATAGGGGGTTTGCTCCGTTTTTACATTTTCGCCTCCATTTTTTCTCGCCGCGAACTCACCGGGCGAGGACACTCCTGCTTAAAATTAGCATCTTTTTCCAGCAAAGACGTTATTTTATTGATTGTCGCCATGCCGTCAATAATTATTGAGTATTTTTTATCGCCAATCGACCACGTACGAATGAGAACTGCAATATCTTGAAAACGAAGGAAAACGCGTCGCGGTTGAGAACACCATTTTCACTAGTGCAATGTGCAATATTTATTGCATTCAAACGGAGTGATTTTTCTGTGGTGAATCTCGTAGGATAAAAAATGGATATACGTATGCCGCCGTTGATTTTTATTGTGCGCCGCAATCAAAACGGAGAGGTGCAGTTGGTAAACGAGGTGTCGCTGGACGGCCACGAACGGTCCTTCGCTGTCGCGTCGCGAACGTCCGTTGATAAGTAGGGAGTCGCCACTTGGCAACTTGACCGCAAGCGGACAATGACACGTCGAAGTACGCGTGCGAGGCAGTAGCGGCCG
>Ga0268254_10000494_pt1 | contig 22283 bp, 18 predicted proteins | sample AgamicOrSfrz_FD_200251 | JGI IMG/M metagenome (GOLD analysis project Ga0268254, IMG submission 200251) | Agave microbial communities from Guanajuato, Mexico - Or.Sf.rz (v2) (version 3) | ecosystem: Host-associated > Plants > Phyllosphere > Phylloplane/Leaf | place: Guanajuato, Mexico...
GTCCGTCGTACGTGCTGGGCGGCCGCGCGATGGAAATCGTCCACGAGCCGCGCGACCTCGAGCGCTATATGCGCGAAGCCGTGAAGGTGTCGAACGATTCGCCGGTGCTGCTCGACCGCTTCCTGAACGACGCGATCGAATGCGACGTGGACTGCATCTCTGACGGCGAAGCGGTGTTCATCGGCGGCGTGATGGAGCATATCGAACAGGCGGGCGTGCATTCGGGCGACTCGGCTTGCTCGCTGCCGCCGTACTCGCTGTCGAGCGAGACCGTTGCCGAATTGAAGCGTCAGACCGGCGCAATGGCGAAGGCGCTGAACGTGGTCGGCTTGATGAACGTGCAGTTCGCGATTCAGCAAGTTCCGCAGGCGGACGGCTCGAAGCAGGACATCATCTACGTGCTCGAAGTGAATCCGCGCGCGTCGCGCACGGTGCCGTACGTGTCGAAGGCGACCAGCCTGCCGCTCGCGAAAATCGCAGCGCGCGCGATGGTCGGCCAGACGCTCGCGCAGCAAGGCGTGACAAAGGAAATCGAGCCGCCGTATTTCAGCGTGAAGGAAGCGGTGTTCCCGTTCGTCAAGTTCCCGGCGGTCGATCCGGTGCTCGGACCCGAAATGCGTTCGACCGGCGAAGTGATGGGCGTGGGCCGCACCTTCGGCGAGGCGCTCTTCAAGTCGCAACTCGCGGCGGGCTCGCGTCTGCCGGAATCGGGCACAGTGCTGCTGACCGTGATGGACGCCGACAAGCCGAAGGCCGTCGAAGTGGCGCGCATGCTGCATGAGCTCGGCTATCCGATCGTCGCCACCAAGGGCACGGCAGCCGCAATCGAAGCCGCGGGCGTGCCGGTGAAGGTCGTCAATAAGGTGAAGGACGGTCGCCCGCACATCGTCGACATGATCAAGAACGGCGAGATCGCGCTGGTCTTCACCACTGTCGACGAGACACGCGCCGCCATTGCCGATTCGCGCTCGATCCGCATGAGCGCCCAGGCGAACAAGGTCACCTACTACACGACCATGTCGGGTGCGCGCGCGGCCGTTGAAGGTCTGCGCTACCTGAAGGACCTCGAAGTCTATGATTTACAAGGCTTGCATGCTCGCCTAAACTAAAGCTTCGAATACCTGTTCTGGATGTAAGTGCCGCGGTTAAGCGGCGTTTCGCAGGTGCTGCGACCCGGGTCTTTCCCCGTCAGCCGGCCTCCGCGAAATGCACTTAACCGCGGTGATTTTTTTTGCGGCCGTTTTTATTCCACAGTGCTCCTGTCTGCCGCTGTTGCGCCAGATTCCCAAAAAAGGGCCAGGAAAACTGGAGCGGCCCGGCGTTTTTTCGAGAGTTGTGATGAGCACTATTCCATTGACCAAGCGCGGCGCAGACATGCTGCGCGACGAATTGCAGAGACTCAAATCCGTTGAGCGTCCCGCCGTGATCAACTCGATCGCGGAAGCACGCGCGCAGGGCGATTTGTCCGAAAACGCGGAATACGATGCCGCGAAAGAAAAACAGGGCTTTATCGAAGGCCGCATCGCCGAGATCGAATCGAAGCTCGCGGGCGCGCAGGTGATCGATCCGTCGCAAGTAGAAGCCGACGGCCGCGTGGTCTTCGGCGCAACGGTCGAGCTGGAAGACCTGGACTCGGGCGCCTCGGTCAAATATCAGATTGTCGGCGACGACGAAGCGGACATCGACCATGGTCTGATTTCCATCAGTTCGCCCATTGCCCGCGCGCTGATCGGCAAGTCGGAGGGCGACGTCGCGTCCGTTCAGGCGCCGGGCGGCGTGCGCGAGTACGAAATTATCGCGGTCAGCTACGTTTGAAGGCGGCTTCGGTGTCCCTGATGCCGCATCGAATCTTTCGTCTGCTGACGGTCGTGTGGGTCGGTAGTCTGCTGACAATCGGCTATGCCGTCGCACCCGTGCTGTTCAGTTCGCTCGACCGGACGACGGCGGGCGCGGTGGCGGCGCAACTGTTCCGGATGGAAGGGGTGCTGGGCGCCGTCTGCGGTATCCTGCTGCTCGGTCTGGCGAACGTGCTGGTCCGGCGGGGCAATGGCGATTATCGGCGCCTGCGCTGGCTGGTAGCCGGCATGCTGATCTGCGTGCTGGTCGGTTACTTTGCGTTGCAACCCTTCATGAACGCGATGCGTGTCGCCGCACTGGAAGCAGGGACCGACCTCGCTCATTCCACGTACGCAGCGCGCTTTGGCATGCTGCACGGCGTTTCCAGCGTGTTTTATCTGATTGAAAGCCTGCTCGGCATGGCGCTCGTGTGGAAGCTGCCCTTGAACACTGGAGCCGGCGTCGCACAGCAAGGCGCTCCCGATGTTTCCGGCAAGGTGGCGGGTTAGTAAAGCCAGCATGTCTGGCAGGGCTCGCCACTATGGGCCGTTGCAGGCCGTTGCAGGCTGTCCCGGGCCAATTCTGGACCGTTCCAGTCCCGTGACGGTAGGCTCTGCCTTCTTGCAACCTGAGGCGTTACGGGCAAACAGAGCGAGGATGCGCAACGGCAGCCCGTAAATGGCCTGCCGCGAAGGTGCGGACTTTGCCGCACCGTTCACGCGTTGACCGCCGGCTTATTTCGATTGATGCGCGCGCTTGCTGCTGGTCTGGCGCTTCTTCGCGCGCTTGATGTTGCCGCCTTGCGTCACGCGTTCGTTGCCGCGCACGAGCACCGCTTTTGCCTTCGGCTTGCGCATGGGTACTTCGCTCGGCTTCACGACTTTGACTACGCGCGGGGCGCGGCCTTTGCCGGCCTTGCCTTCCACCGCGGCTTCGCGCGCGCTGGGCAGTGCGCCCCTCAATGTGCCCGTCGGTGCGCCGCGTTTGCCTTTGGACGCCGGCTGCGCGGCCGCTTCGGGCTTCCAGATGACGAGCAGTTTGCCGATATGCTGGATGGGTGCGGCGTTCAGCTTGTCGCAGATCTGTTCGTAAATCGCGATGCGCTCTTCGCGTTCGTCGCCGAACACGCGGATCTTGATCAGCTGATGGGCGGCGAGGTGAACCTTGATCTCGGCGAGCACCGCGTCGGTCAGACCTTCGGCGCCGACCAGCACCACCGGTTTGAGCGCATGTGCCTGGGAGCGCAACTCGGCGCGTTGGTCGGAAGAAACTTTGAGAGCGGGCATGTGAAGTGGGAGACTCGACTAAAATGGCGGCGCCTGCGTTCGCCAAACGGCGTTGTTCGACGCGTTGGAGCAGAACATGAGTGGGACACTACGGCAGGCGGCGCGTCAGAACTACAGAATCGCGGATAATAGCCAGTTTCCTGGTGGTCGCCGCGCGAATTAACCGCGTATTATCCGCTAAAGCGTGACATGACGCAGCAAGAGTTCAACGTTTAATGGCAAAAAACAAGTTCAATACGGCATGGCTGCATGACCACATCAACGATCCGTACGTGAAAATGGCGCAGCGGGAAGGCTATCGCGCCCGCGCCGCCTACAAGCTCAAGGAGATCGATGAGCAGGACAAGCTGATCCGGCCGGGGCAGGTGATCGTCGATCTGGGTTCGTCGCCGGGCAGCTGGAGCCAGTACGCGCGCAACAAGCTCGCGAAAGGCTCGCAGCGCGACGCCGAGCGCGAGGGCGGCATTGAGGGCACGATCATCGCGCTCGACATCCTGCCGATGGAGCCCGTGGCGGACGTCCACTTCATTCAAGGCGACTTCCGCGAAGACTCCGTGTTGTCCCAGCTGGAAGAAATTGTCGGCGAGCGGCAGGTTGACCTTGTAATTTCGGATATGGCGCCCAACCTGTCGGGAGTGGCGGTGGCGGATGCCGCGCGAATCGAGCATTTGTGCGATCTCGCGCTGGAATTCTCGCAAAATCACCTGAAACCGGATGGAGCCCTTTTAGTCAAATGCTTTCACGGCAGTGGTTACAGCCAGATTGTCGAAAAGTTCAAGCGCCAGTTCAAGGTGGTGGCTGCCCGCAAGCCCAAAGCTTCGCGGGACAAGTCGTCTGAAACGTTTATTTTGGGTAAGCATCTGAAGAAGCCCGCGTAGGGCATTCCGCGTCGCCCCGCCAAGCTATTTCTGTGGTAGCGAAAGCTTATGGCAGGGGTCTGCGGACTGGATTAGAATGCTTTCGTGGTGCCGCAAGGCAAATGTAGGCGCCCGTCTAAGTGAAGGAGTGGTGCTTTGAACAACAATATGTTTTCGAAGGCAGCAGTGTGGCTGGTTATCGCACTGGTGCTATTTACGGTGTTCAAGCAGTTCGACAAGCCCCGTGTCCAGGAAGGCGTGTCCTATTCGCAGTTCATGGACGACGCGAAGAACGGCAAAGTCAAGAACGTCATTGTCCAGGGGCGAAACCTCACGGTCACTCCAGCAGACGGCCAGAAGTACCAGATCGTATCGCCCGGCGACATCTGGATGGTCGGCGACCTGATGAAATATGGCGTTCAGGTCAGCGGCAAGGCTGACGACGAACCCAACGCGCTGGTGTCCGCGCTGTATTACCTCGGGCCGACCATTCTCATCATCGGTTTCTGGTTCTACATGATGCGACAGATGCAGGGAGGCGGGAAAGGCGGCGCCTTCTCGTTTGGCAAGTCGCGCGCGCGTCTGATCGACGAGAACAACAACGCAATCAATTTCACCGACGTCGCCGGTTGCGACGAAGCAAAGGAAGAAGTCTCCGAGCTGGTCGACTTCCTGCGCGATCCGCAGAAGTTCCAGAAGCTGGGCGGCCGCATTCCGCGTGGGGTGCTGCTCGTCGGGCCGCCGGGAACCGGTAAGACGCTGCTCGCGCGCGCCATCGCCGGCGAGGCGAAGGTGCCGTTCTTCAGCATTTCCGGTTCGGACTTCGTGGAAATGTTCGTCGGTGTCGGCGCGGCTCGCGTGCGCGACATGTTCGAGCAGGCCAAGAAACATGCACCGTGCATCGTGTTCATCGACGAAATCGACGCGGTCGGCCGTCATCGCGGCGCCGGCATGGGCGGCGGTAACGACGAGCGCGAGCAGACGCTCAACCAGATGCTGGTCGAGATGGACGGCTTCGAGGCGAACTCGGGTGTGATCGTGATCGCCGCAACGAACCGTTCGGACGTGCTCGACAAAGCGTTGCTGCGTCCGGGCCGTTTCGACCGCCAGGTGTACGTCGGTCTGCCGGATATCCGCGGCCGCGAACACATCATGAAGGTTCACCTGCGCAAGGTGCCTATCTCGAACGACGTCGACGCGGCGGTGATCGCGCGCGGCACGCCGGGTTTCTCGGGCGCCGATCTGGCGAACCTCGTGAACGAAGCGGCATTGTTCGCGGCGCGCCGCGGCAAGCGCATTGTCGAAATGACGGATTTCGAAGACGCGAAGGACAAGATCTTCATGGGTCCGGAGCGCAAGTCGGCGGTAATTCGCGAAGAGTCCAAGCGCGCGACCGCTTACCACGAGTCGGGCCATGCGGTTATCGCGAAGCTGCTGCCGAAGGCCGACCCCGTGCACAAGGTCACGATCATTCCGCGTGGCCGCGCATTGGGCGTCACGTGGCAGTTGCCGGAGCACGACAACGAAACGTATTCGAAAGACTATCTGCTCGATCGTCTTGCGATTCTGTTCGGTGGCCGTGTCGCGGAAGAGCTGTTCCTTAACCTGATCAGCACCGGCGCGTCCGATGACTTCAACAAGGCCACGCAAACCGCGCGCGCCATGGTGGCCCGCTTCGGCATGACGGACGCGTTGGGACCGATGGTCTACGTGGACGACGAAAACGACGCAACGCCGTTTGGGCGCGGCTTCACGCGCACCATTTCGGAAGCGACGCAGCAGAAGGTGGACGCGGAAATCCGCCGTGTGCTGGACGAGCAGTACAACCTCGCCAAGCGCCTGCTGGAAGAAAACCGCGACAAGGTCGAAGCCATGACCGCCGCGTTGATGGAGTGGGAGACGATCGACTCCGATCAGATCAACGACATCATGGCCGGGCGTCCGCCGCGTTCGCCGAAGAGCTCGCCGCCGTCGGCAAGCGACGCGTCGTCGGGCGGCAGCCCTGGCACCGAGGTCAAGCCGGGCAGCGCGACCGCGCCGGCCTGATTGGCTGTCGGTAGAAAGTGCGGGCCGGTGTGGATCCACACCGGCCCGTTTTGCATTTATCCGTCTAGTTGATGTAACGCTACGTGCCCACAGCCGCTTTCTCTCCTCCCATTCCCGAGCCGTTGCAGTGCGGCCGGTTCAAGCTGAGCTTCGAACGCCCGTTGGTCATGGGCATCCTGAACGTCACGCCCGATTCTTTCTCCGACGGCGGCCAGTACGCTATGCGGGGCGACGCGTTGCGTCAGGCCGAGCGCATGATGCTCGAGGGTGCGGACATTATCGACATTGGCGGCGAATCGACGCGCCCCGGTGCTCCGCCCGTTCCGCTCGACCAGGAGCTTGAGCGCGTGATTCCGCTCATCGAGCAATTGCATGGCGCAAACGTGCCGCTTTCCGTCGACACCTACAAGCCGGAAGTGATGCGCCGCGCACTGAACGCGGGTGCCGACCTGATCAACGATATCTGGGGTTTCCGCATGCCCGGCGCAATCGACGCAGTGCGCGACAGCAACTGCGGTCTGTGCGTAATGCATATGCTCGGCGAGCCGCAGACCATGCAACTCGGCGAGCCGGCTTACGGCGATGTCGTGAACGAAGTCAGAGAATTTCTAAACGAGCGTGTGACGGCGCTCAGACAGGCTGGCATTGCCCGTGAGCGGATCAGCGTGGACCCCGGCTTTGGTTTCGGCAAGGCCGTGGTCGAGCACAATTACGCGCTGCTCGCGCGTCTTGCCGACAGCGCGCCGCACGCCGAGCCGCCGTATCCGATCCTTGCGGGCATGTCGCGCAAATCGATGATCGGCGCGGTCACTGGACGCCCGGCGCCCGAGCGCGTCGCGGGCAGCATCACGGCAGCGGTTCTGGCGGCTGAACGCGGCGCGGCAATCCTGCGCGTGCACGATGTTGCACAAACAGTAGACGCATTGAATGTATGGGCAGCCCTGCGCGACGCGGCGAACCGCGCCGGCCCGCGCAGCTAAGCCAACAGCAAGGAGAACACAGAAGATGGCACGTCGTTATTTCGGCACGGACGGAATTCGGGGCAAGGTCGGCGAAGGCCCTATTACGCCGGAATTTGTATTGCGGCTCGGCTATGCGGCCGGCAAGGTGCTGGTCGGTGCGGACCGCTGGGCGCGCACGGGCACGCGGCCCACGGTGCTGATCGGCAAGGACACGCGCGTGTCCGGCTATATGCTCGAAGCGGCGCTCGAGGCGGGTTTTTCGGCCGCCGGAGTTGACGTGATGCTGGCCGGTCCAATGCCCACGCCGGGCATCGCATATCTGACACGCGCGCTGCGGCTCGCGGCGGGCGTGGTGATTAGCGCGTCGCACAATCCGTATTACGACAACGGCATCAAGTTCTTCTCCGCGGACGGCAACAAGCTGCCCGACGACGTCGAATCGCAAATCGAAGAGCAGCTCGAACTGCCGCTCGCCTGCGCGGCGTCGGAGCAGCTTGGCAAGGCGCGGCGTCTGGATGACGCCGCCGGCCGCTACATCGAATTCTGCAAGAGCACGTTTCCGGCAACCTTCGATCTGCGTGGGCTGAAGCTGGTGGTGGATTGCGCGCACGGCGCCGCGTACGACGTCGCGCCGCATGTGTTCCACGAGCTGGGCGCAGAGGTCATTCCAATCGGCGTTGCACCGAACGGCTTCAATATCAACGACGGGGTCGGCGCAACCGCGCCCGATGCGCTGGTGCGTGCGGTGCGGGCCAATCACGCGGATCTGGGCATTGCGCTGGACGGAGACGCGGACCGTCTGCAGGTCGTGGACGCCGCCGGGCGCCTCTATAACGGCGACGAGCTGCTCTACGTGCTGGTGAAGGACCGCATTGCCACCGACGGTAAAGTCGAAGGCGCGGTCGGCACGCTCATGACCAATATGGCGGTCGAGGTCGCGCTGCAGGCGGCGGGCGTGAAGTTCGTGCGCGCGGCCGTGGGCGACCGCTATGTGCTCGAGCAGTTGCGCGAGCACGGCTGGCAGCTCGGCGCGGAGGGCTCCGGCCACATTCTGTCGCTCGACCGTCATTCGACGGGCGACGGCATCGTCTCGGCGCTGCTCGTTCTCGCGGCCATGAAGCGCAGCGACAAGACGCTCGCCGAATTGCTGGACGGCGTGACGCTGTTCCCGCAGAAGCTGATCAACGTGCGCATGAAGCCGGACGCGGACTGGAAGGGCAGCGACGCGATCCGGCGCGCTATCGCCGGCGCCGAAGACGCGCTCAATGGCCGCGGGCGCGTGCTGATCCGCGCGTCGGGCACCGAGCCCGTGCTGCGTGTGATGGTCGAGGCCGAGCATGTGGACGACGCCGTCCGCCATGCCGAGGCAATCGCGGCGGCCGTATCGCAGGCAACGGCTTGAGCGTCTGTTTACTTTGGGCGCCCTGGCTTGGGCGCCCCGGCTTGGGCGCTCTATTTTGGCGCTCTGGCGGGGCGGCCCCCTGGTCGCTCCGCCGAAGTCGGCCAGCTCAGCATAGCCGGCCGCGCCACATCCCTCCCGCAACGCGCCCACGACTCGCCGCTCGCACTGCGTGCTCGCAAACGTTCGCGCCCTATCTTTTTCGCCTAATCTGTACAGGATTCGGTGAAAACGCATCAGACCACCGGTTCCTGTGCCGGAATGCCTTTCGCGTCAGTAAACTCACTGTCACACGCGTTTCACGGTTAGTCACGGTACTGTCACAAAGAGACCCTAAGCTTCGCGGTGTTCACGTAACACACCGCTCACACCTTGGAGGTTTCGATGAAATTGATGCAAACCGTGTTCGCTGGCGTCGCTGGCGCGTTCTTCGCGATGGCAGCCCAGGCAGCAGACATCACCGGCGCGGGCAGCACCTTCGCAGCACCGATCTACACGAAATGGGCCGACGCCTACCAGAAATCCGGCGGCGGCAAGGTCAACTACCAGGGCATCGGCTCGTCGGGCGGTGTCAAGCAGATCGTCGCCAAGACCGTGGATTTCGCCGGCTCGGACGCTCCGCTGAAGGACGACGAACTCGCGAAGGACGGCTTGTTTCAATTCCCGACAGTGGTCGGCGGCGTGGTGCCGGTCGTCAACGTGCCGGGCGTGAAGCCCGCTGAACTGGTGCTGTCGGGCGAAGTGCTCGGCGACATCTACCTGGGCAAGATCAAGAAGTGGAACGATCCGGCGATCGTTGCGCTGAACCCGAAGGCGAAGCTGCCGGATACAGACATCGCCGTGGTTCGCCGCGCCGACGGTTCGGGCACGAGCTTCATCTGGACGAACTATCTGTCCAAGGTGAACAACGAATGGAAGTCGAAGGTCGGTGAAGGTTCGACGGTCAACTGGCCGACGGGTACGGGCGGCAAGGGCAACGACGGCGTCGCCGCGTTCGTGCAACGTCTGCCGGGCGCAATCGGCTACGTGGAATGGGCGTACGCGAAGCAGAACCACATGACCTACGTCGCGCTGAAGAACTCGACGGGCACGGTTGTCGAGCCGAAGACGGAAACGTTCAAGGCAGCGGCAGCGGGCGCGGACTGGTCGAAGTCGTTCTACCAGATCCTGACGAACGAGCCGGGCAAGAACGCATGGCCGATCGTCGGCGCAACGTTCGTGCTGCTGCATACGGCGCAAGAAAAGCCGGCGCAAGGCGCGGAAACGCTGAAGTTCTTCGACTGGGCATTCAAGAACGGCACGCAAGCCGCGAACGATCTGGACTACATCTCGCTGCCGGAGTCCGTGGTCTCCGAGATCAAGACGCAGTGGAAGTCGAAGGTGAAGGACGCTTCGGGCAAGCCGCTCGCTGAGTAAGCGCTACGAGGGCGGTCACACGCAACGCCTTCATGTAACACATTGGCCGTCCTCGTTCCGGGGACGGCCAATGGCATTGACCGACAGCTGTTTTTTGTCGGCCGAAATTGGCCTGCACCGGCCAGCGACACTGACACTAGTGCGCACATGCATGACCCGCCGCGCGACATAAGTCGCATGGCAACTGGAAAAGGTCCATCAGGCTCTTATGTCCGATATCCAATTAGCGTCTGGCGCGCCGCGGGCCACCCCGCCTGGCAGCGCCTCGCAGCAAAGAGCGCCCAGCCGCGCCGGCGACGTGATCTTCGGCGGCCTCGCGCGCCTCGCCGCCATCGTTACGCTGTTGCTGCTGGGCGGCATCATCGTTTCGCTGGTCATCGCTTCCATGCCCTCCATCAAGCAGTTCGGCCTCGGCTTTCTGTGGAGCGCGGAGTGGGATCCGCCCAGCAAGCAGTTCGGTGCACTCGTGCCGATCTACGGCACGATCGCCACCTCGATCATTGCGCTCGTCATCGCGGTGCCCGTCAGCTTCGGCATCGCGCTCTTTTTGACCGAACTTTCGCCCGCATGGCTGCGCCGGCCGCTCGGCATTGCGATCGAACTGCTGGCCGCGATTCCGTCGATTGTGTACGGCATGTGGGGCCTGCTGGTGTTCGCGCCGATCTTCGCGACGTGGTTCGAAAAGCCGCTCGGCGCCGTGCTCGGCGGCATTCCGGTCGTGGGCGCTCTGTTCCAGGGTGCGCCCATCGGCATCGGCATTCTGTGTGCCGGCGTCATTCTCGCCATCATGATCATTCCGTACATCGCCTCGGTGATGCGCGACGTCTTCGAGGTCACGCCGGTACTGCTGAAGGAATCGGCGTACGGCATCGGCTGCACGACGTGGGAAGTGATGTGGAAGATCGTGCTGCCCTTCACCAAGAGCGGCGTGATAGGCGGCGTGATGCTGGGCCTTGGGCGCGCTCTCGGTGAGACGATGGCCGTCACGTTCGTGATTGGCAATACGAACCTGCTCGATAACGTGTCGCTCTTTTCGCCGGGCAACAGCATCACGTCGGCGCTCGCCAATGAATTCGCCGAAGCGGATCCGGGCCTGCACACTTCCGCGCTCATGGAACTCGGCCTGATTCTCTTTGTGATCACCTTCATCGTGCTGGCCATTTCGAAGATCATGCTGCTTCGTCTGGAGAAAGGAGAGGGCGCGAAATGAGCCAGTCCACCTTGAACATGCCGGGCTCGAACGACGCCGCCGCGCTCGAAAAAATGCGCGTGCGTCTGCAAGGGCGCCGCCGCACGAAGAACGCCATCGCGCTGACGCTGTCGCTCGCGGCGATGGCGTTCGGCCTCCTGTGGCTGATCTGGATTCTCTACACGACGCTGCGCCTTGGCATTGGCGGGCTGTCGGTCGAACTGTTCACACAGTCCACGCCGCCGCCCAACACCGATGGCGGCGGTCTCGCCAACGCGATTGTCGGCAGCCTGCTGCTGGTTGTGCTCGCAACCTTCGTCGGCACGCCTATCGGCATACTGGCCGGTGTCTATCTCGCGGAATACGGGCAGAAGCGTTGGCTCGCGAGCCTCACGCGCTTTATCAACGACATCCTGTTGTCGGCGCCGTCTATCGTCGTCGGACTTTTCGTCTATGCGCTCGTCGTCGCGAAGATGGGGCACTTCAGCGGCTGGGCCGGCGTGTTCGCGCTCGCGCTGCTGCAGATTCCAATTGTCATCCGCACCACGGAAAACATGCTGAAACTGGTGCCGAACGCATTGCGTGAAGCCGCCTTCGCGCTCGGCACGCCGAAGTGGAAGATGGTGCTGTCGATCACGCTGAAGGCGTCGGTGGCCGGCATTGTCACGGGCGTGCTGCTCGCCGTTGCGCGTATCGCCGGTGAGACCGCGCCGCTTCTCTTCACCGCGTTGTCCAATCAGTTCTTTTCAGCAGATCTCGGCCAGCCGGTCGCCAATCTGCCGGTGACGATCTACAAGTTTGCGATGAGTCCGTTCGCGCAGTGGCAATCGCTCGCGTGGGCCGGCGTATTCCTGATCACGCTCGCGGTGCTGGGACTGAACATCCTCGCGCGCACGATCTTTTCGAAAAAGTAAGGGCGGAGTGTAATCCGATGAACATGGCAGAAACCCAACTCAATCCGGTCTCGCGTCCTACTGCGCCCGCTGGTTTCGACCCCGCGCAAGGCGGCCAGGAGCCCTCGCCGTCGCGCCCGAAGATCGAGGTCAACGACCTGAACTTCTTCTACGGCAAGTATCACGCGCTGAAGAACATCAATCTGCAGATTCCCGAAGGCAAGGTGACCGCGTTCATCGGACCTTCCGGCTGCGGCAAGTCGACGTTGCTGCGTACCTTCAACAAGATGTACGCGCTCTATCCGGAGCAACGCGCCGAAGGCGAGATCCTGATGGACGGCGAAAACCTGCTGACCTCGAAGCGCGACATTTCGCTGTTGCGCGCGCGCATCGGCATGGTGTTCCAGAAGCCGACGCCGTTCCCCATGTCGATCTACGACAACATCGCGTTCGGCGTGAAGATGTTCGAGTCGCTGCCGCGCTCGGAAATGGACGACCGCGTCGAATGGGCGCTCACCAAGGCGGCGCTGTGGAACGAAGTGAAGGACAAGCTCGGCCAGAGCGGCTACGGACTTTCCGGCGGTCAGCAGCAGCGTTTGTGCATTGCACGCGGCATCGCGATCCGTCCGGAAGTGCTGTTGCTCGACGAACCGTGCTCGGCACTCGACCCGATTTCGACGGGCCGCATCGAAGAACTGATCGCGGAATTGAAGAGCGACTACACGGTGGTGATCGTCACGCACAACATGCAACAGGCGGCCCGCTGTTCGGACTACACTGCGTATATGTACCTTGGCGAACTGATCGAATTCGGCGACACCGAAAAGATCTTCATCAAGCCGGTCCGTAAGGAAACCGAAGATTACATTACTGGCCGCTTCGGCTGATGAGCCGGGCAAACCACGGAGTACGACATGTCCGATAAACACCTCTCCAGCCAGTTCGACGCCGACCTGAACCTGGTTTCCTCGAAGGTGCTCGAAATGGGCGGCCTCGTCGAATCGCAGATCGTCAAGGCGATGCAGGCGCTCAACGAATTCGATCTGCAGCTCGCCGAGCAGGTGATCGCAGCCGAAGACCGCCTGAACACGATGGAAGTCGAGATCGACGAGGAGTGCAGCAACATCATCGCGCGCCGCCAGCCGGCCGCGCGCGACCTGCGCCTGCTGATCGCGATTTCAAAGACCATCACCAATCTCGAGCGCGCCGGCGACGAAGCCGAGAAGATCGCCAAGCGCACGAGGCGTCTGATGGAAGACGGCGCGTCGCGCACCATCAACATTGCCGAGATCAAATTGTCGGGCGAAATGGCGGTGTCCATTCTGCGTCGTGCGCTCGACGCGTTCGCGCGTCTCGACACGGTCGCCGCCGCGCAGATCGTGCGCGACGACAAGGCAATCGACGAAGAATTCCGCGCGTTCGTGCGCAAGCTGATTTCGTACATGACGGAAGATCCGCGCTCCATTTCGGTGGGCCTCGATTTTCTGTTCATCGCCAAGGCCATCGAGCGTATCGGCGATCACGCGAAGAACATCGCCGAATTCATCATTTACATCGTGAAGGGCACGGACGTGCGGCACAAGTCGCGCGACGCGCTCGAGCGCGAAGCGCTCAGTTAATCCAGAGACAAGGAACAGAGGTGCCGATGCCCAGCAGCATTCTCGTCATTGAAGATGAGCCCGCAATTTCCGAACTGATTTCGGTCAATCTTCAACACGCCGGACACTGCCCGATTCGCGCGTACAACGCGGAGCAGGCGCAAAACCTGATCAGCGACGTATTGCCCGACCTCGTCCTGCTCGACTGGATGTTGCCGGGCAAGTCGGGCATCGCGTTCGCGCGTGACCTGCGCAACAACGAGCGCACGAAGCACATTCCGATCATCATGCTCACCGCGCGCGGCGACGAGCAGGACAAGGTGCTCGGCCTCGAGATCGGCGCCGACGACTACGTGACCAAGCCGTTTTCGCCCAAAGAGTTGATGGCGCGCATCAAGGCGGTGCTGCGCCGCCGCGCCCCGCAGCTCACGGAAGACGTGGTCGCCATCAATGGCCTGAAGCTCGATCCGGCGACGCATCGCGTGGCCGCGCACGCGGAAGGCAGCGAGATCAAACTTGATCTCGGTCCGACCGAATTCCGTCTATTGCACTTTTTCATGACACACCCTGAGCGCGTGCACAGCCGCACGCAACTGCTTGATCAGGTGTGGGGCGACCACGTGTTCGTCGAAGAGCGCACGGTGGACGTGCATATCAAGCGTCTACGCGCGGCCCTCAAGCCGGCGGGCTGCGATGCTATGATCGAGACGGTCCGCGGCAGCGGCTACCGTCTGGCCAAGAGCGCCTGATCTCTTGCGGCGGCGCGCACGCCGTTCTCTTCGATTGTCTGAACCATGAACATCATCTGGGCGCGCTCCATCGTTTCGATTGTGCTGCTCGCCATACTGTGCGTGGTGGTCGGCGCATTAGTGAATGTCAAGGCAGCATTGATCCTCGCGGTCGTCATGCTGCTCCTGCAAAGCCTCTCGGGCACGTTTCATAAAGAGCGGTTGTGGCGTTTGCTCGACGCGCCCGTGTACGGCGAGGTGCCGAGTGCGCCGGGCATCTGGGGCGAAATCTACTACCGTCTGCACAAGCTCGCGAAGCGCTGGCATGCCCAGGTGCGCCAGGTCGAGCAGCAGCACTCGCGTTTCATTCAGGCGATTCAGGCATCGCCGAACGGCGTGGCGATGCTCGACGACCACGATCAGATCGAATGGTGCAATGCCATCTCGGAAGTGCATTTCGGACTCGACGCAAAGCGCGATCTGCGTCAGCACATCACGCATCTGGTCCGTCAGCCGGAATTCGTGCGTTACCTCAATTCGCACGAGTACGAAGAAATGCTGATCATGCGCGGCATGGGCGAGAAACGGCAGAACGTGCTGTCCGTGCAGGTGTTTCCTTATGGCGAGAACCGCAAGCTCGTGCTGTCGCAGGACATTACCGAACTCGAGCGCACGGACGCCATGCGGCGCGATTTCGTCGCCAACGTGTCGCATGAACTGAAAACACCGCTCACCGTGCTCTCCGGTTTTCTCGAGACGATGCGCGAGTTGCCGCTCGCGGAAGCGGAGCGCGCGCGCTACCTGGAGCTCATGGAGCAGCAGGCGTCGCGCATGCGGCACATCGTGAACGATCTGCTCGTGCTCGCCAAACTCGAGGGCGATAACAAGCCGCCGAGCGACCAGATGATCGACATGCGCGCGGTATTGCGCCATCTGCGTGACGACGCGGAAAGCCTGTCGAGCGACCACCACGAAATTGTCTTTGAAGCCGATGAAGGGCTGACGGTGACGGGCGTCGAAACTGAAATCCTGAGCGCATTCGGCAACCTGGTGACTAACGCGATCCGCTATACGCCTGACGGTGGCGCGATCAAGGTGAGCTGGCAGGCGCAGGGCGGCGCGGCGGTGTTTTCGGTGACCGACAGCGGGCTCGGCATTCCAGCGGTCGACATTCCGCGCCTTACCGAGCGTTTCTATCGCGTGGACCGCAGCCGCTCGCGCGACACCGGAGGCACCGGACTCGGGCTTGCAATCGTCAAGCACGTGCTGCAACGGCACGATGCACAGCTCGACGTGAAGAGCGAAGAAGGGCGCGGCAGTACGTTCAGCGTGAAATTTCCGTCGTATCGCACGGCGCGGCGGCAGCCGGCGCACGCATAGCGGCGCGCGATTCATGAAAAAGCCCGCCTGAGCTTTTGCTTCAGGCGGGCTTTTTTGTTGACCACCGGCGCTCATTAACGCTTGAACTCACACCGCGGCGAGCGGAGCGCCTACGAGCAGAACTTCGTGAGCAGGCTCATCTGTGCATTGCGCGACGACTTGCCGGGCCGCCGCCGACGATAATGGCCGTCGCTTTGCATGAGCCACGCGGACTGATTGTCGCCGAGAAACGCCGACAGACCCTCTGCGATCACACGACGCTTGAGCCGCCGGTTATTGACCGGAAATGCGACTTCGACGCGGCGAAAGAAGTTGCGATCCATCCAGTCCGCGCTGGATAGATACACCTGTTCGCGGCCGTCGTCGTAGAAATAATAGATGCGATGATGTTCGAGAAAGCGCCCGACAATCGAGCGCACTGTGATGTTCTCGGAGAGGCCCGGCACACCCGGCTGCAGCGAACAGACGCCGCGCACGATCAGGTCGATTTTCACGCCCGCCTGCGACGCTTCGTACAACTCCGCAATCACCGTTGGTTCCAGCAATGCGTTCATCTTCGCGACGATGCGCGCCTTTTTGCCCGCACGCGCATGCTCTGCTTCCGCGCGAATTGCGTCGACCAGTTTGGGATGCAGCGTGAACGGTGACTGCCACAGCTCGTGCAGTTTCAGTTCGCCGCCAATGCCGGTGAGTTGCTGGAATACATGATGCACGTCCTCGCAGATCTGCGGGTCGGCGCTCATCAAGCCGAAGTCCGTGTAAAGACGCGCCGTGCGCGGATGATAATTGCCGGTGCCAAGGTGCACGTAACGCTTGAGCGTCGTCTTGCCGCCCACCGTTGCGCGTCGCACGATCAGCATCATCTTGGCATGGCACTTGTGGCCGACCACGCCGTACACGACATGTGCGCCGACCGCTTCGAGCTGCGCGGCCCAGTTGATGTTGGTTTCTTCGTCGAAGCGCGCGAGCAGTTCGACCACCACGGTGACTTCCTTGCCGTTGCGCGCGGCCTGCATCAACGCGTCCATCAGCGGCGAGTCAGTGCCCGTGCGGTAGATGGTCTGTTTGATGGCGACCACGCTGGGATCTTTGGCCGCTTGCAGCAGCAGTTCGAGCACCGGCTGAAAACTCTCGTACGGATGATGCAGCAGCACGTCGCCCTGATCGATCACGTCGAACATGCTCGCGGCGTTCGCGATAGGCGCCGGAATGGCGGGAATATGCGGGACGAACTTCAGATCGGGCCGGTCCACCATCTCCGGCAACTGCATGAGACGCACGAGGTTCACGGGACCATCCGCGTAATAGCAGTCCTTGTCGCTGAGGCCACTTTCGTCGAGCAGCCGCCGCACCACGTGCGCGGGCGTTTCGGCGGACACTTCGAGCCGCACGGCATTGCCCAGATGCCGCGCCGGCAGTTCGCCCTGGAGCGCAACGCGCAGATTGGTGATTTCGTCTTCGTCGACGAAGAGTTCGCTATTGCGCGTAATGCGGAACTGATTGCAACTGCGCACCACGAGATTCGGAAAGAGCTCTCCGACAAAGCGCTGCAACAGCGAGCTGAGCAGCACGAAGCCATGCGGATAACCCGAGAGCTCCTGCGGCATGCGCACGAGCCGCGGCAGCGCGCGCGGCGCCTGCACGATGCCCATCATCGCCTGACGGCCGAAGGCGTCTTTGCCCTCCAGTTCGACAACGAAGTTCAGGCTCTTGTTGAGCACACGCGGAAACGGATGCGCGGGATCGAGGCCGATTGGCGTGAGCACCGGCAGCAGTTCGTTAAAGAAATAATCGCGCGCCCATTCGGTCTGCGCCTCGCTCCATGCCTCGGTGCCGTGGAAATAGATGCCTTCTTCTTCGAGCGCGGTAAGCACGGTGTCGTGCAGCATGGTGTATTGCCGATGCACGAGCTTCTGCGCACGCTCGACCACGAGATCATAAACATGCTGCAGCGACATGCCGTCGGGCGAAAGCGCGCCCGGGTTGTCGCGCATCTGCTCCTGCAGCCCGGCCATGCGGACTTCGAAGAATTCGTCGAGATTGCTACTGGTGATGCAGATGAAACGCAGGCGTTCGAGCAAAGGAACGGCGGGGTCGGCGGCTTGCGCCAACACGCGCTCGTTGAAACCCAGAATGCCCAGCTCGCGATTCAATAAGGGGTAGCGGATGGACATCGGCAGCGAGAATGGAATTTCGGATAGGGAGGCGGAAAGACGCTCGGAAATTCTCACAGTATGATGACATTGTTATGACATTCTCAATGTTATAAATTCTACGCTGTATTGCTCGCCTGTCGTCAATATGACGCAGTCCGTATGGGACCATGGGGAACCCCATCTGCGCGAGGTGACATCGTGAGCTCCGGTACGCTTAGAATGGCGTTTTTGAATAGCGCGGCCGGTCGCAGGGCGGCGACAGCTCCGGGCGCCAGTCACACCTTGCTCGCATCCACCACCGCCGCGCTCGCGCGCATGGAGTCCGCATACCCGATGGTCAATACCCCACAACTGCTTGCTGCCGTCGACCTCGGTTCGAACAGCTTCCGGCTGATTGTCGGCCGCGTCGAGGAAACCGACGCCGGCAGCCAGATCTACCAGGTCGATGCGTTGCGCGAGCCGGTGCGGCTTGCCGCCGGTCTGTCGCGCGACAAGATGCTCGATCGCGCGTCGCAGGTGCGCGGCTGGGACGCGCTCAAGCGCTTCGGCGAACGGCTGCGCGACTTTCATCCCGACCATGTGCGCGCCGTTGCGACCAACACGCTGCGCATCGCGAAGAATGCGGGCGAATTTCTCGGTGAAGCGCAAGCGGCGCTCGGCTTTCCAATCGAGGTGATCGCCGGGCGCGAGGAAGCCCGGCTCATCTACGCCGGCGCCGCACATTCCGTGCCGGCGAGCCCCGGCAAGCGGCTCGTGGTGGACATTGGCGGCGGCTCGACGGAGTTCATCATCGGTTCGCATTACACGCCGATCAAGATGGAGAGTCTCTATATCGGCTGCGTGAGCCATAGCCGTGCCTTCTTCCCCGCGGGCAACGTCGACGAATACACGATGCGTCAGGCCGAACTCGCCGCGGGCCGCGAAATCCAGATCATTTCGTCGGAATACAAGAAGACGGGTTGGGAGCAGGCCATCGGTTCCTCCGGCACGGCGCGCGCGCTGGCGGAACTGGTCGAGGCAAACGGCTTCAACGACCCCGGCGTCACGCACGGCATTTCGCGCGGCGGACTGGAGCGCCTCAAGCGCGCGCTGATCAAGGCGGAGAACGTCAACCGGCTGAAGCTCGTCGCGCTGAAGGCGGACCGCATTCCCGTGCTGGCTGGTGGCTTGTCGATCATGATCGCCGTGTTCGACGAACTGGGCGTCGACTATGTCGATACGACAGACGGCGCGTTGCGCCTCGGCGTACTTTACGATCTGCTCGGCCGCTCGCAGCACGAGGACATGCGTACGGTCACAGTGGAAGGCTTCATGCGCCGCTACGGCGTGGACCGCGCGCAGGCGGGTCGCATCGGCGAGCTGGCCGTGCGCTTTTACGATCAGTTCGCGGAGCCCGACGAAGAACGCCGGGTAGAGAATCGCATGTTTCTCGGCTGGGCAGCGGCGTTGCATGAAATCGGGCTGTCCATTTCGCACAGCGCGTATCACAAGCATTCGGCCTATATCGCGAGCAACGCGGACATGCCGGGCTTTTCGCGCACCGACCAGGCGCGGCTTGCGGCGCTCGTGCTCGGTCATGCGGGCAAGCTCGGCAAGCTGTCGCAAACGCGCGAGGTGGAGTGGCCGTTGCTGTTCTGTCTGCGGCTCGCGGCGTTGTTGTGCCGCCGCCGTGCAGATGTCGGCCTGCCGGGCATTACGGTCGCGCAGGCGAACGGCGGTTACGAGGTGCGTTTGCCCAATGAATGGGTCGCCAATAATCCGCTCACCGACTACAGCCTGATACAGGAAGCCGCGGAGTGGGAGAAAGTTGGCATTCCGTATCGAGTGGTTTATACGGACGAGTGATGCATGCGTGTTGCGCTCGGCCGGTTGTCCGGCGAGCCGGTGTGCGCATGAAAAAAAGCCCGGTTTTTCCGGGCTTTTCGGCGCTTTTCTGTTACTGCACCTGGGTGCAGCGTGGCGCTGCCTAGCGCTGCAAGGCCTCGCCGAGAAAGTGGCGGGCGTAGCGCGCGTTGATGTCCGACAGACGGAACAGCGTCAGGAAATCGGCCGTGTTGAAGTCGGGGTCCCATGCCGGTGCGCCGCAAATCTTCGCACCAAGACGCAGATAGCCTTTGACGAGCGGCGGAGGTGCGACCTCCACGCCGGTTTGCAACTCGTCGACGGGCAGCGGCGTATGCGCAAACGCGCGATATTCCGGCGCGGTCAACGCGCTGTCGCGCAACGAGCAATACAGGTTCGCCGCATAGTGGCCACCGTCGACCATCGCGACGCTCGCGCAGCCGAGCATTGTCTCGTAGCCGTTGTGCTTCATGTACGCGGCGAGCCCGGCCCACAGCGACATGATGACCGAGCCGCTGCGATAGTCCGGGTGCACACATGAGCGGCCCACTTCGACCATCTTCGCGCGCAGGTGCGTGAGGCGCGAAACGTCGAACTCGCTTTCGGCGTAGAGGCGTCCGATGCGCGCGGCCTGATGCGGCGGCAACGCACGATAGGTGCCGACCACCTTCAGCGTGTCCAGATCGCGCACCAGCAGGTGGTCGCAATACGGATCGAACGGATCGACGTCGAGCCCTGCCGGACCGGCAAGGCGTGCGCCCATTTCGTCGGCGAACACGCGGTAACGCAGACGCTGCGCCTCGCGAAGCTCCTCGTCGGTGCGAGCCCACGTGACGCGCAGCCGATGTTGCGCGGTGACCGTCTCTTCGGCGCGCGGCAGGCGACGGGACTCGAATATCGAAGCGAGGGGCAGGGTAGGCGTCGGCAGTTCTCGCATGGGGCGTCCTGGTCGAAAAAGGGTGAGTCTTTTTTCGCCAATGTAGTAACGCCCGGTGACGCTCGCATGGCAATGCCGTGACGATTGGATGACTGTATGTAAGCCGCATGCCCCGGCTGTTGGAGTACGCCGCTTCGATGCGCGGCCTGCGACGCGTGATGTCGTGCGCGCCCGCCCTGGTTCGCCGACGCCTTTGCGCGCCCGAGCGGCGAGCCGAATTAGACGAGCTCGGGTGTCATTGCCGCGAGCAGCACCGCCTGATCGTCGCCGTGACGCTCGCGGCTCTCGATCCACCACAGGCCGGCTTTCTTGACAGGCCAGCTCGCGTCGCTGCCGGCGAGCAGTCTGGCTGCGACATGGCCGAGCGTTGGCTGATGACCGACTATTACCACCGTTGCAGCAATGCCTTTGGGCCAGCCCGCTGCATTGAGTACGTCGGCCACGCTTGCATTGGGCGCGAGTTCGCGCACTACGCGATACTGGTCGCTCAGCGTCTCCGCGGTCTGAATGGTGCGCACGGCCGGACTCGCGAGGACCACTGCGTCCTCGGGCAGCCGCGTGCGCAACCATTTGGCGACGTTCTGCGCCTGCTTGCGCCCGCGCGTGGTAAGGGCGCGGGCGAGGTCCGTGGCGGCATAGTCTTCGGCTTCGGCGTGACGCCAGAGAATCAGATTCATGCGGGCTCCTTGAGTCTGAGTGCGGCGATTGGGGACCTTTAGTGTCGTGTCGACCGTTGCGCTGTCCACTGTCGCATGGGGGCGCCGTGGGCTGCAAGCCGGGCGAGGTGGCGGGTGCTCGCAGCGGGCTTCGAGGGCTTCGGCTTGCGGTGGCGGCTCGTGCCTGCTTCGCTGAGGTTGCTTTGCTTTGCTTTGCTTTGCTTTGCTTTGCTTTGCTTTGCTTTGCTTTGCTTTGTTGCTCTGCCGCGTTGCTGTGCCTTGCTACCCGGCCTTTTGCCTTGCCTTTGCCTTGCCCTTCGCCTTGCCTTTTGCCCTGCCTTTTGCCCTGTCTTGCGTCGGTTTGGTAGCGGGTTTGTGCTGGTTCCATACCAGTCTGGTGTAGCAGAACGCGATCCTGCATCCGTGCGCAGCCGGAAAACAAAAACCCGCGAAGCCGAAGGCTACGCGGGTTCCGTCATGCTGCTTTTTTCGTGGTCGGAGCGAAAGGATTCGAACCTTCGACCCTCTGATCCCAAATCATTTCTCGTCTAGTCCGGATTGGTTCGATAAGGTTCGCGACAGCGTAAAATATCGTTTATTTTCAATATACTAACCCGGTCATCACGTTCGTTTCGCTCCTGTCGAGTTCGGTTGAATTCGGACCAAATCCGGTAACATGACGGTAACGCAACGAGGACGGATCACCGTGGAATGGGGAAGCTTACAGTTCGGACAATAGAGTTGGCAAAAGGAAAGGATCGGGCGTACTGTCTTTCGGATGGCGATGGCCTGCGGGTTCGCGTCGCAACGGACGGAACGAAGAGTTGGCAGGTCAAATACACGGTCGATGGCAAGGAAACAACCGTCACGCTGCCGCGTCGCTATGGAGCAAATACTGACGCAGCCCACCTGTCACTTGCCGATGCAAGGCACGAAGCCGCCGCCATTCGCGCTCTGGCACGGAGCGGCGTCGACCATCAACAGAAAGTCAAAGATGATCTCGAGGCGCAGCGTCGCCAGCGTGAGCAGGAGCAATCGGAAGCCAAAACCGTGCAAGATTTGTACGACGCATGGTTCCCAACAATCGCCACGAAGCGAGGCA
>Ga0268254_10000500_pt1 | contig 21928 bp, 17 predicted proteins | sample AgamicOrSfrz_FD_200251 | JGI IMG/M metagenome (GOLD analysis project Ga0268254, IMG submission 200251) | Agave microbial communities from Guanajuato, Mexico - Or.Sf.rz (v2) (version 3) | ecosystem: Host-associated > Plants > Phyllosphere > Phylloplane/Leaf | place: Guanajuato, Mexico...
AGAATAACCTTCCCTGCACGGTACTGTTTTGTGAGAAAATTCTTGTAATTCATTCTTTTTTTCATGATTTTATCTTAGCTCTGTAAGTTAACGCTATTCTAAATTTGCTTTGATAATTACTGTCAACTATTAAACATTATAATTTTTGATCGCAAAATTTCCAGTTTCGCTATAATCGAAATATTTAATATTATTATTAAACTCTAAGAGCTCAGACTTTATATTATTAAAACCTAAATCTTCTATTCTTATTTTTTTCAAAGATATAAAAGAATCATTAGCTTTATTAAAGTCATTTACATTATCAAAATCAATATAGCTATTGAAATTAATCGACTCAATAACTATATCTGATTCATGGAAATTTAAATGAATTTCCCCATCAAAAACTAGCATTATATTAATTGTTGTATTTTCGAAATCAGAGCAGTAGCCAGCAAGCCATATGTGCTTATCTCCAACACAAAACTCATTCCCTATGGAGTGATAATAGTTATCGGTGTCAGTCGATAACTTAATATACACACATTTAATTCCTGAAATCGTTAACTCTGCTCGTTGCATCATTAAAGTAAAAATATCTAAATCATTAACATCCAAGCTATTCAAAGCTCTAGTCACAATACTATTGCTATTTTTTTAGTTATTACGCCATACCATAATTCATCATCAATATTTATAACCATATTGTTCAACAAAATAGATGAGCTTTCTTTTTTTATTAATGATATCTAAAATTGAAAAGTATGATTTCAAACCAATGTTATTATCCAGGCAAATTAGTTGGGGATAACAATCCGTTATATTTAAATTATACTTAATCATTTGCTGGCACCTTTTTTAAATTTATATTCAGTAGCTGCTACGTTATTTATCGGTTTCCCATCAGTCTATGGAAACCCAGTAAAGTTCCCACGCTCTGCGATCTTTCGTCAACATAACACTCAAGTAATCTGTGTCTTTTATTTTATTTTGTAGCTGTAGTGATATTTTCAATTTTTTGTTTATCGGATAAGCTAAAGCACACTTCTGGTTCATGCTTATCATCATCAACCCATGACAAAATAGCATCATTTAAGATATCAAGATAAATATCTAAATCGTGCACTGGTGACTCAGGGAGTTGCTCGTGAATGAGCACTATTTTATTATTAGTGATCCAGTGAAAATCGCATACATCATCAGGATAAACATTCTAATTTACGAGAAAATAAAACCAATTATTCTTATGAATTTCACGCCATTAAGAAGTGAGTTCTATCCACATTGTAAATCGATAAGGAATACCAAAAATAATATTTATCTCACCCGAACACGCCGTTTTTTTACAATATATATATATTAGAAATGATGCACCCCCGGAGATCCTCCAATGTACAGTTGCGCTAAAGGGCCTGAGTAAGCCTGACGGTCGATAATATGCTTACAGCCTTTATGATGTCGCTCATTGTATTACTCTCAAAAATAGCACTTGGCTAAAAATTAAATTACCTTCGTTCATGACGGTCGTCCTGAACAATATAAGGCTCAGCAATCTCTTTCCAAACAACCTGAGCCATCCTATGCCATTCTGTTGGATTTTTTTGCTCTGAAATATATTCTCTAATTAATCTGACAGCCAAGTTAAAATCCTGCTTGTTAAGTTCAGCAAATGAATAGAACTTCAAATACTCGCCTTCCTCACATTTAACCATCTCATGTAATTTAGAGTAGCCCGGCAAAAAAATCGCATCCAGAAGATCGCCGAATGCATCCCAATACCTGCTATTGACATATGTAGATTTAAATTTATCCTCAATTTTCTCTGCAGTATTATCCTGACTGAAAATTATAACTGCCCCCATGGAATTACCTCACAATAAAAATTTTATTCTTTTTGCTGCTGTAATAGAACTGCATCAGGTTAACGAAAGCAAGGTAATTATCGAAAGACAAGCATAAAAACTGAACACCCACCCATTATTTACCCCCTCTATATATTAATCTTTTTGATAAAAAGTAAGAGTTGGTCCATATTCAGCGTCATCATTTGATGACTCTATAATAAATTCCTTTTCAGGGAAGACCTCTTTCAACGTCATTCTCCATGAGCATTTCATTACGGTACGTAATTGGTTGAAAACTGAGTCTGACACATTATCAGCTATACTCCCAAAGAGGTCGTAAACATGAGTGTGGTTTAACATTTTCTCTACAGCTGAATTTTTCTGAGGGACTTTTAGTTTCCATTCCCGAAAGTTGTTTTCCTCGTATCTTTCATAAAGTAAGACACAGTTATCAACCACGATGAACTCAGGAAAAAAAAGACGTGAGTAAATTAAAACATCCTCCGGATGGCATTTTTCACTTATATACTCATGCAATCCTAATGTCTCAGGTTCCTCCCATTGAGCTTCCCAGGCATCATATCGTACAAGGTCATGAGGTTCGTCAATTAGAGATTTTTTTATCATGATATTTCATCCTGTGTTTCTAAAGAGTTCTTTCCCCCACATCACTTTCAGATTGTCTCTGGCTCTGACGCGGAGTAGTTGTCATCTTATCACTTAGCTGTGTTCTTTCACGGGAAACAGGTCAGAGCATCATTACAGGAGAGAACATCCGCACCATGTTTTGTACAGCATGCAAATGATTTTCTTCTGTTCCAAGGAAGTTATTCTCAACAAAAAAATTAATTAGGGCTCATCTGTATAGATGCTAAATTTATTAGATCCAGGTTCGTCTTCAATGATGACTCTTCTGCAGGAAGGGCACTTGTAAACGTCTCGCCTAAATTTGTTATAACAATCAAAAAAATCGTCACTTGTAAACTTGCTGCCTTTTTCATCCCAATTATTTAATATTTCAATAATAATTTTTTGTGGGACAACCTCATATAAAAAACTTTCTTCCATTGTTCTGGCAACCATAACATACCCACATCTGCAAGATAATTTTGACATTAGTTACCTCCTGCTTTTGGACGTTCAAATCGATACACTTTATCTGTGCAACATTGGAAAAACAGAGTGTTAATGTTCTTAATATTTGGCTTACTCCAAGCCTTGGAAGCAATACAACTAATTTTCTCGCCAGTTAGATCTATCTGTGTGATAACAGATGATGTCTGACTATCTTTCTTCTCAATGGTATTTATTATGCTTTTAGGTTTAGTGGAGAGAGGTGTATAAAGATCAAATTTTCCAACTCCATCAACCAATAAGTCTTGAATTCTGACATTTTGCAGACCTTTATCAGACGCAGTAGTCTTATACGTGACACCATAGCCTGGTTGACTAAATGTACTTCCGGCCCTTAATTCATTACTATCTGGCTTTGCATAAAACTCATGAGTTATCCGCTTCTTAGTCAGTGCATTCTCTGCTTTATGGGTAATATTCTGACCCGTTATACCACCGAATGTAGCCGGCGTTCTGAGACCAACATTCATAGCTCCGTCACTATAGGTCTGACGAGTATGCGGACCGTAACCGTGCCGTTGCAAATCAGCTTCTGAGCGCGAGAAATGCGTGCTGGAAGGGGACAACAGAATATAACCGTAGGGCGATAACGGAAACGGCGATGTGCAGAGTCCAACAACTGTGCGGAGGCTCACTGACGATGCGTCACTACGACTGTCAGGTAGCAGATGCTTTTCCCATGGTGTGGGCGTTGAACAAGATGACGAGCACAGGTATGCCAGAAAGCTTGCTTATTTCCTAAAAACACTTCTTACTACGGAAATGTTTACCGCGAATCTGATTATTCAACGAAGCCCCATTTTCATTATGAAATAAATATTTCTTGTTTCAGACCATCTTCCATTAAAATTAAGACGCCACTGCCTTTCAACATAAATTCATTATTTCTCTGAAGCACAACAGCATCTTTCAATTTAACAGGCATAGCAAAATAGAAGTATTCACTACCAACTAAGCATCCGAATGTTTTATCCTGCTCAAAAAATTTCTGAACATCACTTTCTGATAAAATAATTTTAGTACAACCATCAATGCTATTAATATCATTTGAATCTGTTATATACCCTTTAACAGGAACATCTAATGCAGAAATAAATAAGAAGCCCTCTAGCTCATCAATAACCTCTTCCTGGAACGATAGTAAACGCCATTTTTCATTCATAAATTCATCCTTATTACCTTTTTGGTGATTTAATTATCGCCTGCCCCATGACTTTAATTTTAAACTCATCAATGGGTGTAAAATATTTTCTTTCTAAAGCAGGATCACGTATCACAACAACTATTTTATCATTCCTTACTGTAATGCCATCAACAACTACAGCATGAGCACCTCTATCCCGTTTCATAGTAACGATAGTCAGGTTTCCTTTTGATGTTGCGGCTGCAAGATCCTCAAAAGATACTCTGGAAATAAAGTGAGCATCAGGAGCAGCGCCAACGGCAATCGCTGATTTGAGATCGCCTACGGCCGGCGAGGATTTATATTTTCAGCGTAACCAAAAAGGCTGGTCATTTGGGCCTAGAGCATCATCAATATAATACGGTGCGTCGGTGAAGCCAATTCTTACAGGTATATACTCATTAAAAACTTGATAGTAAACTTCTGTGCATTCGAATGCTTCATCAAAGGCTTTAAATAAACGGTCAAAGATAGCATGTAAATTATTTCCATTTAAATTCAATCGGGAATTTTTTATCCATGCCAAATGACTGTAGGTCTACATTGTTGCGAGGAAACCGTGAAAATTTATCACTAACAGAATCCAACTCACATTTAATTTTATAAACCTCATCATAAGTTAAAGATCCACTATATAGCTTCTCGGTTACCCACGGATATTTACTACCTTTAATACCGTTTTCAAGTAATGAGACTACCAGATTAAAAAAAGGTTTTACATCAGACGCTGACCCAACTTCGGTCAGTGTCATTGCTGCAAGTATTCCTACATTTTTCATTTTGCTTTGAACCTTATGGAGGAATATGTAATTGCAACGTTTGACTTATCTACGATGCCTTTCACAACTTCCATTCTTTCTTCGGCCGTAACGCTCTGCCCGCGAATATCAACAACTGCTTGCTGTTGCAATGCCTTAGGTAAGTTTTCAGTCGCTCATTAGCCTGTTTAGTGCTATATAAAACAACCCATTTGTATTAGTCGCAATATTATTTTTTCACTTCAACACTGCAAACATTCCCCTGACATCAATCGGAGTGAACCCCAACTTTCGTATTATAAAAAACCTGTTTACTTTTGCACCTAACTTTTTCGCGCCATCCATCACCGGCCCATTAAATAATGGCTTGTATCAATTATTGTAGCTGCCGATTTAGGGATGAATGCCTGGATGAACATTAGTTCAGCGATCTCCCCCCATGCCAGGAAAGTCACTAATGACCGACGGAAGAACTATAACTTATGTCGGCCTCATTCCTAACTGAATTATCTGACACCAGCGGAGTTTACAGCGGGCTGGCGAATAAAAAAAGAAGGTAAACAAACCAGCATTACTAACTGACTATTATTTAATACTGGGGGTAAGTCAGGTTCAGTTAGCTTTGCCGCTCCGTGCCAAATGCAGACATTGATAACATGTTGATAAGAGAAGTTTTTACGTGCACTTTTGCCAGCACGACGTTGACAAAGGTATGCTCCATAATTCCTGCAATGATGTTATTTTCACCGATTTCATTGGCGATATACGACACCGCATCCTTTGCAAGCGCAGCGTTAAAATTTCCCATGCTAGTCCACTGACCGAAGTAGTGGCCGCGGTGATAATCGCTGTACATCACTGCCAATAAGATCATACAACTTTCAGCAATTAATATCGGTTTACTTACTGTCTAACCTCCCTTTTCGCTGCAACACAGCAAACGTTAGATGGCATCCGACTATTCAGTCTGAATGTTGGCGATACTACTTATGTTCTTCTATCACCAATCAACAGCGATTTCTCTGGCCGGAAATTTATCTGTACCTGCTCTCAATCACAATTTGCCAGAACGCGTTTAAATAAAAACTCATAAAAATCTTTTGCATAAAAAACCTCCTCTCCAGAAGGTAATTTGAGAAACAAAGGGCACTCTTGCCCATCAATTTTTGAATAATCAAAATAGAATGTTTCGCCAAAATCAGTTTGACTAACAACGAGTTGATAACTTTTATTCAATCCACTTTTAAAATCATTTAGATATTGATATACAATATCTCCCCCCCCGCGTACTTGATCAAATTCAATTCCGTAAATACTAAATATTTCTTCTCCGCCAATCTCACCACCTGTATAATTTTTCAAAAACCACACATACGATGGAGTTAGCTTGACTCCGAGAGTACTCTCTGCCTTTCTTATCCAATCGTCATCTACTGCATTCTCAGAAGTGCCAAAATTCACGATGTCACTGTGTGCATTGATCAGTTCAACAACGTCTGCAGCTGTGATATTTTTCAAATGACTATTTCCTATAAGTTTTAGCTCTCTTTTCCCGCTAAAATTTGCCGTAACTTCTCATCACTTACTTTCATTTTTTCCTGCCTCCTGAATTATTTTATATACCAGTTTCATAGGTGTTTGTGTGTTTTCTAACGTTTTTCCGGGGGCGCTTGTACACCGGCGATCTGCCGGTGTACAAGCGCAGGAACGGGCATTTTGCCTGATGGTTGACAGCACGATCCCGGCCATTCAGACCGGGTTTTCTTTTAACCGGTATAATTTATTCGATATTTTCTCTAATTCATCTGAGATAACCATATTATTTAAAAGCACCTCAAGCTGGTTTTCATTATCAAGCGAAAAGTACTGAAGTAATCGCCATGTATCAGCCAATTCAGGACAACTTATATTATTATGTACATCAACCACTTTATCAATGTGTGATCCTTCCATAAAGAACCTGATTCCCTTTCCATGTTTGGAAAAACTCCATATACCCTCATTAATATGGACATATCCATTTTTGGGAAAATCTAATAACCACTCAATGTCTTTTGCCATTGGATAAGCTTTAAATAAGGCTTTAACCAGCTCAATCTGAAGTAGAAAAAATCGGATAATTTCATCTTTATCAAAAATATTATTCATTTCAGTGCCTCACCCTTGCCTCAGCTGCTTCACGCAGTAATTGATCACCTTGTTCTTTTGTAACATGGTGAACTCTGACTGGGATAATGGAGTTTAGTTAACGGAGCATGTGCCCTGTGAGTTTATTCAGGAGTGACAGTTACTCATCGTCATCCTGATCATCTTTATGACGGGTTGCGTCAAGGCGAGCTGATTTTAGCCACTCATCAAAGTTAGCCACATAACCTCTGTCTTCCCATCCTGCGGAGGCAAAGGCATGGACATAATAGACTTTGGGATCTCCTGAAATATCCGAACCATCAAAGCAGGCGATATCATCAGAATAAAGCCAGTTCGCAAAAGGAATTAACTTCCTTTCAGGATAGAGTTCTTTGACTTTTTGAAACCAAAAATCAACAGAGCTTTGTGTGTGGCAAAGCAGCCACCACGGTTCGATATCCTCAAGGCTTTCCTGAGACACGTAATTGATAAAACTTTCAGGAAAAGCGAATTCTGAGTATAAATAATTATGGTACGTAATAGCTCTGATAGTCATTTTTTCACTATTATCCCTGAATGGAATGAAGCGTTGGAGATTTTTTATTTAACCCACCCCGAATTATTAAAACCTCCAGCAATGGATTCATCTCACTTTATTAATTAAGAGCCACAAAGACCAAAGCTGCTCTTTTTCTTCTAACAAACCGCTCAAGCATTAATACTTAAAGTTAGATTTTTAATAAAAAACTTAGCTTTTCCAGTGACTCCTGTATATAGGAATCCTCATGATTAACACTTTCATTTCTATATAATGAAACTGCATACACTTGTTCCAGGACAAACCAATATTCATGGAACTCGTTTTTCCATTCAACGTCAACAGATTGCAAGCAATATAATAACCCTTCTTATGAGTTTCACTTCATTGAGGAAGGATCTCTATCCATATTGGAAATCGATAAGGATCACCAAAAATTATTTTTATCTCCATTTCCCGGGTAGGCATTCTAGTCTATTTGCATCAGCAGGTCATTGACCTTTTTTTGATCATCCGGATGGAGCTTTATATATCTTTCACATGCAAGCCTGACGTAATTAAAGACTACAGATTCAGGTACGATAATCTCTCCGTCATAGACACTGAACATAATTCCTTCAAAATGACACATAGGATCTGGATCATCTAAATCTGGAAAAGTACAAGCAGTTTCATTAACACAGCATCCATACCTTTTCAGGATAAATGGCAATGCCCATAAAAACTTGTGTTGAGAATATATAGAATTAAAAAATTCTTTTATAACCCACTCAGGATCATTTTCATAATCTATGCCTTCGAAAAGTTGTTTGTTATTCATTCAGCCACCGCAAAAATTTCGTAACGCGCGTTTACAAGACCAAAAGCACTCTGCTAAGTTAGGATGGGACTAATGAAAACAACGAGGGGTTCCTTTGTAATAAACTAACAACACAACTCAGTGTATTTTTGGGCAAAATTTTTTCACTTACATTCATGCCTCCATCTAAACTCCAAATTAATAAATCACCTTCTCTTTTTTTCATAAAGTAAAGATAACAGTCATTATCTTCCATGGCAGTGCACGTCATATCAAATAATCCATCAATAAGCTCTGTGCCATCACCTGTAAAATAGCTCGCTGCATTTTGATACAAACTATGCGCATCTATACTCGAATCATTAACACAAAGCTTATCCAATGGCACACTCGAATAAAATCCAAGTGTGGTTTTTAACTCAACCGGATTAATATTACCGAACAGTCTTTGACCATCAATATATAATGAAAAAAGGCCATTCTTCCACGTATCCCCCGGAGCATTCAATGCTTCAACCACATCAAATTGAAGTGCGAAAATGAACGGATCACCATAAATCATTTTATTTTCACCCTAAGCTGTTTGGTACATCACCAGGTCTCTGCTTGCCAAAATAGATTTATTTGCTAAGTCGAAAAATAGACACAACCAATCTTCCTCTTTTAATTTACTTAACATCTCAGTCTATTCCACGATGGCGCAATCATACCAATAACCCCCGGGCTCATTATCACTACTAAAATCTGTAATGCATAAATCAAAGTTTCTATACATGTATGTATCTCAACCGTTTCAGGCGATCCTCCATCTGAAATCGCACATTAAAGATTGCTAACGTACAGCGGCAAATATGGAGGTGTTGGCTGCCGCTCGTCCCCTGCTACGCTTTTTCAAAATCACTGTTATAGACGGTCTGATGCATAATCATTACTGATGGCAGGACGCTGTAAGATCCTCATAAGCTCTCTTACCAAGGCTGATGGCTGACCGCAGGATCCCGGTGACAACGGGAATCCAGGGTATTTAGGGAGCCAACTTGATAGGGAAAGTTACCTTTTCACCTTCAATATAATCCCATATTATCTTGTGTAACTTGTTAAAAACTGAACAATCATGAGGCATAAATTCCATCAAAAAAGAATGTAGCTCATCAGAACTGACTAATTTTACCCCCCCCAACTCTCCTAACTTCTGCCGTAAAAATTTCTCTACTACTCATATAGTTAAAGCACAGGGTGACTTTCTTGTCTTCTTTCGAATATAAAATATTATCTATATATACTGAATCACTGGTTGAAGACGGCATTTCCATTCCAGGTTTCCTCAAAGTCTTTATAGGTCATTTTATAACTAGTGCCTTTCCATGGATCATTAATAGATACATTTCCTTTACTATCAGTACCTTTAACAACAACCCAATGTCCAATCCTACCGCCTTGCTCCCACATCATTGCACCCCATGAACCTGTTTTATTCACGCCATCATAGGCTTCAAAACTAACAAATCCTCCTCTCCAGTTATCTCCGCTATGCTTGCTCAAATCTCTGGCTAACTGCTCAGGACTTTTCAGGCCAGTTCCTATCTGAGTTTGATCAACAAAGATTCCCCTAATTAATGGCAAGTATTCAGCGTCGATCAAAGTATTGAGAAAAGTCATGAGGAGACTTAACTTACATAACTAAATTAGCCGACGCATCAAGTGACTTACACACTTAGTTTAAACATCATACCCAGATTTTTTAAATACCAACCGTATATGCTCTGTTAAACCAGCAAGATCGTCATAGGCTATCGGGCCGAAGTCTGGGTAATATTTTTCCATATAGTGATTAATGTCCTGCGTGTTTTTAGTGTGCCTTAGCTTCTCAACAAATGTAGGAAAAATACGATGATTAATCCCAGCACCATACTATTTGGGATGATGAGTTATACACCATTCAACCTTCCCTATATATGATTCAATTGCATCCTCCATAAGTAAAATAACCTCAGGAAGTTCATTTTCAAAACGGAAGCTGGAATATGGGGGATACTTAGAACGATCAACCTTCTCAAAGTGGTCATTGATCCATTCATCTTGAATACAGCTCTGATAATGTAACCACTCCAATTTTCCCAAAGAGCCAATAAAGTCCAACAATATTGTCTCTTTTGTACCGATAGGAAACATTACTTTAACCCTCTGATTTATCAGAAATCGAAACATTCCCATTATTTATAGATTCAATATGCTTTTCTCAATCCCCTTTCGGGAGCAGCCCTGCACCCGATAACTGTTACGGAGCCAATCATGGCTGAACGCGATACCAAGTCACAACAGCATCCTCCACCACAACCACCGTCCGCGAACCGCAAGCGCACTGTTATAGGGTCGGTTACCGGCCCAACCGGGTCAGTAGAACCCGCTACCGCTGCTCACTTTTAAAGGTCGCAGGCAGGAGGTGCTGGGATTCAGCACCGGGCAGGCGGGGTGGTCACCGCTGTGAAGGGACGGCTTATTATTGAGCCACAGTTGAAGAGCGACCGTTAAAAGTTAAAATCCCGGCTTTTGAGGGCGGGGATTTACTACTCACCTATATATATAACCCCACTTTCAGGCGGGATCGAGTGATCCCATCCCATTACATCCAGGATAGCTTTTGCCTGGACTCTCATTTTTTCCCATTCCTGACTGTGACAGAGTGCATCGTCGTTCCAGTACTTAACATTATCAGCCCCACTAATTGATAACATATAATCATCCAGCTCCTTAATCATCTGTCTCTGAATGTTCGTTAGTCTCGAGTCATCCATTTGATCCAAGGCTATTTCCCACTCAACAGCTAATTGATCGGCAGCATTTACGAACTCAGGGAATAAGTTCTTTTGTATTTCATATGGTTGAGAGAATGCTTGAGCAACCCATTTAAATTTATTCATATACCTACTCTTTAGGTCTATTTATGATCGTGGCCTTTTCCCCAGGACTTGGCTTATAAGAGCCAGGATCTACAACTTTGATCGTACCTTGCGTTGTAGTTGAGACCTTATAATAGCTACCACCGTGCCTTCCTCCTCCCGGATGATATTGGATCTGGCTGATCTCAGGATGCCCCTTAACTTCAATAATTGTTGCCTGTCCAGAGCCTCGCGTAGATTGTCTCACATTGACCTGATAACCAGATGCTTGAAAATCTTTAACTATATCATCGGTCGAACGGCCCCAGATAGACTGAGGGGACTTGGTAAAGTCATTAGCCACATTAACTGAACTCTGAGCATTACCTTTCCCCCCCTTACTAATCCCACCCGCAGCAACGGCCGCATTCGCTATCGCCGCATGCCCAAAAATATTTGTAAGTTCAGTCGTAGTTTCTTCTGAACCGCCTAGCATTTGCGCGCGGTAAATCAGCGTATTGATCGAACCGTCGAAGTTAGACTGAGCACCTCGCAGATTAGCCCATTCCTGCACTTCAGCCGGTGTCAGCGAGTCAACACCATTGTTGCGGGCTTTTGACGACAGTTCATCAAGCCGGGCAGTGTTATCCGCTTTCCATTGCTTCATTTCCTTAGCAAGGGCAACGCACTGATCTGCGCTTGAGCAGTTGTTTATCTGCTCCTGCACCTTGTCAAACTCTTTGGCATATTTGTCGCGGGCATTGACTTTACAGGAGGCATCACCGCCGCAGGCAGTAAGCTCTTCACTGCGGCTTTGCTGCTGTTGCTGGCTGAGATGATTATTCTCAACCGTCGTTTTCCCGGCCTGCGCCGCGGCAACCACACTTGCGCTGCTGTCGCCCACCAGGCCACCGGCAAGGCCGGATGCCAGGGTTGCCAGTGCGGAAACGGTCTGTTTCTCTTCCTCGCTCAGTTCACCAACGGTTTTATGGTACGCGTCAACGGCAATTATGCCTGCCAGTTCGCCGGTGGCGGCTCCTGCCGCTGCGGTGGTCACATCTTTTTTGCTGGCTGCCGCCAGCGCAGCATTCACCACAGCGTGCGCCAGCACGCGTGCTTGCCAATCTTCTTTGGGAATTAACCTGGCAATCTCATTCGCCAGGTAAGGTGCGGCGCCATCCGCAATCGCTGATTTGAGATCGCCTCCCGCCAGCGCCTGCACTGCGGCAGTTGTGGCGGTGATGGCACGCTGAACGCTCCCACCTGTGCCCTGCTGTGTTTTCGCAAACTCACGGTTATAGAAGGTCTGGTACATCTGGTCACTGATGGCCTCATCAGTGACCGGCTTACCTGCCTTCTGCAGCAGGCTGATGGCTGCCGCGCGGTCTTTCTCATCCGCGTGTTGCATGCTGGCTTTGGCGTTTTCCGTCGCGGTGATCTTCGCGTCGGTGCGCACAACATCCGAGACCTGGCTGCCAATCTCGCCAATCAGCTGTGCGGTTTGCAGCCGCCGTTGCTCTTTTTCCTTGTTGAATATCGGGTCGATGCTGCCGTTGGCATGTTCCGTGTCGCGGCTCAGCGTACCGACATCCTGCTGCTGATTCGCGGTATCGCGCACAATCACCGTACCGTCAGCCACCGCCGATTGCGTGGTGCCTTCGGCATGCCCGCTACCGCCGAGCCCGGTCAGCATGTTGCTCGCCATATTGCCGATCACATTACCGGCAATGCTTCCTCCGGTGCTGAACCCGCCGCCGACATGTTCGGCTTTGTAATCCGCTTTGTTGGCGATATCCGTGAAGCCAAGCGTACCGGTGTCGAGCCGGTTTTTGTCGGCCTCTGCGCGGCTGGCAAGCACCGCGCCATCCAGCTGCGTATGGTTGCCGACCGTAACATCGAAACCACCTTTGCCAGCGAAGATACCCGTCTGCTCCTGCACCGAGTCGTAGTTGCTCTTCATCTTGTCGCGGCTGTAGCTGAAGCTGCCACCCGCTCCGCTGCCGAAGGTGTAATTCAGCCCGCCGCTGACGCTCTGCTGCTTGCTGTTGTAGTTATCGCTGTCCTGCAGGCTGCTCAGCGTCAGGTCTCGGCCAACATCCGCCGTCACCTTGTCACCATTAACCTGCGCGCCCTGCAACAGGGTGTCGCGCCCGCTGCTCAGGCTGACATTTTGCCCGGCATCCAGCGTGCTCTCCTTCCAGGTGGTGCCGTTACCTTTCTCGCCGCCCTTGGCGGCGTTGCCGCTGGCGGAAACGGTAAATCCTGCGCCATCTTTTCCGGCAGTGATGCCGACGCCAAGGGAGCCGCCCTTGCTGGAGTTGCTGCCGGTGGTTTTCTGCGTATCTGCCGCGCCCGTGAGGGTGATATCCCGCGCGGCATCGAGAGTGAGATCTTTCCCGGCTTTCAGCTGGCTGCCCGCAATAGCAATATCGCCGCTGTTCGCCGTCTGACCTTTGCCGCTGGCGGTGATGCTGAGATCGTTCCCGGCATTGAGCGTGCTGCCGGTATTGGTCTCCTGCTCTGAGTGCGAGGTGGATTTCGACGACTGCCCACCGATGGAGGCCATCACGCCGAACGCACCGTTCTTCGTCATGTCGCCGCCGCTGACAGCGTCCGCCAGGCGGCTCGCCTGCCCGGCCTGAATGCCGGAAAGCGCCGCTTTGGTGGCCTGCAATGCGGCCAGTCGTCCATCGCTCTGATCTTTGGCTTCCATGGCGGTGGTCGCCGCTGTGTTCACCGCATCGCCGACCGCGCCGGAGAGCGCCACTGTCAGGCCGCTGCTCTTCTGCCTGAACGTCTGGTCACTGACGCGTTTGTCACGGCCTGGTTCGACAACCACGCTGTCGCCAGAAAGGGAGAGATCCTTTTTCGCCACAAGATCTGCGCCGCCCACGTGCAGTTGCTCGCCCGCGTTAATCGCGACGCTGCCGCCATTGCTGCCAATGGTGCTCATGCTTTGGCTCTGGGTGGTGCCCTTCTCTTTCAGATCCTGCGTGGTTTTGCTGGTGCCGATGGTGAAACCAATCCCGCCGGAGCCCATCAGGCCGCTCTTTTTCTTCTCTTTGAACTGCCAGTTGGAATCCGTGTTGGTGGCGGCCTCAATATTGACATCGTGACCGGCACTCAGCGCTACATTGCCATCACCCACCACATTCGAGCCTTTCACCAGCAGGTCATTGCCGGATTTGAGGGTGATGTTATCGCCGCTCAGCAATGTGCCGGACTCGCGCGTCGCGCTCTGCTCAGAGATGGTGTGCGTGGTGGTTTTTTTCAGGAACCCTTTCTTGGTTTTGGTTTGTTCCTGGTAGTGGTAATCGCTCTCGGTGGCGGTCGTCAGGTTGAGGTCACGCCCGGCCTGCACGCCGATATCGCCCTGCGCTGTCACCTGCGCCGCTTCGGCATTCATATCGCGCCCGGCGATAATCGTCGTGCCCGCGCCGCTGGCAATCTCTGTACCCTGCTGGCGTACCTGTTCGTTAATAACGGTTTTTTTGCGGGCTTTATAGCTGTCGCCCTGCGTCATCTCGGCGGCTTGTAGATCGACATCGCGACCGGCCTGCATCCCGACCTGCTGCTCTGCTGCCAGCCCGGCGGCCTGGGAATGAATATCCTGCCCGGCGGTGAGGATCAGGTTACCGCCCGCACTGACGGTGGTGCGATCAAGCCCGGTGCTGTGATTTTCACTGTTGCCGTTACGGCTGCTCTGGCTGGTCTGCTGCGCATTCAGGTTGAGGTCATTGCCTGCGGCAAGCGAAGCATCTTTTCCTGCGCGAACATCACTTGCGGTCAGCGTTAAATCTTCGCCTGCCTGCATGGAAAGCGAACCGCCTGCCGTGATACCGCTGCCCTGATAACTCACGTTGGACCGGCTGGTCGGCGTTTGCCGCCGGAAGCCGGACTGACCGTAAGCATCGTTAATTTCAATGGCGTTGACGGCGATATTGCCGCTCGCGTCCATCAGCAGGTCGCCGCCTGCCGCCAGGGTAGAGCCGGTGAGCGTGATATCTTTTCCGGCCGTGAGTGATAAGCCATCCAGGGCCGTAATGCTGGCGATGCTGCCAAGGGTGGTATCTTTCAGGCTTATCGTGCCGCCCTTACCCTGCGCATTGAGCACAAACTGGTCGGCCAGAGTGATGTTGTTGATGCTGCCGTCGAGGCTCTCAAGCGCTACCGTTTTGCCACTGATGGCAGAGCTGATGTTGTTGATATCGCCAACGGCGCTGAGATCGACATTGCCGCCCGCTTTTAACAGCGCATCATTAGTGTTGATAATCTGCGAGGCGCTATTAACGCTAAGATCGTTGCGCGCCAGCAGCGTACTGCCGCTGTTGGTGACCTTGCCGCCATTGATGGTGACGTTGTTCCCGGCAATAACACTGCCGTTATTAACGGTGACATCTTTTGGCGAGAGGTAAAGTTTCGGGATCATCACCGTTTCGCCGCCGATGGTCGCGCGCTCCCACCACAGGATGCTGTGGTCCAGCGCCGCAATCTGATCGGCGGTGAGCGCGATACCAAACTGCAGCCCCAGGGATTGCTTCGCGTTGGCGGCGTTATCCATCAGGTAGCGCATCTGCTCCAGATCGGAGCCGATACCGTTCAGGTAGCGGTTACCGGTCTGGTTCAGCATGGCATTGCTGACATAACGCGTATCAAATGCGGCATCACCGAGGAAACGGTAGTCGTAATCCGGTTTCAGGTTGATGCGATCCAGCATGTAGGCTGAACCGAGGAACAGCTTCTCGTCGGTATACTTTGGATTGGTCTCGCGCGGCGCAACCAGTGTGGTCATGCCAGCCTGGACGAAGAGCGGGTTACCCGCCAAATCAGGCGTTGATACGCCAGCCCCGGCGATACCACCTGGCGCACTGACAAGCTTTACGCCCTCCGACGGCGTCATTCCCTGCGGTAGCGACGGGCCATTTACCTGGCTGACTGGCGTAATGCCGCCAGGTAACCCGGAAGAGCTCTGCCCGGTGGGCTTCGCCGCAGGGTTAACCCCGGCCGGCAGGTTCGCGGCGTTATAACCGGGCGCGGAGGCCGAAGGCGACAACCCCAGCAATGCATTCAGGTCGCCGAACAGCGCCGGATCTAAATCACCCAGCCCATCGAGTTTTGGGTTGAGGGTAATGAGATAGGGGCTTTTCGGGTTAGCCGACACCACGAAATAGCCGTTATTACCCGTTGGCAGCGGATAGGCGCTGGTATCAACGGTTTTCCCCTGGTGCTGACCGGGGCCGCTGTTAGCGATATTTTTCAGCGCGGCCTGAGTAACATTGTCACTGGCCAGGCTTCCTGCATTACCGAGGCTGGCACTGCCTTTCTGCTGGCCGCTGACGGTGCTCAGCGCCGTTCCGGCGGTCGTGCCATTGTCCAGCGAACCGCCGCCGTTAATCTGCTGCAGCGCATTTTGTAGCTGATCCTGCCACTGCGGCGAGTTGACGGACGCAGAGCCTGCGGCAAGCGCCTGTTTTGCCACGCTACCGCCAATACCCTGGTTGCTCAGGGTATTGAGTGCAGGAGCGGTAATCGTACCACTCACACCACCCGCGTTGGAGGTGGTTGTTTCGTTACTGATATTGCTACTGAAGTTAGCGGTTACATTACCACCGGCCTGGATAACGGCGCGTAACGGATTAGAACCTTCAGAATTTACAACTTTCAGGCCGGGCTGCGCCTCATAATAAAATGTCTTGGTATTTCTAGAGAATAGATATTTAAATGTCCTGTATGTGGTCGATTCACCAGGAAACCAAGAACGATTATTTAGGGTACTACCAACTAAATTTGCGTTGGCGGAAGCAATAATAAAACTTGCGTTGTTTTCAAGATCGGCAGCAGTAATATTCACATTTTTTGCTGCCTGGATTCGAGCTGCGCTGCCGTTACTTGTTGCAGTAGCGACTGTTTTACTGACAGCTATATCTAGCGTTCTTGCAGACTCTATAGGTCTGCTATAAAGACTTGACGGGGTATCCGTAACAACCGGAAATCCTGCACGGCAACTGCTCGCAGCACCGCTAGGACAAGGTATCAAGATATATTCAATTTTTTCCGCGCCTAAGTAATCAAGAGGGACATTGGCATTCGTTTCCGTTAACCAAGAATATGTTCCAGTCAGAGCGATGGTGGTAGGTTCACCAATCTGGATACCATCCCGCTGATTCAGCAGATGCCCGGTTCTAATGGTGATATCACCACTCTGCGTCTCAATATTCCCTGACGTGTTAACCACTTCACTATTCGCATTCCCCGCCGCATCACGCTGCATCGTCAGGTTATTTCCCGCCAGCATATCGCCGCGCTGGTTGGTGATACTGTTCGCATAGAGCGCCAGGTTATTCGCCGCGTAGAGCAGCGCGGTGTTAACAATGCTTCCCGGCGCGCTGAGCGTCAGGCTGCCGCGGGTGCCGGTAAAGCCGTTTACCGCGATCGCGCCGCGGCTTAACAGTGTCACATCACCGCCGCCCTGCAGGGAGCCATTACCATTCAGCACAATTGTGCTGCCGCTTAAAGTACTGCTGCCGCTGCCGGTGGTGATTTGCCCGTTGTTCGTCAGTTGCCCGCCTGCGCTCAGGTTAACCGCCTGGCCCTGCATCACAGACTGGTTATCAATTGCGCCATTGCTGCTGATGTTCAGATTCCTGCCCGCCGCCAGCGCCGTTTTACCGGTAAAGGCATCGGCGAGTTGCAGCGTCAGATTTCCCAGCGCAACCACCTGCCCCAGCGCATTCATGCCGGTTGCGCCAACAAACAGATCGCCGCCGCTGAAGAGCTTGCCGCTGACGGACTGATCCATTCGCGCGGCATTCACCGTCAACTGGCTGTTGCCCAGCAGCGTGCCGTTGTTGGTGAGCTGGGCGTAATTCAGCGCCAGGTTGTTGGCCTGGGTGGTGCCCTGATTGGTAAAGGTGTTGCCGGTCAGCGTCATCTGGTCGGCAAGCAGCGTCCCGGTGCCTGCGTTATTGGCCGCATTGAGGATCAGGTTCGTGGCCTGTAACCAGCCCGCGCCGCTGTATTGCGGGGTGGTTAAGGTCAGACGCGCGCCGGAGAGGAGTTTGCCCGCATTTATTGCCTGAGAGCTGTTTTCAATGCGGGTTTCGCCCGCGCCCTGAATCAGCCCATAGTTGAACAGTGATGGCGCGGTAAGCGTTAGCCCTCTGGCGCTCACCAGTTCGGCACCCGCATTGTTGGTCAGCGAATTCGCCGTAAGCGTAAGATCTCCGCCCTGGATTTTGCCCTGGTTGCCCACGGTGGCGGCGGTAAGGCCAAGCGCACCGTTGCTGGCGAATGTGCCTCGCGCTTGCTGGGTGAATGCGCCGTTGAGCGTCGCGGTTGCGCCGTCGCGCCCGCTGATGGCACCGCTGTTATCGAGGGTATTCCCCTTTAGCGTAAGGGTGGCTGCCGCCCACTGTCCCTGGTTGGTGAGCGAGAGCGCCTGCAATGCCGCCGCGCCCATGGCGGTGATTTTACTGCCCGCCGTAGAGTTGAGATTGCCCGTAAGCGTCAGGTCCAGCGCCCCGGCGCTCTGCACCGCGCCGCCATTTTCCAGCGACTGGGCCGCCAAAATCACCCGGTTTCCTTGCCAGTTCCCGGCGTTACGCACCGTCCCGGCGGTAATATCGAGCGTGCCCTGAGTGAGTAACGATCCCGTTGCGCCGTTGCTCAGCTCAAGCGCCGGTGCCACCAGCGCCATGCGTGCCAGTGTGGTGACAGCGGGTTGACGGTTATCCAGTTGCAGACCTTTCAGCCCGATCAGTTTGCCGGTGTTGGTGATGCGGCTCTCATGTGCCGCCAGGCTGTTGCCCTGAAGCATGCCGGTGTTGGTCAGCGACTGGCCGCTCAGCGTGATATCACCGGCGCTCAGCACCTGCCCGTCGTTATTCAGCGTCTGGGCGCGTACATTCATTCCACCCTGGCTGGTTAACGAGCCGGACAAGGCCAGCGTATTGCCAACCCTGGCCGTCAGCTCACCCTGGCTCAGCAGCGAGCCGCCGAGCGTCCAGTTATCGGCGGCCACATTGACCTGCCTGCCCTGCAACGTCCCTAGCGTGGTGAGCGATCCGCTATCCAGCGTCAACGCACCGCCGCTCAGCGTGCGCGATCCTGCGCTGGTGGTCAGCGTGTCACCGCTCACCGCCAGGCCATTATTGCCCTGCCACAAGCCGTTGTTGTGCAGGTCCGGGCCCGTTAACCTCAGGGTATTGCCGGTGATGCGTCCGCTGTTCGTCAGGGTTTGCGCGCGTAAATCGGTCGCGCCGCCGCTGACCAGTTGCCCGTCGTTGATGAGATCTGCGCCATAAACCCCGGTCAGCCCTTGTAAGCCGTTAACCAGCCCGCGGTTGTTGAGGCTTGTGCCGCTTAACGAGACGGTGCCACCCTGCACTGTTCCGCCATTTTCCATCTTGCCCGCATTGAGCGTCATGGCATCGCCGGAGAGCAAACGGCCGCCCGCATTATTGATTAGCGTGTCCGCCGTGGCTTGCAGCCCGTGCGTTCCCTGCATCAGCCCGCTGTTGCTGAGCGCTCTGCCCTCAAGGGTCAGTGACTGAGCGGCGATATCACCGCTGTTGGTCTGGGTATCGCCACGCAGCACCGCGTCCTGATGGGCAAGCAGAGTTCCGCTGTTGGTCAGCGTGCCGCGCAGTGTGGCGTCGAGAGCGTCAGACTCCACGCTGCCCCCGTTAACCAGCGTGAGCGCATTCAGGGTCAGCCCGCCGTTAACATAGAGCTGCCCCTGGTTCTCCAGCCGATCCAGATTCAGCGCCAGCGCTTTGCCGCTGACCAGTTGACCTTTGCTGCCATTCAGTAGATTAAGGGTGCTGAGTGTCAGGGCGTCGTTGCCCTGCAACAGGCCGGTGTTGGTCAGTTCAGGGGCAGTAAGCCGCAGGTTTTTTGCCGCCAGTTTGCCGCCGTTCTGGGTTTGCGCGGTGCGGATATCCGCCGCGCCCTGGCTCAGCATCTGCCCCTGGTTATCCAGCTTGCCGCTGAGCGTGGCGTTAAGATCGTCCTGCGCCTGCAGGGTGCCGCCGTTATGCAAACTGTCAGCGGTTGCGGTAACGGTGCGGCCCTGCATCTGCCCCTGGTTATCCAGCGTGCTTCCATTAAGCGTAAGGCCGTTGCCGCTCAGCAGCTGACCGCTGGCCGCGTTCACCAGCGAGGTTCCATCCCAGGCAAGCGTGTCGCTGCCCTGAATTAACCCGCTGTTGCGCACATCGCCATGCAGGGCGAGCACTTTAGCCATCAGCGTGCCGTCATTCTCGCTGCCTGCCGCCTTAAGCGTCAGTGCCTGCTGGCTGATGATGCGCCCCTGGTTATCCAGTTTGCCGATAACTTCGGCATTCAGGCCATTTTTACCCAGCGCGGTGCCGCTGTTGAGCCACTCGCCGGTGGCTAAATCCAGCGTATCGCCCTGCAACTGACCGGCATTGACCAGGCGACCATTTTTAACGGTGACGGCACCATTGCTCAGCACGACGCCGCCCTGCTCATTGGTCAGGCTGGTGCCGGTTGCCGTCAGGCCGTTCGTGCCCTGTAAAGTTCCACTGTTGGTAATATCGCCCTGCTTCAGCGTCAGGGTGTTACCCGCCATCAGGCCGCGGTTAAGCAACGTCGGTGCGCTGAGCGTCAACCCGTTCTCGCCGATGATGCGCCCGTTATCATGGTTTATCGCCTGCCGCGTGAGCGTCAGCAGCAGCGAGGTGGCGGTCAGCTCACCGCGGTTCTCCAGGCTCTCCGCCGTCACGCTGCCGGTATCTGCCGAGACCAGCCCATCGTTCACGATATTGGCTGAATTAAAGGTGAGGTTTTTGTCGGCCAGCAGACGCCCGCTGGCGGCATTGGTCAGGTTTCGGTAATCACTGGAGAGACTGACACCATTGATCTCGCCGTCGTTCACCAGCGTGTTGCCACCAATATGCAGATCGCCATCGGTGGTGATGAGACCGCTGTTGGTTAATTCAGGGATAGCGAGGGTGAAGCCCTGCGTGGAGTAGATCGTCCCGCCGGAGAGGTTATCCAGCTTGCCAGCCTGAAGATCGAGCACGCGGGTGCCCTGCAACAGGCCGCTGTTGCGGATCTGCCCGCCGTTCATTGCAAGAGTGTCGGCAACCAGCGTGCCGCTATTCTCAAGCGCAGTTTGCCCATTTAAATTGATGCCAGCAGCGCTGGACTTGCCGCCGTGGCTCAGCGAATTGGCTTTAACATCCAGCGCGCCTTTTACCGCCTGCGTCCCGTTTAGCGTGACGCTGTCCGCATCGAGGGTCATATCGCCCCCGCTCTGCAACTGCGCCTGTTGCTGGCTGCTCAGCGTCCCGGCGTGAACAGTAAGCGCACCGCCAGCGTTAACCTGCCCGTCGAGATCGGCCCGCGTTTGTGCACGCAGCGCCACATCCCCGATACCGGTAATGGTGGAGCCCGCGCTGCTGGCGAGCGTTCCGGCCTGTACGCGCAGTGCGCCATCGGATGCCAGCGTGCCGCTGTTTTGCACCCGATCGCCAGTGAGATCAAGGGTCTGTCCCTGTACCGTACCGGTGTTAGTAAGCGCCGTGACAGTGGTGGTGAGCTGGCCTTTTGCCGCCACCGCACCGCTGTTTGTTACCTCTCCGCCGCGGATCTGCGCCGCGCCCGCTGCGTTCAGCGTGCCGCTGTTTTGTATGGCGTCGCCGCCAATATCCAGCGTCTG
>Ga0268254_10000501_pt1 | contig 21910 bp, 14 predicted proteins | sample AgamicOrSfrz_FD_200251 | JGI IMG/M metagenome (GOLD analysis project Ga0268254, IMG submission 200251) | Agave microbial communities from Guanajuato, Mexico - Or.Sf.rz (v2) (version 3) | ecosystem: Host-associated > Plants > Phyllosphere > Phylloplane/Leaf | place: Guanajuato, Mexico...
CTCTTTCGCCGCGCGATCGCAACTTTGCGATGATCTTCCAGAACTACGCCCTCTTCCCGCATCTTTCCGTGCGCGACAACATCACCTTTGGCATGAAGGTGCGTAACGAAGAGCGAGCAAGCTGGCAGCCGCGGCTGGAGCGCGTGGCGCAGATGCTGGAACTCGATACGCTGCTGGAGAGAAAACCGGCCAAACTCTCCGGCGGCCAGCGTCAGCGCGTGGCGATGGCGCGCGCCATCGTGCGCAACCCGAAACTCTTTTTGATGGATGAACCGCTCTCCAACCTCGATGCCCGCCTGCGCAGCGACGTGCGCGACAGCATTATGGCGATGCACCAGCAGTTACAGATAAGCACCATCTACGTCACTCACGATCAGACCGAAGCGATGTCGATGGCCGACCGCATCGTAGTAATGAACGGCGGGCATGTGCAGCAGGTGGGCCGCCCGGAAGAGCTCTATGCGCACCCGGTGAACCTGTTTGTCGCTGGCTTTATCGGCTCACCGGCGATGAACCTGCAACGGCTGCCCTGCGCTGCGGGCGATGTGCTGCTGGGCGAGCAGCGCCTGCCGCTGCCGGCTCACGCCCGCCATCATGCTGAGGTGTGGCTCGGCATTCGCCCGGAACATATCACCGATGTGCCAGAAGCAGGCCATCTGATGCTGCCTGCCACTGTTACTCAGCGCGAACTGATGGGCGCGGATTACCAGCTGCATGTCACCACGCCCATCGGCAACCTGCGCTACATCCGCCGTCACCGGGGTGATGTTCCCAACAAAGGGGATACGCTCAGCGTCGGTTTTTCACCGTTTGATTGCCACCTTTTTGCTGCCGATACGCAGCGTAATTTACACCAGGAGAGAGACCATGCATAAGCTGATGCGAGCGCTTACTTACGGTATAACCCTTGCGATAAGCGCCAGTGCGGCGGCGCAGGAGAAGATCGACTTTATGTTTCCGGCACCCGTCGACGGCAAGCTGACGATGGAGATGACGCGCATCATCAAAGCCTTCAACGACTCGCAAAAAGAGGTCGAGGTGCGCGGCATTTTTACCGGCAACTACGACACCACCAAAATGAAAGCCGAGTCTGCGCAGAAGGCGGGCCAGCCGCCTGCGCTGGTGATCATGTCCGCCAACTTCACCACCGATCTGGCGTTAAAAGATGAAATTCTGCCAATGGATGAGCTGTTTAAATATGGCGATAAAAAAGCGGGCGATTTCCTGCAAAGCGCCTTCTGGCCTGCGATGCATAAGAATGCGCAGGTGATGGGCGTCACTTATGCCATCCCGTTCCACAACTCGACGCCGATCCTCTACTACAACAAAACGCTGTTTGCGCAGGCGGGCATCACGCAACCGCCGCAGGACTGGAAAACGCTGCTGGAGGATGCGAAAAAGCTGACGGACCAGAGCAAAGGCCAGTGGGGCATTATGCTCCCCTCCACCAACGACGATTACGGCGGCTGGATCTTCTCCTCGCTGGTACGCGCCAACGGCGGCAACTACTTCAACGAGAACTTCCCGGGCGAGGTCTATTACAACGCGCCGACCACCATTGGCGCGCTGCGCTTCTGGCAGGATCTGATCTACAAAGAGAAAGTGATGCCCTCCGGCGTGCTGAACTCAAAACAGATCAGCGCCGCCTTCTTCTCCGGCAAGGTCGGCATGACAATGCTGAGCACCGGCGCGCTTGGTTTTATGCGTGAGAACAGCAAAGGGTTTGAGCTGGGCGTAGCGATGATGCCTGCCCAGTTACAGCGCGCGGTACCGATTGGCGGCGCAAGCCTGGTGAGTTTTAAAGGTATCTCAGACGCGCAGAAAAAAGCGGCTTATACGTTTATGACCTACCTCATTAGCCCTGAGGTTAACGGCGCATGGAGCCGCTTTACCGGCTACTTCTCGCCGCTGAAAGCGACCTACGACACGCCGGAGATGAAGGCTTATCTCAAGCAGGATCCGCGCGCGGCGACTGCGCTGGAGCAGTTGCAGTATGCGCACCCGTGGTATTCCACTTATGAAACCGTCGCCGTGCGCAAAGCGATGGAGAACCAGCTCGCCGCGGTGGTAAACGATGAGAAAGTGACGCCAGAAGCAGCGGCCGCAGCCGCACAAAAAGAGGCGGATACGCTGATGAAGCCCTACGTCGATAAAACGGCGCTACAGCCAGTGAAATAGGGAATGTGTCGCCCCGCAGGGAGGCGGGAAAAACTTCACCCGATTAAAATACCATCGCATGACACTTTCGGACTTTTATCAGTGCCCGCGCAAAGATCTTTCAATTTTTAAAGGTATATGATTGCCACAATTTAATTGTGGAGAAAAACATGGATGTGAATCAATTAGACCTACAAGCAAAACTTCAGATTGTAATAACTCGAGCTGCATCGTTGTTACCTTCCGATATAGGGCAATATCTTTTGGCCTTAATTACGCCGCAGGCGCTTGCGACAATGGCGACCATCGTTATGGTCTGGGCTGGAGCACATTTCTTCGGTGTTGGAGAACTTGCTGATGTCATTCTTCTTATTACTGGCTGGGCGGCGATCGGAGGAGTGGCTATTGAAGCAGGCAAGAAGCTTTATGATTTTGCATTTAAGACCTATTCAGCACAATCAGAATCCGATCTTGATGAAGCAGCAAAAGATCTTGCTGAGGCAATTACCCTCATTGGTATTAATACAGTATTCGCGCTGCTCTTGCGCAAAAAACCAGATGATATTTTTAAAAATCATTACAGGGGATACAAAGTTCCACCTTTAACGCGAAAACGTGCCGCCGCCATGAACTTGCCAAGAAATACGCATCCTGGATGGCGTTATCGGCCAAAGCTAACATTTACTAATAAGTATTCCGCCGGTAATGCATTCACACTCCCCTCCGGGGATATTGTTATCGGTAGAGGTTTTGACCGTACAAAAAATACGTCTAAAGAAGCAGCACATCAGCTTCTCGAAGCCATTTATCATGAAAAAGTGCATCAGTTTATCGCACCAAAATTTTATTTATTAAGGGAGGCAAGAGTGGCTTTCCATAGTGGAGGTTATACAAAATCTTTCATCCTTCGCTACCTTGAAGAGGCACTTGCTGAAACAATCGCACTATTAAGAGCAAATGGCATTTCTTCCGAATATATTTTGCAGGGTTTTCGCTTTCCTCTTGGAGACTCTTATCAGATAACATACACAGCATTACGGCACGAAGCGGCAGGCGTTTTACTTGGTCCCGTCACAGTCGGAGGAGCGATGTATAACGTTTATTATGGTATTCAAAATGATTGACGAAAAAACCGCACTCGCCTCGGCGAAAGCCTGGGCGAATGAAAATTTCGAAAACGGCTGGGATGAGGCCTACCACGTGGCTTCGCTCATTGAAAGTGACAACAAGCGGTACTGGGAAATCAGTACCAACATCGCGCCACCGCTGGACGCGCCCTTCAATGAGCAATTTTTACCCTCACCGTTTAAATATTATGTCGATCCTGAAACAGGAGAGTGCATCGGCTACAGAGGCCATCGGGATAAACATATTTGTAAGCGCAGACGATAGCGCCTCCAGTAAGCACTCACTAACGCAGCAGTATCATGCTTAGCGTCGCCTGGCGGGTTTGCGCATCGTAATAGAGTGAAAAGGTATCTGCTGCGGGGTTGCCGGGTTTTCGCCATTCTTCTGCACTGGTTATCGGGTGCGGATCGCGCTCATAGCCGAGGCTTTGAACGTACTGCCGCAGCGCCTCGACGCTCTCTTTGCTGGCATTCTCGAAAATAATGCTGTTGATGGAGGGATAACCGTCACCATTATGAAATTCCAAATGATACGTCGTGGTGATACGCGGAGCCTGCGCAATCGCCTTTTCAGTCAACGTGTTGTAATCCCAAAGATTTCGTTCGGTGTAGACCGTCGTTTCCCCCAGCCCGGAGAGCAGCAGCCAGAGCAGAAAGAAGAGCACCAGCGCGAGAGAAACCACAAACAGGCTGCCCCACTTCACTATGCGGAAGATTAACGCGGTGGCTGCGTGGGGCTTGTGCATCATTATTTTTTATCCTGCACCGTAGTTTGACGCTCCGATCTTACCTACTCTTCGCGCGCCATAATCTTTTCGATAAACGCATCAAGCTGGTGGCGTTGCAGATAGGTTTTCACCTGACGCTCCCAGCCAGAGCCATCGCCGAGTACCGCGCGGCTGTGCGTCGGGGCGTAGAGATAACGCGTGTCGTAAAGGTTCATCAGCGACTGGTTCATCGCATCGATATTGGCCGGGGTTTTCTTGCTTCTCTCTTGCTGAATAGCCAGCGAACGCAGCACTTTTTCCCGCGACTCTTCATTGGGCGTCCACGACTGCTCGCTCAGTTCGCTCAGCACCAGGAACTGCGGCTGATACTCCTCCGCCAGCGCGGCCTGCAACCGGTCGTGGCCGTCAAGGATCACAAACGACGCCAGCCCGGCGATATACCACACCAGAATCGGCGGCAGCGCGTTTTCGCGGCACTTCTTGCGCCACCACTTCACGCGACCGGATTCGGCGTCCACCGGATAGCGGCTGAGCAGCAGATGACCGCCCCACCACCAGTCGACCCACTTCACCTTCTCCGGGTTTTGCAGATCGGGAAAATCTTCGCTGTAGAGCGACCAGTTCACGCCGATATAGGTGCTGTGGTCGGGCGTCTCAAAACGCCACTCCTCGCGCGGCACTTTGCGGTCGCAAACATAGGGTGCCTTCGGCTTTGCCGCCAGCATCGGGCGCAGCAGCCAGCGGCGCGGCGGCAACAGTGGAACGGGCGCCTCCATCAATTCACGGGCAAAGTAGCGGCACCAGTGGCTGATCAAGTTCTCTTCGCCCGCCCGTTTAGCGCTTTCTACGTCCGCCGAGCTGATGGCAGGCAGCAGCAGATCCTGGCCGGGGTGCTCGGCGTTAAACACCAGCCAGACGCCGGAGTAGTCGTTTAGCATCGTCGCCCAGAAGAGAGGTTCGCCATTGACCTGCAGCGCCATGCGGCCGTTGTTGCCGCTCTGCATCTCCATCGCCTGACCGCTGCCTTCGCGCACCACCAGCTCCAGCCCTTGCCAGCGATCCTGACGGTCATGCAGATCTTTCCACCAGTACTCACTCATCCTCTTCTCCTCGCGACGTAACCCGCAGAGTGTAAGGCAAAGTTGCCGCAGGGATAACTACCAGAATGTCTTAAACCATCGCTGAGATTAAAGGAAAGGGATCTCCTGCCGTTTATTACATCTCATTACTTTGTGAAAGGAACCACAATGTTACATGCCATTTTGAACAGCAAAGCGCGGCGCGTGGATGTGAGCGCTAAGGCCGCGCAAAGCTGGCGGTCGGTATTTCAAAACTATGAAGACCTCTTAACCGCCGCATTCTGGGGGCGAATAAGCTACCTCTCTCAGGACGCCATACAGGCTTTACTCTCCTCACTGCTCGCAACCGATATCCGCCCGTGGGGAAAGTTTGAATCCCTTACGTTCTGGCCTAAATACCCCTTTCCCGACGAACTGGATAGCGCTGTCGCGCCGTGGATCAATGAGCATGATAAGTATGCCGAGCCGGATGTTGTCCTGACCTTCGAGCACGCCACGCTGATGGTGGAAGTAAAACCGCCCGAGGGCGGCCAGCAGTATCAGCAGCAGTGGTGTAAAGAGATCTACGCCTGGAAAAACAGCGAAGAAGCCCAGCAGGCGCTGCATTTTCTGGCGATCGGCAACTTACCGAAGTACGCTAACGCTCTGTTTTGCGATTTGAAGGATCTCTTTGATGACGTGTCGTTTTACGGCTTAGAGTGGCGCGAGGTTCGCGCCAAAATGGAGCACCCCACCAGCGGCTGGTCGACAGAGCAGGATCAACGCATTATCGCCGATTGCCTGCGCGCCCTTGAGCTGTACGGCATTCGCGCGCCGTTGTTGCCGTGGCAACCCTTTCTTACGTTTCTTCAGCACGCCGACCTGTCGGCTGGCTTCCCCTCTTTACAAGGAAAATCCTGATGTCCGATCCCTTTAGCATTGTTCGCCAGGCGCACCGGATTTGTGCTGCCTACTACCAGCAGATCCTGCCGCTCATCAATGAAACCGCCTCTCGCCTTGAGGCAGAGTTCTTTCGCCGCGATCACTGGAGCTTCAGCCCACCGCCGCAGCGCAACAGCAACCCCTTTACCTGCTGGGAGTGGGATTTTCTGCCGCTGATGGATGCTTCCTTCGTTTTCGCGCACCAGCAGACCGCCACCAGCAAAATGGGGAGTGAGGATTTCGTTGTTGATTTCCGCCTGGTGACTGACAGCGAGCTTGCCTGGGAGCAGCGCAACGAACAGTATGGCGAAGATGAAAAACCGCTCGCCAGTGCGTTGAAAACAGCACCAGAAAATGCAGCAAGCTTCCTTGAAATTTACCTTTTCGCCGCCTGCAAAAAGGGGATCTACGATTCGCCGTATACGCTGTGGAATAGCTACAGCGGTTATCCGGAAACTGACGGTACGGTCACGCTTGCAGAGGGTGAACCCATCAAAGCGATCGGTTTCAGGGTGCAACTCCACGAGCTGGCGCATGACGGCAGCGTTGACGCGCTTGTGGAGCGCATCAATGCCCATCTTTTGATACTGCGGGCGGATAAAACAGCATAATCCCCGCCAGCAGCGTAAAGGCGATCAGCGCTGGTGCCGCGCCGATCTGTGCGTAAAGCACGCCGAAAAGCATCGATCCGGCAACCTGTCCGGCGGCGAGCATAAAAAAGACCACGCCGACGCCGGATGCAGGCCTCTCTGGCGTGGCCTGCGCGCCGCCAACCAGCAGCACGCCGGAGAGCGTAATGTAACCCGCCCCACAGAGTGCGACTGCCGGAAACAGCCAGCCGCTGAAGGCATGGCTGAAGGCAATCAGCACCAGCGGCGCAGCCATAAACAGCAGCGACAGGCGGTAAACCTGCCGCATGCCGATGAGGCGCGCAAGCGGCCCGGTCAGCACTCCGAGCACTCCCGCCGCGCCGCACACCAGCCATAGCAGGCTTATCAGCGTATCCGCGACTTTCGCATGCTGGCGCAGCACCTCTGGGCCAAAGCTCCACCACGCGGCGCTCGCCATACCGCTAATAAAGGCGACGATCGCAAGCCGCACCAGTTGACGAGTAAACAGCCTCGCCTGAGCGGATGGTTCAACCTGCGTCACGGCACCCGACGGCAGATAACGCCATACCGGCAGCAACGTCAGCAGCGCAATTGCGGCAAACAGCACGCAGGCGTAGCGCCAGGGCAAAATAAGCAGCAGCGGCACAGAGAGGATAATCCCTGCGCCGGTGCCAGCATTGATAATGGTGTTGACCTGCGTCTGGCGCTGCGCGGTGATGGCCTGACTGACGGCCGCCGCCAGCGAGGGTGAAGAGAGCCCGGCGCTGAAACCGGCAATCAGCAGCCCTGCCGCCAGCAATACGGGTGTGGAAGCCGCGGCAAGCAGCAGCAGACCCGCTGCGGCACAGAGCGCGGAGATCACGCCCACAAGCCTTGCGCCGTAGCGCATGCAGAGCCGGGACGCCACCGAGACCGACAGGCAGTAGGCGGCGAAACTGCACGCGGAGAGCACGCCCGCCAGACGCGGGCTGAATGGCACCTCCTGCGAAACCGCGGGCAGCATCAATCCCCATGAGAAACGCGCCAGCCCGTAAGAGACGGCAATCAACAGGAAACCGGTAACGGCGAGCGAGAGGGAGTTTTTCATGGTGTATCCTGGCGTGCCATAAGCAGTGCCGCCGCGTCACCGGCACGCTGCGCGGCCTGCGCACCAACGATCAGTGCCGAGGTAATAGCGCCTTCAAAAAGCATCCATATTGCATCTGCCAGCGCGACGTCGTGCACGCAGGCGGTGATGTAAGCGCGCAGCTGGTAGCGAAAATCGAGCGCCAGTGCCGACAGGCGAACACTCTCCTGCGCATACTCGCCCCAGGCTTTCAAAAAAAAGCAGCCGCCGGTGCCGTAAGCCTCCATCCAGTCGCCAAGCACGGTGAAAAGAGTGTGAATGGCGAGCGGATCTTCTGCTGGTCGCAGGTCGGCAAAAAACCGTTGCTGGCGCGCCTGCATTACCGCCTCGGTAAGCTGCTCGCGCGACGGAAAATGGCGATAAAGCGTGCGCGTAGAGACACCCGCTTCGCGGCAAATGCGGTCGGTGCTGGTGGCATGAAAGCCGTTGTCATAGAAGAGATGCTCGGCGGCCTGGATGATATCGTTTCTTTTTTGCATAGTTAAAAAGTAAACCGATCGTTTTACTTCTGCAAAAAAATAGCGAAAAAAAATTAAGATTAATTATCTATATGCCAGCACGCTATAGCTTTCCATTAGCAGGCCTTACCGCTTCGATATTTAGCGCGTGAAACATCCGAAAAGAAACCATTTACCTTGAAGCACGCCATCCCTTTGCTAATTCTTAAAAATCACCTTCGCACTCCATTCGTTCCAACACCTTTTTTGATCGACCACCGCTTTCATCTTTCAGGCACAAGATGATGATTATCAGGGTTTTACTATGTCCGATTACGATATCCTTCCCAAAAACCTGCCCGACACGACAAGCGAAATGGCCGATCTTTTTGAGCTGGAGCTGCCGGAGACCTATCTGGGTTCACCATTAAAAAATGATTATTCACAGCTTGTTAATGATATCTATGACCTTTTCCTCGACGATTCAGAGGATATTGCTCATCAGCCAGCAAGCCGCCTGACAAAAAATAGCAAGCAACTCAATGAAAATAAAAAACAACAACTGAGAGATTTTATTCAGAACGCGTTAAATAAAAAACTGCCTCAGCTTATCGAGTTTCACAACAAGGGTTTTAACCTTGTAAATCTGGATAAAAGCGCGCTGCAAAAGCTTCAGGATATTTTGCAAAATGAACGATTTAATATTCCTGAAGCTCTGCTTAAACCTGCCCGGCGATTTATTGATACTCTCAATTCCGTTGCCAACTCAGAAGAGGCACTTTCCCCGGACCTGCAACAGGCATTACCCGTTATAAATAGCGTTATTCAGCACCTGAGCGCCGCGCTGGACGATCTCAGCGCCACTCGCAGAGTCAGCTCGCTGAACTGGGAAGAGGAAGTTGAGCAGACGGCGCGCGAACAGCGTGAGCAACTGGTCACCCGCGCGGCCAAGAGACTTTTCCCGCAGGAAAAGCAGGCAGCAGAACGCGAGGGGAGTCGCCACAAACTCGACAGTTTGCTGTTCGCGCAAAGCAATGCGCTCAACGCGGAGTATAAAAAATTCAGTCTGTTAAAGGCCTCGCTGGTCGCTGAAAGCCGCCTGACCCGCCAGCGGCTGGCGGGCCATTTACAGACCCGCGCACACACCCTTCTTCAGGGCGCACGTGAAGCACGAAGCGCAGCGCTGGATATGTTGCTCACTGAATCCGGCAGCGGGCAGATGCACCCCGAGCAGCTTATGCACTGGAGCCAGGGCTATCAGCAATATGCCCGTTATCTTCGGGCTGTCGATGCCGAGCCGGACACCCATGCAGTCAAAGGAAATCCGCTGATTGCCGCCGTGCATGCAACAGCCCGCCGGGGCGGATCGGCGCGCAGCCGACTCGCTGGCACCATTGTGCCGCTGGCGGATGCGCTGGGCGCTGTCGCCGTTCACCTTATGCAGGAAAAACAGCGTACGGAACCTGCACCAGCCGACCTTCAGCCTGCGCAGAAGGAGGAGCCAGGCCTTGCGGGCAAGATCAAAAAGGTGGTCTGGGACAAGGGGCGTAAAAAGGGACGTGCTGTCAGGGCGACCTCCGCCTGGCTGGCACAATCTGCTGGCAGCGCATTCAGCCGGGCGGCCTTTCGAACAAAGCATACCCTACAGCGGACGCCTTCCGTCAGCGAAGGAACGCGGCAGGCCATTAACAATACCGCCCTGCTTTTGCTTGATGAAATACAACAGACAGAGCGGCGAATCAAACTCTTGCCGGGTTATGCCTGGGTACGCCAGGAAGCGGTACAGCAGCAGCAAAACATCAGCCGGGAAATCACCGATCCCCATGAATCACCGTTAATGGATGAACTGGTTTCCCAACGGCTTGCAGAGGAGAGCGATCGCTGGCAGCAGCTCGCGGAAAATGCGGCCCGACAGATAGAGACCCTGCTCTCTCCCCTCACCCGGCTCGCGGAAACGACCTGGTTTAACGAATTTTATTTTGCGCTGAGTGATGAACTGCGGGCAAACCCAACGCCGGGAAGCGCTGAGGCGATTGTGCGCATGGATGAAACAGTCATACAGGCCGTCGACCAGCTGGCCGATATCGGGCGTCAGCTAAACGCCTCCGCCGTACGGCTAAGCGGCCACGGGCATGAAGGCGGAAAAGCATTGCAGGAAAAGGCCGGTCACTGGCTGATGACGCTGAAAACCGTGAAGAACCAGGTCAAAACGCAGGCCATTCACCTCACCGGCCAGACGCCGGATAACTTCTCCCGCAGCGGCATACTGGCACGAGGGATCGCGGAGTGGGCGCAGAATCTCAGGCAGGATTATCTTGCGGGCCTGGCGGGCGATGAACGCACCCGCGCGAACACGCTCTTCGATAACCTACTGATTGAGCTACTCAGCGAGCACCATCAACACTTTGCAGAGCGTGGCGATCCGCAGGCAGAGCGCTTGCTGAAAAGAGTCTCGATTGCGTTAAAACATACCGCTGAAGGGACAACAGTCTATCCGCCGACGGCGGAGGAGATCCTGGCGGGAACCCGCACTATCTCTGAAGATGTCCAACACTGGGCGGAGAAAAAAATCCTCACCGGTGCGCTGTCAGCGGCGATGTCAGGCGGATTTAAACTGCTTACCGGGCCTATTTCCCTGCCCGTACGCATCGCCCTGCGCGGTGCGAAAACCGGCTGGACGCTGAGCAAAAACCTCAGGGCGATGAGCCGTGTCCGGCTGGGTGAAGGGCCGGCGAGCCGCAGCGCGCGCGATCGGCTTATCAATCAGGAGTTGTCGAAACTGGCATTCAGGCTGACGCTCTCATTATCACCCGCAGGCGGCTATGGCGTGGCCGCAACCCTTGTTGGCAGCCAGATGTGGAAGGGAAAAGAGGGATATACAAAAGCGCTGGCAAAAAAAGTGGTTGTCGACCTGCCGCAGGAAGCGCTGTGGTATGGCCTTGCTTATGGTGGCTACGCCGGCGTTAACGCCGTGGTGCGGGCCAGCGCGGAACGCGCGATGCAGAAAGCCTGGGAGCAGGCGGCTAATGAGCGGCGTGCAAAAATCAACCGTCTGCTGCAACAGTTCAACATGATGAATATTCAGGAAGAAGAGAGTATTGCAGAAACAGACGAGTCAACAGACGAAATCGCCAGTGAAATCACAGCCGAATCCGCCCAGGAGAATACAGGCATCGAAGAGACAAGTCCGGATGACATGGAGGTTGAAACTCTGGCATCTGAAAGCGAAAAGCCTGTGACTGATACCGCTGACCCGGCCACAAAACACAGAAGGAAAGTGCCACAATTATTCCGTAAGCGAGTAAAAAGGTTTGCAGCAGAGGATGCTCCCTCCGCAACAGGCGTGTCGCTTAGTTCACCATCGGCTACCGGTGATAATAAAATTATTACCTCTCAGGTTTCAGGCACTTTAAAAAACCTGGTCGAAAAAATTGCTACCGGCCAGGCTTTCTGGCATGAAAGCCTGCAGAACGGGCAGGAAGGTTCAATTTATACCGTCGCCGGTAAATATTTTATTTATATTAATGATAAATACTGGCCAATTTATCTTAAGGATGATCAGCGTGGCGTCATTACATTAAATCCCTATACAACAGGTAGTAAAATAAAGCTCGAGGTTCATCGCGATAAAAACACCTGGATACCCACGGCAACGGAAAAGGCGCAAGATAATTACCCCCCGCTCCCTATGGAGCCAGAGAGCAAATCGACTGAAGAGAATAAAGACACCGCAGATCGCCCTGTATCGACAGTAGAACTATCCAACCACACCGCTTCATCCGAGCTTTATAATCAAGCAAGAATCTGGTCAATTTACGGTGCCTTTTTTTATATCGAAATGGTCAAAGGCAAAGAGGCGCAAATTTATATAGATAGCAAAACTCAGAAAACCTATATTTATCTGTATGGATTATACTGGCCGATTATTATTACAGGCAATTCTACGGCAGTTATAGAATTAAGTAACCATGAACTGGGGCTGAAGGAATTTATCAACATAAGAAGAATCAATCAACAATGGGGACTCGCCCCCATATTTAAAACAAATGCATTACCTGACAAAACAGCAGGTAACTTTAGTATCGAAGCCTATATCAAGGCCTTTTTCAATCCTAAATACGCTGCTGAGGTCACGGCTGATAAACTAGAAAAAGCAGAAAATGGATTATTCATCGATAACTCCTCAGGTGAGTATTACATACTGGCAGACGGCCGCTATTGGCCTGTCAGTGCGATTTTAATGAATGAGGATGATGATACGGAAAAAAGGAGGATTTATGGAGGGGACGGGCGTGAGCATCTTGATATTTATTATAACCATGCCCTTAGTTCCTGGATACCGTTACACACATCAGAAGAGGCCCTTGATACAGAAGATAACACTGTAAAAAATACAGCATCTAATGAATTAATTGAGAAACTGAACAAACTGGAGCGTCGTTTATCCGTGCGGCCAGCTAATTCAGGGCCAGGTTTAGAAGGCGAAGTTTATCAGGATAAAAAAGGCAGATATTATATTTTCCTTCAGAATCATTACTGGCATTTTAGCTGGATAAAATTAAACGTAGGTGGTATTGAAATCAAAGATAATGGTGTACGAAAACTGATTATCATCAGAAAATATGGTAATGAATGGCAATACTTTGATGAGGAGAGTGTATCTGAAGATTTTGAACTCGAGAGTCTGTTAGATGAACTGAGTGATGCACTGCTTGACAAAAAAACGCACGCGGCACTGGAATCGCTATTATGGAGCGCCAGTTTTACTTCGCTGGATAATTTTTTACGAGACTTACAAATAATCCTCGACGATACCTTTTATCGGCTTTATGAGCAGCCCATTAGTGATGAACTGAGTAATGCTATCTTACTCAGTAACAGAGTTGCAGAGTTGCAAAAATCGCTTGCTTACTATGAGCCTGATGAAGATAAGGAGCAGAAAAAATATAGCTGGAAAGAAAGTTTGCTCGCACTCTATCAAGAAGAATTTTCACGTGAGGAGGAGCAGAGTAGCTATATATATGCCGCACGACAGGCGCTTACTGCGGCTGAGGAGGCCAAAAGAAGGGTTAGCCAATTCAGCACCACGAGCATTGTTCAACAAATTAAAGAGGAACATGATGCACTGATTAAGCGAAAAGAGGATCGGCTTTATTGGCAAACGTTGCCGGCCACACGTCCACTGGAAAAGCATGTGCAGTTAGTTAAACCCCGCCTTGACTCTCTGGCAATAACTATTAAAGCACATGAAACAAAAATCGGTCAGCTTCTTGCATTAAGGAAACAAATACTTGATCGCAAAGCACAATATCAGAAAATTATAGATAATTATGAAAAAAATTATCGTTTGGTAAATTACGCTATTGACTTCGCTAAAAAATCTCTTGAAAGCAAGATGAAATCAACAGGTGTCAATGACACCCTGAAAATAGCCGAATCGGTATTAATTGATCTCAATTTACAAAAAGTCGCTATCAGGGATTCGGTCAAAGGTACTTATACTCAGCTTGAGCTTGATAAATTAAAAGCATTAAGCATATCAAAAATAATGATAGATCAGCTTATTGAACGTTACACCTTAAGCCAGGAATTAATTAAAAAAATCTCAAAGACCTACATTAAATACCCGCCGCTTAAGAATGATTATCAGGACATAGAGTGGAGCAATACTCAAGCAGAGAGATTTTATGATGCAGCGTATCCAGACGACGATAATCCTGAAGCGAATCAGCTATTGGCCCCAATGTTCTATTGGTTGCTCAAAAACAATAAAAACTACAAAGCATTAAAATCTATGGATATTGATGATGTTATTAGTTTTTATTATGCGGAGGCCTACTCTTTAAACCCACTACAAAAAATGAAGGAAATGCCTGAAGGTTACAATCCTTTGGCACATTTATTAGGCCGCGAATATTTCAACTCTGATAGCGAGTATTACCAGCAGTTTATTACCTATAAACAAAAATACAGTGATTACGAAGCCAGTGAGAGCACTAAAAGCTTACTGTTATCATCCGATCTCACGTTGAATGAGATTACATCAAAGGTCAAAAAGCGTTTATATTTTAATGTCCTGCAATCAAGTGATGTAAAAGATAAACATGACGGTGCGATTTTATTTATTGAGTTAGAAGATGGTCGATGGGTTTTCTTCTCTCTTTTCGCCGAATCTCTGTTCAGCCGGGTATTCTCTCACGAGGAGATGATGGCAAACATCTGGTTGAAGAAAATAGCCAACCTCATTCCAGAACAAGTACATTATCACGGCATTGAATCTGTATTCCTCGAATATTTCTTTATCGAGAATTTTGACCCTAAAAATAAAAACAGAAAAAACAGCAAATATAGCAGCCTTGAAGCCAGAAAAAAGAAAGAGTTAGAGGATTTAATCGATAACACTTTATACAAAGGTAGCGATAATGTTACTTATACTAATCCCTTTAAGGATAAAAAATACTATGGGTTGACCTATGACTTTTCACTTAACTCATATCAACCCCAGGAAACTTTATTAGAAACAGTCAATAAAGCTTTTGTTGACGTGCTCAATCGTTCCGCAACTAATCGAAAAACTAAGTTATATCAGGCAACCGTTTTTCAGAAGATCGTTGATATGCTGCTTCCTTTTTATGGTGAAATACGAGGAGCTGTAAATGATCCAGAGCACAAGGTTGACGCCACATCAATCATGTTAGATGTCGTGGGCGTCTGCTTTGTTGCTTCCCAGGCGGGAACGAAAACTGCAGCACTGCTTAGAAATGCCAAAGGAATTGGGCAAATTATTAGTGAAGGAACAAAAAAAGGTTTAATAGGAAAAAACTTACAAAAATTTGTCATTAAGGAGTTGGGCAAGCAGGGTATTATTAACGCATCAAAACTATCAAAAATAAGCGTTAACGCTCTTCTGGATCTGGTGCTACCATTCAATGCCGGAAGCTTAATAAAAAAAGTGATGCCGAAAAAGAAATTATTAACAGGCTTTGAAGATATTGTTAATTCTGGAATTCCCGGTTCAATAAACAACAGAGGCATCAATAAAAAATATATCAATACGGAAGTTTCCATTGATGATTTGACGCCAGGTACAGAGCGTGGCGTCAAAGTTTATATCACTAAGGCAAATGGAGAAGGTAAAGGTAATTACTTTATTAAATCAGATGACAATATCTACCAGATCCGCTGGGATGATTATGCGCAAACATGGCGAACCGTCGATCCTAAAAACCCAGGTCGGTTTAGTTATGGCGAGCCGATTGTCTTTGAGGATGGAAAATGGGTGATAAATAAAAATTACGGTGGGCTACGCGGGGGAGCAATAACCGATCCAGATATCATCATGGGTGAGATGCCTCAACGATCGGATTTCCCTCTGGAGAAAGTCAAAGACAATCTTATCAGCACGGGTGATGTTGACGCCCAGGCACACCTTAATGAAATCAAGAAAAATAGAGAGTTGAACAGCGCAATTCTATCGCCTAATGAAAAATGTGAATCTGTTATTTATCCCGTTGGCAAATATATGGAGGAAAAAGGGTTTACTGATATTCGCTGCCGGGCTATGGCCTTTTATGTAAACGGCATGGATGACAAACCCGGCAACCACTTCCTTCTTATCGGCACTAAAAAAGGCAGAGATTATGCCTTTGACATTACCGCCGGGCAATTTCATGGACAATTTGAAGAATTAAGCGGCCCTATTATCATGCCAGAAGAGTTGTGGGCGCAAAAATATGGCAATGTCACTGCCGAAAGAAAACTCATCATCTATTCTGACTATCTTTTTAAAGATATATCGGACGCTAAAAATGATTTTAGTGCCTACAGCAAATTTTTGTCCGAGGGGCCAAATTGCCGGGTACCTAATGCAAAAGTGATCAAGCGCCCCGTCTGGTATTACTCTAAAAAAACGGTCGAAGACTTTCCTGCGGCAGTAGCAGATAAAAAAAAGGCGGGTGGGACGACACTGTTCAATCCTGTACGCGAGGCCGCAAGGCGCAGTAATCTCACAACACAGCCCTCGAATGTTAGCTGGGATTATGCGGTTGAGCTCCTCGAAAATGCTGAGTTGCTGGCTAAAGGTCCGGCGACAACCTTACGTACCGGCATTCGCCAGGCGACCAGATACCAGCGGGAAACAGCTTCCTCCCCAGGTGCTATCGATGATCTCTTCACAAATAGTCAGGTGATTACCAGCCATGAAAACCTGCTGCATGTGAAACAGGGCGAAGTCCTTGTCTTTATGGAAGTTGCTCCCGATTTAGCAAGCAAGGGGCCTCGTCCAATTCATATGATGGTAAGCCTCGGTAACGGGCGCTTTGCCGGAGTGAAAAATAGCGTGCTTAACGGCGCTTTCGGCGATGGCAAAAAAATATTAACCGCAGAGCAACTGGGAGAGTTCCTGAACGGGACGTTCAAACGCAGGGGCAATGCGCAGTTGCCGGACTTGCAGATTATTGCCGGCAGGCCAAAAGGTCTGCAGCTTGAGCACCCTTCTCTAAAATCCCTTGCAGAAGATGCCTCGTTATCGGCAACGGGAAATACCGATATCGCAACCACCACCGCAGAATTACTCAGCAAGTCGGGAGAACTGGCGGAAGAGCAGGCCAGGGCATTAAAAGAGGCGTTAAAGCCCATATTGTCAACGACCGGTACTGGCGTTGCTCATCAGCCGGTAACGAGTTTATTGGCGGATGCCGTCCCGGTTAGTAAGCAACAGCTGGCAAGCTTGCCCAAAGGGCAGTTGATTATTTTTGATAAAACATCCGATGCCTCATCGACAAGACATGTCATGTACAGCCTGGGTAACGGTGAGTTTTTTATGGTTAACCCCAAACATCTTGATTCTGGGCTACCGGCGAATAAAACTCTGGTCAGAGCAGAGCAATTCTCTGATGAGATATTTAAAAACCGGAAAGTCTATACCGGCAAAATTTCACTGACTAATCTTCGGATAAAATCCCTGCTGGGACAGGACGCCGAATTTATCGTCAGCGGCAGTAAATTAACCATTACGGCGCATGGCGCTGCATCAAGCGTCAATGCCCTGGATGCGTCTGAACTTGCAGAGGTGATTCGTGGTCTTGGGCTACGTGAAGTTTCTAAAGTGGACTGGTCAAAAATTAAAGAAATAGAGCTTAAATCCTGTTTTGGCGCGTTCGGTTCGTTACCGATCGGGAAAGTTCTGGCGAATATCCTGAATAAAAAAGTAACGGCTTACCCCTTTTACTTCAGCGAGAAAATGCGTGGCACCAGCAATATTTTTACCCGGGCCAGAACCTATGTTCCAGCTGATTTACCAACCGTAGAGGTAGATAAACTTATTAAACAGCAAAGCCGCAATCGCGATTTCTGGGATAAGCTGCTGCACCTGTCGCGAAAAAGTGAAGTGCCGCGGGTGCGCCCTGGCACCCAACTTGATAATACGCTTGACGATGTCGCCAAACTGGCGAGGGGTGACACAACGGTGGAGCAATTCTTTAAAGATTACCCTGACTATAAAAGCGGGCTAAGTATTACGGAGACCGAGTTCAAAGCTATCCTGGCCGAAGCCGTTTCTGATACTGAAACATTGACAATGCGATGCTGGGATATTCTGATGCTCAGCTCCTTTACTTCGAATATGGTGAATATGTCTGTTGAAGGCTAGTTAGCGGGTGGACGTCTCCCTCTCAGAAAGATGCCCTGCGCTGTCGGTTGAGAGGGTAAATTGGGCGGTGATCATACGCAATCCCTGCGGGGTATGAATATCCCAGGCCACACTATATTCGCTGCCATATTCAAAGGTGGCACCAAATAGCGGTAAACAGTCACCGTGCGGAACAGAGAGGGGTTTATCGTAGAACCGTATTAAAAGAGGTTTATCTTTACTGCTGTAGATCTCTACTGCCGTCAACTTTTCACCCGGTTTCATTATGGATAAGGCGCAAACGTTATTATCTTTTAAAACGACCGTTGTGGCGGTGCGTGGTGTAAATCTGTCGCCAGGCCCAGGACAACCGGCAAGAAAAAAAGCCATTGATAATAAAAGATATTTATTCATTATTTTACGCCTTGCCAGTTACAATTTTTTTATAAAGAGAAGGAATATCACCTGAACGGTCATTACCCCGATACTTTCCGATTTGATGAGGCCTTTGCTGTGCTTGCCATTCATTCATACCATAAATTAGTAGCAACCAATAATCCGCTAAGATAGATGCTTGCTGTTCAAGGGGGTAATCAGTAAGCTTTGGTCTATCGAGCTGGTAGAAATAATCCGCAGCCCAACTGAAGAATCCTCGGGTGCGAACCCATTGACCATGCTGATGCTGCCAGACGTGCCCAAGTTCATGCATAAATAGATGTTTATCTTTTAGTAGCACCCTGCCATCAGAGAAATCTTCCCTATAGCTCCTCTCTCTACACCAAATCTCTCCATTCGGCGCCATAACATAATCCGGATGCTGCAGCCCAAACGGGAAGTAGCTGTCGCAGTGGATCCAGACGCGGCTATACACAATCGCATCGCCGTAAAATTGGCGCGCCATGGCAATTTCACCGAGCGTCATCAGACGCAATGTTCCCTCTCTACGTCCTGTAGTCATCATTTATTCCCTCTCACAAATAAGAGCGCAGGATTATCAATGAATCAATCCACTGCTGCGCAGAGGGAATAAGCAGAAAACAAAAATTCAGATTATTTTTTATATGAACATGTAGAAGGGGTAATTAAGTTACCCCTTCGCGTTAATTGCCGGAATCTTATTTACCGCGCTTTGCTGAAGCATGATCCTGCGCCCAACTGCGCTCAGGATGCGGCACGAAATCTTTGACCTGTTTTGCGAGCTCTGCGCTGTGATACATGTCGATGCATTTCATCAGATTGAGTTTTACATCGCTGCCCTGATGGGAGTGGTACTGTCCTGCAAGATAGCGGTCGGCCAGTTCGCCCATCTTCCCGGCGCCCTTTTCGGCATCATACTCGCTCCAGTTATCAAAACCGCCAGCGCTGGCTGATGCGTCTTTACTGGCAGCGGGTTCACTGGCGTACGCTTTCGCTACACAGAGTGCCAGTGCGGCATCTTTGTAATTCTGCCCATAGGTTCGGCTTGCAGCTTCAGGTTGAGGCGCAGCGCTTACCCCGGCGCTCAATAGTAAGGTGGCGATTAACGCGCGAGAAAACCCTCTCATCAATGACTCCCGATAAAACAGAGGTTGAGCAGCAGAGCGTAAAGCAAAGCACATAAAAAAGGCCAGCCACTTAGCATGGCTGGCCTCAGGTTAACGACTGCGCCCGATTAGCTGAGCTTAAACACCGCTACCGCCTCTTCCAGCAGCTGAGACTGCTCTTTCAGCGAGTAGGCTGCGGCAGAGGCTTCTTCAACCAGCGCGGCGTTCTGCTGGGTAACGGTATCCATCTGTGCCACCGCGAGGTTGATCTGATCGATCCCGCGGCTCTGCTCACCGGTAGAGAGCGCAATTTCCGACATCAGTTCGGAAACTTGCTTCACCGAGTTGATAATACGCTGCATGCTCTCGCCCGCGCTGGTGACGCGATCGCTGCCCACCAGCACCTGACGACCAGAGAGCTCAATAAGCTCTTTGATCTCTTTCGCCGCCACGGAGGAGCGCTGCGCGAGGTTGCGCACTTCGGTTGCTACCACGGCAAAACCACGCCCCTGCTCGCCTGCGCGCGCCGCTTCGACGGCGGCGTTGAGCGCCAGAATGTTGGTCTGGAAAGCAATATCTTCGATAATGCCGATAATGGTGCCAATCTTGCCGGAGCTGGTTTCAATCTCCTTCATCGACACTACGGCTTCTTCAACAATCGCATTCCCCTCTTGCGCCGCGCTGCGCATATTCCCCGCCAGGCTGTTGGCCTGCTGGGTGTTTTCAGAGGTGTGCTTCACGGTAGAGGTCAGCTCTTCCATGCTGGCAGCGGTCTGCCCCAGCGAAGCGGCCTGCTCTTCGGTACGCGCCGACAGATCGGTGTTACCCGCAGCGATCTCTTCTGCGGCGTAAGCCACGCTCTGGCTGGAGTTACGCACCTGAGAGATGATCTGCACCAGCGAGAGACGCATCTGCTCCAGCGCGCTCATCATGCCGCCAATCTCATCTTTCGAGTTGGAGACAACCGGCAGATTTAGCTCGCCCGCCGCCATTTTCTGGCAGTGCAGACGCGCGGCATCCAGCGGTGACAGTACACGGCGACGCAGCAGGATAAAGATCCCCACGATGATCAGCGTAAACAGCAGCGCAAAGACGCCGAGGGTCACCATGCTGTTCACGAAGCGGTTCTGCGCCTCCGTGTTCAACTGCTGGGCGTACTTTTCACGGAACGCCAGCAGGTTATCAAGGGTGATCTCGAACTGGCGATCCAGCTGAGGAATGGTAGTGCTGACCAGTTGGTTGAAGCGCGCGGTGTCGTTGTTTTTCGCCGCATCCATCAGCGGACGCAAACCGTTATCAACATAGTTCTGCCAGGCCTGGCGATAGGGCGTGGCAAGCGCATCTTCACCGGCAACGCGCGGCGCAGCAAGATAGTTGTTAAACGCCGCCGAGGCTTTTTGCATCACCTCGTTGGCGCTCTCAAGGGAGGCCTGCGTTTTCTGGCTGTCGCCCAGTGAGGCGTTAATCATCGCCTCCATCAGGCGTACGCGCAGGGTACGGCTATGGTTAATCGGATCGATGACCGACAGCACCACGCGGATCTCTTTGTTTACGTTATCCAGCGAGTCGTTACTGCGGGTAAGCGACCAGAGGTTAGATGCGGAGCTGATAAGGAAGATAGAGAGTAACAGACCAAAAACGAGCAATGAAAAACGCCTGACTGACATAGTGATCCCTTGGGTGATAGAGCGACAAAACGATGTGGCACCGCATAAAATGCGAATTGCCTTAAAAGAGTTATCGACCAAAAGGGAGCGAAATTTAAATTAAATAAACACATTTACACTTTTAATGAATCATCAAAATTCATTCATCAAACAAATTTTACTCCCCTTCACGCAAAGAAGATCTCGCATTCGTAATAGGATTCATTATCATTGCGAAACTATTTCGATGATTCCATAAATCACCATAATGTTAATGAAGGATAGTGTTGAATGAAGAAGGTTCTCTGCGCGCTGGGGCTGGCGCTTGCCTCATTAAGTTCTGCTTATGCCACCACATATCCCCTCACCCTTGAAAACTGCGGCTACAAAGAGACCTTCACCAAAGCCCCTGAGCATGTGGTCGCGCTGGGGCAAAACACCGCCGAGATCCTGCTGCTGCTTGGTTTAGAGGATAAAATCGCCGCCACCGCCTTCTGGCCGACCAAAGTCCTGCCACAGCTGGCTGCGCAAAATGCGAAGATTAAAACCCTGACGGTGGAGATCCCGACGCTGGAGTCTGTGCTGGCCCAAACCCCGGATTTCGTAGCTGCGCAATCGCCGCTGCTGCTGGGGCCGGAGAGCAAAGTGGCGAAGCGCGAAGATCTCGCCACCGTCGGCGTTAACAGCTATATGTCGCCAGGTATGTGCGCCACCAAAAAGGGCACCGGCGATATGTACGGCAGCCGCCAGAAGCTGTGGGACATGACCTACCTCTACCAGGAGATCGAAGATTTCGCGAAGATCTTTAACGTTGAAGATCGCGGCCAGGCGCTGGTTGCCGACTTCAAAAAACGCGAAGCCGATCTGCGTAAAGAGTTCGGTAAAAACAAAAAAGATCTCTCCTTCGTCTTCTGGTTCTCCAGCTCA
>Ga0268254_10000503_pt1 | contig 21829 bp, 24 predicted proteins | sample AgamicOrSfrz_FD_200251 | JGI IMG/M metagenome (GOLD analysis project Ga0268254, IMG submission 200251) | Agave microbial communities from Guanajuato, Mexico - Or.Sf.rz (v2) (version 3) | ecosystem: Host-associated > Plants > Phyllosphere > Phylloplane/Leaf | place: Guanajuato, Mexico...
AAGCTCGAGATCGGCCATACCTGGCTGAGCCAGTCCGCTCAAAGAACAGCGGCGAACACGGAGGCGAAATACCTCATGTTGAGGCATGCATTTGAAGTAATGCAGACTGTCCGGGTGCAGTTCACCACCGATGAGCTAAACGAGAAATCGCGAGCGGCAATCTTGCGCATCGGCGCAAAGCAGGAAGGTATCGTACGCCATGAGCGGATCATGCCCGACGGCCGCAAACGCAATTCGGTGCGATTCAGCATCATCGATACGGAATGGCCGGACGTGAAGAACCAGTTGGAAGAGAAGCTGGCCCGCCGGGCGAGCCTCGCCTGACGCGATGATCTAACTCTTTGGGCCCAGAGGCGCGCCGCGTCGAATGTCGCGGCATCCCAAAACCGGCCATCACCGGACATTCGAGATTGCTGGACGGATCGCTGACAATCACGTACTGCAAGCTCGGCCGAAGAGTCGCGTCAGCTAATGGCCAGTCCGCGGTGTGAGGTAAGCAGCGCGCTCAGCTAGGCTAGAATGGGCTAAATGTTGTCAGCGAGCGAGGGAAACTATGTTTACCTTCCAAAAGATCATTGCGACGCTCCAATCCTATTGGGACATCCACGGTTGCGCGACGCTGCAGCCGATAGACATCGAAGTCGGAGCGGGAACGTCCCACGTCCACACGTTCCTGCGCGCAATTGGCCCGGAACCGTGGCGTGCCGCGTACGTGCAGCCGTCGCGTCGTCCGAAAGATGGTCGCTATGGCGAGAACCCGAACCGTCTGCAGCACTACTATCAGTACCAGGTCGTGCTCAAGCCAGCGCCGGAAAACATTCTTGAGCTGTACCTCGGCTCGCTCGAAGCGCTCGGCTTCGACCTGAAACAGAACGACGTGCGTTTCGTCGAGGACGACTGGGAAAACCCCACGCTCGGTGCGTGGGGCCTCGGTTGGGAAGTCTGGTTGAACGGGATGGAAGTGACGCAGTTCACATACTTTCAACAGGTCGGCGGCCTCGATTGCAAGCCAGTACTGGGTGAGATCACGTATGGGCTGGAGCGTCTCGCCATGTATCTGCAAAAGGTCGAGAACGTCTACGACCTGATCTGGACCGAGTGGGAAGAACAAGGTCCCAACGGCCCGGAGATCCGCCGTCTCACGTATGGCGACGTTTATCTGCAGAATGAAATCGAGCAGTCCGCGTACAATTTCGAGCACGCAAACGTCGATGTGCTCTTCACGTTCTTCGACAGCTACGAGGCGGAAGCGAAACGCATGATCGAAGCACAGATTGCGCTGCCCGCTTACGAACTGGTGCTCAAGGCGGGTCACACGTTCAATCTGCTAGACGCGCGCGGCGCCATTTCTGTAACGGAACGCGCGGCGTACATCGGCCGCATTCGAGCACTTTCGCGCCTTGTTGCGTATGCGTATTACCTTTCGCGCGAACGCAGCGGGTTCCCGATGCTTGGCTCCGGTTGAGTGTCCGGGACGACACGGTTATTGAGTCCTCATCCGCTGGATGTCGGTGCAATTCTCTCGCGGCAAATGCGGCCCTCAGGCAATTGCGAGCGCCTCATGATGGGAAGCGTGAGGCCATGTGCGGCCACAACCGGCCGTTGGACGACGAGCGAAAAATGGCGGCGATCGCCTGACAGATCGGCAGACTAGAGAAGCTTTTTCATCGACGGCGCCGAGTGAAGAACATAGTCTCGGCGCTCATAAAACGGAATAGCTTCCGGTCTTGCGTCGAGAAACACTGCACTCATGTTTCTTGCACGTGCATCGGCTTCGGCATAGTCCATCAATGCGTGTCCTGCGCCGCAACCTCGGGCTTCCCTCGCTACGACAAGATCATCGACATGAAGATGCCCACCACGCGCTAGTGTGTGAACCGGACGGATGCCCATGACCCCGATAAGCTCGCCGTCCGCAAACGCTCCTACCAACTCGTAACCAGAATATGATTGCCGGCACACTCGCCGAAGAAATGCAGCTTCATCGAGCGTGCGTAACTGAGAGATGACTGGAAATGCTCGCGGCCATTCGGTTGGTGAAAGCCGTCGAATGTTTACGGTACAGCGATCTGCAGTCATGCGGGGCGGTTCCTTTAGCGGGGAAAGCTCGATTCTTACACACGAGCGGGGAACGGCTCTTCGTCCAATATCTGGTTTTGAGCGGAGCCAAAGGCCGTTCCGGGTCGCTTTATGCCCTTTGCATGAAAGACTGCGCCCGCGGCGACCGCCGCGCTTGGTCGTCGGGCGCTAGCCGGCCCCATGAAGAGATACTCGCTCTCTGAACATAGATCGTCGACAAATCTGCTGGGTATGAATGCCGATTGCAACGCCGAATTTGAGATCGCTGGCTCCGTTAACATAGCTGTCGTATCAGCGCCTCTCACCCGCGACTTGGGCGGAACTATGCCAACAACCGAAATGGTGAAACTATACGGAGCCGCATGGAGTGTCTATGTGCGGATCGTCCGGCTTGCGCTGGAAGAGAAGCAGGCCAAATATGAGTTGGTTGAAGTGGATGTCTTCGCAAAGACGGGAGTTCCGCGGGAGCATTTGACACGGCACCCATTTGGCCGCATTCCAGCCTTCGAGCACGGGGGGTTCCATCTTTACGAGACAGGCGCGATTGTTCGCTATATCGACGACGCTTTTCCCGGACGCGAACTGCAACCGATCGATCCGAGAGCCCGCGCGAAGGTCAATCAGATCGTCGGGATACTGGACGCCTATGCATATCGAACGCTCGTTTGGGACATATACGTTGAACGCGTGGTTTCAGTTCGCGAAGGCCGGTTAGCCGATGAGAGGAAGATCGCCGCCGCGCTACCGAGTGCCGCTGTATGTCTATCTGAATTGAACCGGCTGTCCGACGACCGAGAGTTTCTGATCGGCGATGACGTGACATTTGCCGATCTGTACGCCGCGCCAATGTTCGCATGCTTCATGCAGGCAGCTGAAGCCGCTTCATTAATGGAAGGGCATGAGAAATTGACCTGCTGGTGGCAGAGATTCGCCGCTCGCGACAGCATGCTCCGGACAAGTCCGTGAGCCGCTGCGTGCGGCACGGGGCGGCCAAGAGCGGCCAGTCGACTCCTGCATTTCGATCGTCGGCAATATTGCACTGTCGGGCCCTGCACCTTGCGGCTGTTGGTCGCCGGTTGCCACAACCGGCTTGATCGTCGGTTGTCCGTTTCCCATCTGACTCGCGCCCTGGCAATGTTTCATTTGCTACCATTGCTGCCCGACGTTGCCGAATTTCCTATAAACATTGCGACATCTTATGACCTACGACCCAGCGATTGCCGTGATGGAGAACATGCGCACTTTGCGGTTGATTCTACGAGTGCCAACCGGTCGGGACGTAGGCGCTCTTTTCCGCATTTATGGCGATCCGCGCACGAATGAATTTAATCCAGCGGGACCTTTGCGTTCGCTCGTTGATGCCGAAACAACAATGGCTCGGTGGCTAGACCATTGGATTGAACACGGCTTCGGTATTTGGGCAATCGCATTGGTGCACAATCCGGACGAGATTGTCGGCTTTGGCGGGCTCACCCTTAGACCATTCGGCACGGAGATAAAGATAAATGTGGGCTATCGACTCGGGGTCGAAGCCTGGGGGAAGGGGCTTGCGACCGAGTTGGCAACTACGGCGATAAATGCCGGATTCCAGACACTAGGCCTAGCTGAAATCTTTGCGTTGGTTAGAAGCAGTCATGTTGCATCTCGAAAGGTTCTGGAAAAGGCCGGGTTGACTCAATTTGGAACGCTTGACGACACTCCGGGGCACGCACCTAGCATCGTTTACAGAATCTCGCGCCCGCTGCCGTAAGCGCAGTCAGTAGCTAAAGCGTCGGGCATCTCGCGGGCCGCTTTGAGACGTTCGACATCGTGGGCCAGAGCGATGACAATCGATGCGCACCTATACGTTACGCAGTCCAGCGGACTACCTTACTCGACACATGATCTCGAAACGCGTTATGTCTCGACTAGCTGGAGAACTCGGTCGCTTTGTGCAGCAGTATGCCCGCAAGGCTCAAGCCTCGGAGCCGAACGACGGACAATACGACCGCAGGCTCGAAATGAAATGAAGCGACTTTCTGCGTCAGATCTATCAAGTCTCCTTGCAGGTGCGGACGATGATCTTGCCAATCAGAAACTCGACGAGAACCGTCCAGATAGCAAATGAACTTCGCGTTTCGACCTCAATGGAAAGAAGAGCTAGTTTGCTCCTGCCCGCTTGGCGAATTCATTCTTGAGATGCCAATGGGAGTTCCCTCCGTCTACATTCCCACAGAAGCAGCTTGGCAAGATCGAGCTCCGACGTGGGCGCGGTCATATTGGAGTTCGGTTCACGTCCAGTTGATGGAATGGTGTACGAGTCATGGCCTTCCACTGCATGTGGACGGCTCGGCGAATGTTTTTTCGAAGTGAAGCCTGCATTTCCGGTTTGTGATGATGAACGCCGAACTCCGCGCCCAAATTTCCGGTGGGCCGTCAGAACCTAAACAAGGACCGCTTACGATGGGACTGATTGCCACTCGTGAACTTGACATGTGGGGTGATAAGCCAGAGCTTGCAGTCTTGATTAACCAGATACAGCGTGCTTTCGAGTGAGGCGAATGGCCGCTTTGCGCGGAGGCGACGGACCGCTCAGGGTCGTTCACGGACCGAGGCGCGCGCAGACCCTAGCGTGATAGCCGCTCAGTTGCAAAGCCCGGCCGACGACGGCCATCCGAAATCCCGACGATTTTCTGGCTGATCGCACGAGGACGAACGACCTTATCGAAAGTGGCGGCGAGATGTAACGTTTTCGGTCCGATTCGTCGGGGGAAGCGGCCGGTTAAGAAAGTCTTCGGTCAAACCGCGAGACGCAGCGTTGTAGGCCCAGCGAACGAACTGTTCGAGCAGCAATGCCTCTCGGTTTCGGAGCTCCATATTCTCCTGCTGCAACCGTTTTGTCCGCTCAAGACATGAGTTAAGCGCAGCAGGCAGTGGGCGACCGCCTGGTGTGTCGCCGGCACGCGTCCGGTAAGTTTCATACGCGATCCGAATCCGTTCGTGCCTGAAGAGCGCTTGCCGCGTGTAGGTGGCGTGGAGTCGCGTTCTCGCTACCTTGATCAGCGCAGCCCAGGTCAGCCGACCATCCCAACGACGGATAATTTCAATGACAATGTTCACGCGGTCGGGCGTAAGGTTCGGTGATCGCCTGATCATGGCAGCCTCGCCGTCGTCTCAACGTCAGCGAGCATCTCGGCGCCGGTCCCGTCTAGGTGCAACCGGTCAAGCAGGGCGCCTTTTGACAGGGAATATGTGCTGTTTGAGTTCAACTGAACGATGGCGCCGTCGGCGATGGTTCGGTCCGTCAAAATGGCCAGCAGTTGCTCCAGACGATCGACAGCAGCCTGGTGAGTGGTGACCCAGTCTTCGGCACCGTAAGCGTTCTCCGAAACCGCCTTCTTCGCTTTGGCGAGACTGTCGCGGGCGGCGTCCAACGCCTGACGAATACGTTCGGTGTTGTCCGGTATCCCCTTGATGCATACGTGCTCGCGGCAATCCAGGCACTTGCGGAACATCTCGCATGGAGTGGTAGTGAAATCGTGAACGCAGAAACCGTAGAGCGTCACGTGCGCCGTCGGCACAGCCATTTCCGCGAATTCGGCGCGGGTGACGGGCAGATTTTTGGGAATCGTAGCCAGTGGCCCGATAGTCCTGGCGTGGTCGCCCACGGCATCACGAATCTTCGTGACGATTTCCTCGCTGGTCATGTGGTCGTAGGACCGATTGTGGTGAATGTTTGCGCGACCGCTCCATGTTGCGATGTCCAACTGTGACAGGTTTGCGCTCTGAGCCATCGTGTTGAGCCAATGTCGGAACTGGTGGCTTCGCATTTCCAGTTTTCCCTCAGGGTCAATCCCAACGCGCTGAAACACTGTCATGCTTCCGGCATGCCTATTCTGACCAAGCGCGCAGCCAATGTGGTGATACTTCACTACCTCGAACATGCACCGGTTTCCCGTGCTACTGCCGCGGTTTCCGAATAACCCCTCCGGGATGACGAGGAGCGCTTGGGAATACCGCATGCCCCGCCTCTCGTCATAAATCGGGAATCCCGGTGGCAGCATGCCGACGATATGTCGTTCTACGTCCGCAAACCTCGCAGCGTAAATCTGTATCCAACCTCGAATCGGATGGTTCAGATCGAGGTAGGCAAAAGGGATGCGGTTTTTGCGCATCCATCCGCGCACGATGCGCTTGTTAGGTGAGAGATTGGCAATCTGCCAGACCTCCTCCAGGGTAAGGAGTGCCTTTCCGCGCAGGTGCTCGAGGTCTTGAGGAAGGTAGAGCTTCGCCGGGTTCTGTTCATACCAGCGCGCCATCTCTCGGGCTGATTCAGTGATCCGTCTGATTCTAGTTAGCGCCTCGCGCACGACATCCGCCATGCCGGGTAGTATCCATTTGATGTGGTCAGATGCCCCTTTTGAGCCGGCCCAGCGCAAACCCAGATACACTCGCTCATCTTTGCCCGACTGTTCGACTTCACAGTTATCGGGCAAGGCCATGACCTCGTTGATTCGTTCTGGGGCCGAGCACAGGATAGCGGAAACCGATGTGATGAGGATGTCGCGCGGTTCCGTTGCAAGATGGAAAGCTTGAGCGAGTCCGTCCAATGCTGCCTGATCTGGCATCTTTTCCTGTCGACGTTGCTCAAACTCTGGTCCGACGCGCCCGCTGGTGGCTTTCCTGGCGCGTGGGTATCTCCAGTTGTGCAGCGGGGCATAGACAAAACCGTTTTCATCCAGGAAGCGGGCGATGACAGCAAGTATAGAACCGGCCGAATTATTATCGCCGAAGGCACTTCCGCTTCTGATCACCTCGGCTGCGCGGTTAAAGACATGTGCGTCGCAATCCGCCAGCGAGGAAATGGCACACTCCTGAATCGCTGTATCCAGGGCTCGAAATGCGGTGATCGCATAGGTGAAAGAGGACGACGACCTATTCGCCAACTGTCTGCGCACATAGGCCCTTGCAAAACCGGCCAGTGGTCGACAAAACGGCGTTCCACCGTCCCTCAGCCGCTGAGTGAAATGGATCGTGATAGTGCCATGCTTCGAGTTCGCATGCCCCTTTTTTGCGTAGAACTCTGTCACATCCCAACAGTCGGCATCGAATTCCAGCCCGGCGCCAAAAGCTGTCGTTGCGTTTCTCGCGCTTGAAATGAAGACGGCGAGGTTCCGTTCAGCATCCGACTTCGGCCGGGGGACCAGGGGAATCGCCGTCTTCATGCACTTCCTTTAATGGCAGCGCCGCGGCAACGATTGACAACGTCGGCGACGGCCAGAATCGTCCTGTCGTTGACCGACGCGATCCGTGCATCGCACATGCCGAGCATTGTTTCTCGCTCGGTCAACAGGCGATCGAGCAGGGTCTCATGATTGTCGTCAAGCCACGGATTGAAGAAGGAGCATGTGTAGCACGCGAGCGGAGCTGCCAGGCCGCAAAAGTCGAGCTTCCCGCAGATCCCAACGGCTTTCAGGCTGTCCGGACTTTCAATGTGGATGGTCTTTTTTCCACCACCACCATCGGGATGCAGCCGACTGCGCAGGGTGCCGGTGAACGCATGCGCGAGCGGTGCCATCTTCAACGCGAGCGCTTTATCGATTCGCTCGATCATCTCGGGACGAGATTCGATGTAGACGAGGCTGGAATCGACCCAGCTATGATCCATCAGATCCGCGACGACGGTCGCCGGTAGTCCCTCGGCCGCGGCGCGCGAACCCAATGTCCGGCGTATCCGGGTCTGGAACAAGACCATTTCCGCTCCCGTCCTCACGGAAAAGACACGGAGGTCTCCGAGGACTCTCGAGATCTTGGCGCCCACAGCTTTAGCGCTTTGATGTCCTGCGAAGCCATGCAACATTGGGCGTCGCTCAGGTAGCGACCTGGTTATGGAGGGAAACATGGGAGCCTCAGAAAGGTCGATCCCGTTACAGTCACACCAGCGTGTTACGGCTGCGATCTGCTGCTCCAGTAAGCCGCCGAGCGCCGTGGAAAGCTCTCGCGCCCTGAAGATGGTTCGTGGGCGAATGTGCTTGCCTTGTTTCAGCCGGGTCACCTGGAGGATATATACCTTCGAACCATCGTCGCGTCGGGTAATGCTCAAGTCTTTGATTTTGAGCAGCGCCAACTGGGCCGGACGAGGTGCAAGCGCAATGGCGAGCACCATCAACGCATAATCTGACAGCGACAACCTACCGGATGCGAACGCGTCGCGTAGCGTACCGACCACCGACTCGTACTCAATGTCGGTCAGTGGCCCAGCTTTGGGATCCATCGTCCGCACAGCGGCTCCCACCTCATGACTTCGGCTCTCCATGACGGGTAGGAAGAGCAACAGGTCATGCGAGAGCCCGCTAACCCCGGTCTTGGCCCAACTCACCAGGAACCATTTGAGTTGGCGGAGGAAATATTGTTGACGTACCGGCAACGACGCACCGTAGTTTTCGAGATCGGCGGCTGTCAACACCTCGATTTCTTTTTCGGGTTGCTCTGTCGCCAGAAATTTGAAGAACGCGCGCAAACGGACCAGTAGCCGCCTGAGCCTCTCGGGTGCATTCGCGCGAAGTAAAACGGCAAAGGCGTCTTTAACTTTTTTACGCAGGCTCGGCCCGACACCCGGCAGATATTTGAAGTTGAAGGTGACATTGCCATGCGGGGTTGGAATATTCCAGTGCCAATCGCCGGGATCGAACTTCACGCCGTCGATGGTTTTCACCGACGGGCTGGTATTAGCGGCGGTCTTCGACTTGCGCATGCTCGGTCCCCTGGCAGCCGGAGCCAATGACAGCATGTTGAATACGCCGTGACGCCTCCGTTGCAAGCCGGTGTGTCCGACGTCTTAGATACTGATCGGCGGTCTTTGAGAGATCGGACCAACCCATCGCGTGATTGCGTGCCCGGAGTTCATCTTCCGGCGACAGTCCGGCTTGGTCTGCAATATCGGAGAAGTCTTCGTTCCACGTGTGCCGCAACACATGGGCCGTAAGTGCATGGCCAACCACCTGATGTTGCTCCCGGAGCGAACGGAAAACTTTCGAAAAACCGGCCAGCGATAATGGCCGGCCGGTACGTTCTGCGACGAACAGAAAATCGTGCTTCCGGGCTCCGCGCACTCGGGTTCGGTGCTCGACAATGTGTTGGTGGGTCAGAAACGCCAGTTCTTCGCTGATGCCTATCACACGCTCGAACGTCTTGGCGTTTGGCTGATATTTTCGCGGATCTGACTTGTCGTCCGGACGGCGCATGATGCTGGCCATGTTCCTGCGAAAGTCCAGCAGCCTGATCCGCAGGCCGAGTAACTCGCCACGACGTAGGCCAGTGCCTAACCCCCAGAGGACAATAAGCCGATTACGGTCGCGCACAAAGTTTCCGGCCCATGGGTTATCGGGGCAGGCCGGATCGGTCAGCCGGACCAACTCCGCCTTCTGCTCTGCGGTCAGGCCCATGCGGGTGGATTGGCTGCGGGCATTCGGAGTACGGGCGCGCAATTGATCGAGGAACTGTGCCAGCCTTTCCATGTAGTCGTTCTTCTGCTCCAGCGACGCACAGACTTGCTTCGCCGCCCGATGACCGAGCCACTGCAAATAACATCCGGCGTAGTAAAGACGAATGGCGACCGTACTTATCGCAACGGTTACCTCTTCCGCTTGCTTTGGCGCACGTTTGCGAACCCGATCCAGATTGACGACGGCCGGACGGTTCTGCATTGACGCAAGGCTGCGCTTACTCGTTGCGGCTGTACTCAGAGGAAGATGCACGACCGTAACCAATTCGTCTAGTTCGCAGAGGTCGAGAAACCGACCCGTGGCGATCCGCTGTGCAACGTCAATCTGACGATCGTCAACGAACGCCAAAAGAACTTGCACGCCGCGCAGAGCCTGCTCAACGGTCGCCGCTGAACCGGTCCGAGGCCGGATCTCGGTGCATGCAAAAATGCATGGGTCGAAAAGTGGCAGACCGCTACGAGCGTCGACGAGGATCGGCATACGCTCGCCGTTTTCGAAGACGGTAGTACGGATCAAGTGTCCAGCGCCGCTGGTCACGACAGCCCCGCAGCGTCGGCACGCGCGTCGAGACATACTTTGACGGCGTGGACGAAGTTGTAGCCAGTGATGTGGCGCACAAGGTCTACGGCGCCACCGCCCCCTCGATGCACTGCCTCAGCAGGAAGAAGCTCGTTGACGAACTTACGCCCGGTAAAGATGAAACGGAAGTCGCGACCCGCGTAAGCAACGTGAACTCGCTGGCTGCGACGGCTGGCATCCGATGGTGTGAAGTGCGTGTCCAACTTGTAGTAAGCCCCAAGATGCTCGAGCAGCAAGGGGAATGCCACATTACGTGCAGCATCGATGTCCGCTTGGTTCCATGGTCCGTAAGCCATCAAAAGCACTCCTGTACGACACTACTGCTTCGTGATACATGGCTCAGCCTGGCAATGAATTGTTTACTTTTCGTGGCAGTGCCCGATAACACCGGAAGATCGTCAACTCGAAGAGTCGTGACAACAACGCAAGCCGCTCATCAGTTGGGGCGCGCACCGCGGTTATTTACATTTTCTAGACCGGTCACCGTAACGCGACCGACTGGAAGCTGATCCCTCAGGGGCGACTGCGCTCGCTGCTGGAGCGTGAGGCGACTGCGCGAGGTGACCGCGAGATCGTAACTGTTCTCGGAAATCGGGCGGCCGAGAGCGTCTCACGAGGCGCAGCCATGCTTGCTCGTGGCGAGAGCGCCAATGCTCCGGTCCGCGACGCGCGGGGTGCGCTCGCAATCTCTCCATTGCGCGACTGGTCGGTCGACGACGTCTGGACGATGCTCACGCTTTTCGCCGACGCGTCAAAGCGGCCATTTCCGTGCGCGTTTTCCGAGCGTTCCATCGAACGCCTTTCGGATCTGTACCGGGCCGGCAACGATGGAATGTGTGGAGTGGTCCTTGGCGAGGATGGTCAGCGTGCCGCCTGTGGCTCGCGCTTTGGCTGCGTGTTCTGCTGCGTCGTTGGGGAGCGGGATCGCTCACTCGAGTCGATGATCCGTGAGCCTGAGCACGCGTACATGTCTGGGCTCAACGACTTCCGGAACTATCTGATGGCCACGCAATGGGATATGAGCCGGCGGGAGCTGGTCGGGCGCACCCTGAATGCTGATGGCTGTGTGCGCATTCAGGCAGATACACTGAGCTTCCAGGCAAGAATTGATCTCCTGCGCTATCTGTTAACACTTGACGCGCTCGAGGTGGAGCGGGCTGAGCAGCACGACGCGGATCTCGCTGCGGGACGCATCGAGGACAACGCGGAGAACCGGGAGTTGTGCGAGGTGCAGTTCGAGATGGTCACACCGGCTCAACTGGTGGCGATCGACTTCATGCTGTCAATGCACCACTACGCGCCGCATGCTTTTCCGGCGCTGTCCGCGTGGTACGAAGTGAACCGGCTGGATAGGCGGTATGTCATTCCAAAGGTGGAGCCATTCCCCAAGGTTCCGGTACCCAACTATGGTTGGTACCATGTCGGGCGCTTTGATGCCGAGGCTCCGGCTGATGGATTGCGTGATTACCTGGCCGAGCAGTGGAACCCATATCGGCACCCCCAGCGCATCTCGACGTATGCGCAAACGAAGCAGGGTGAGCGGGTTGTGTACTTCGAGGAAAGCGATCAACTGCACGTCGACGCTGTACGCGCTTGCGAGTTTGTCACCTGTTCATTCGATCACGCCTGGTATTCGCGTGTCCAAGGCCATCCGGCGATCGAGTCCGCGCGCTTCTGGCTTAACGAAGCGATCCTGACGCTCCCAGCCGGAACCGCTCAACGCTATCAGGACATGGCGGTGCGCGGTCAGTATTTCGCGCGGCTCGCGGAGCGTTTGAATCTTTCGCCGACGGAACTGGACCGGTATCTCATCGACAACGCGCTCAGCGACACAGAGGCGCACGTCATCGAGGCCGCGCAGCTTGATCTGTTCGCACTCGCTGCGTAACCGATAAACGACTTTTTTCTATCCCTTGCGGGGCATCCCCGCGAAGGGGCTGCTCCGCACTTTTGGAGTGGCAAATGACTATAGGACCACGCGTTCCCGGCATGCCGGTGCTGCAGAAAAACGCTCATGTGGATGACGGGCTCGTCGTGCGGGTCGGCATCCCTCACAGTGGCGGCCGGCTTGCGTTCCACGCTTTCAACGAAGGTTACCCCGCGATGGTGTCGGCGTCCGCCTTCTGGAACCGGCAGACCGGCCAATTCCGTATCCCGCGAGCGACCGATCTCACGGAAATCGACTTTGCCCTGGATAGCGCGGGTTTTTCGGCGATGAAGCTTTTCCAGTCAAAGGGTGGACAAAGCGGAATCGCAGGCGTGTATCCCTGGACGATGGAGCAGTTCGTCGAACTGGCATCCTGTTCAGGGGCAGCCTGGGTCGCCCAGCCGGACATGTGCTGTGAACCTGAGCTCGCAGCGGATCCCAGCGCGAGTTGTCCGCCGCCAGTTCGACGACAAGCACAGGTCGTTCATCACTGTGACCCATTATGTGGAACTGCTAACGACGGTGCAACTGAAGCGTGCGGTCACCGCCTCTTGCTTATCACAGTCGGCTGCGTTTTAGCCACTCGAGAGCTTGTCGGCTGAAGCCTAGGACGGTAGGGTCGCTCGCAACTGCCTACACGGTCTTGCACGCCGCGCGGTCCGGATTTAAACGTCAACTGCCCAATGGTCGCGCAACAGATTTTGCAAAAGGGGCACCGTCTGATCAAGCAGGGGGCCTCCTGGACGCTGCGCCGACGTCGCTATCCATAGGGTAGTTTCCAGTGTCGGGCGCCGGATGGGCCGCACATGTAATTCATTTCCGTGTCCGCTCGAGCGAACCGCCGCTAGCGACAGTATCGCGTGTAGGCCTTCGTCGCGGACGAGAGTCAGGATCGATGGGATGCTTTCGATTTCGAGGGCGATACGTGGTTTCAGCGACGCTTGCGCCATCGTCGCTTCAACGAGCATGCGGATAGAGTGAGGCCTGCTAGGCATCACGAGATTTCGCTGAGCGACTTCCGCCAAGCCGATTTCATCGCCAACTGATGCATCGATGGATGATGTACCCGTCCCTCGACCAGATACCAGATAGAGCTGCTCATTGAGTATCGGGCTCAATTCAACTGCAGAGGAAGTAGGGACGGTATAAACCACCGCGCAGTCGGCGCGGCCGATTGTCAGCCATTCCAGCAAGTAAGTGGACAACCCCTCAAGTACGCACAGCGTCGCCTTGGGGAAGCGGTCGCGAAAGGTTCTTACCAACGGAGCTGTCAAAGTAAGGCTCACGCTTGGCGGCAACGCCACCACAAGCCGTCCTGTTAAGGCTCCTCGACCTTCCTCCATGTCGAGCCGTGCACGTTCAATCTGTGCCAGAACGCTACGACCGTGCTCCAATAAGCGCCGGCCAGCCTCCGTCAAGGTTACCCCCCGTCCATTGCGCTCCAGAAGCGTCTGACGAAACTCTACTTCTAATGCCCGCACCTGTCGGCTGAGCACTGGCTGCGCAACCGACAGGAAGTTCGAGGCCCGAGTGAAGCTTCCCAGCTCTGCAACATGGACGAAAGATTCAAGTTGTCTCAGCTCCATGACAAATCCCGTGAATTGCGTTTAATGCATATCTAATATGCAGGATATGTCATTGCAGAATGGCAGAAAATGTAAAAGAATACAAGCACATCAACGAAGGCGAGTCGCTAAAGCCCATGCGCCACGCCATTCGGTCCGTTCTGGATGGCGGCACGGGGCGCGGTGCGTTCCTTAACGCGGCCGATCTCGCGACCAATGCAGTGGCAGGCGGCCGCGTGCCGGTTGCCGTCACCATCGCTACCCCCGGGTTTCCAACGGGAGTGTCGCCCGCAGGCTAGTTGCTGTGCCGCTGGCGAGTGACTCGGCACTTATCGGAGGAGACGCAACATGATCATCGATTGCCATGGTCATTACACAACGGCGCCCGTAGCGCTGGAAACGTGGCGTAACCGTCAGGTGGCTGCGCTGGAAGACCCGACGCAGCAACCGAAGGTCGCCGACCTGAATATCAGCGATGACGAGCTTCGCGAATCTATCGCTAACAATCAGCTGAAGAAGATGCAGGAGCGCGGCAGCGACCTGACAATTTTTTCGCCGCGCGCCAGCTTCATGGCACACCACATCGGCAGCTTTGAAACGAGCGCTACCTGGGCCGCGATTTGCAATGAACTTTGCTATCGGGTTTCGCAACTGTTTCCGGACAATTTTGTCGGCGCCGCCATGCTGCCGCAGTCCCCGGGCGTTGATCCGAAGACCTGTATTCCGGAGTTGGAGAGGTGCGTCAAGGAGTTCGGTTTTGTTGGCATCAACCTGAACCCTGACCCTTCGGGTGGTCACTGGACCTCGCCGCCACTGTCGGATCGCCACTGGTATCCCATCTATGAAAAGATGGTCGAATACGATGTTCCGGCGATGGTGCATGTTTCGACCAGTTGCAACGCCTGCTTCCACACTACCGGCGCCCATTACCTGAACGCCGATACCACAGCGTTCATGCAGTTCCTGACCTCAGACCTGTTCAAGGATTTCCCCGATCTCAAGTTCGTTATCCCGCACGGCGGTGGGGCCGTGCCGTATCACTGGGGTCGCTTCCGTGGCCTGGCGCAGGAGCTTAAGAAGCCGTTGCTCAAGGAGCAGGTGCTCAACAACGTCTTCTTCGATACGTGCGTCTATCACCAGTCGGGCATTGATCTGCTAACCAAAGTGATACCTGTCGACAACATCCTGTTTGCCAGCGAGATGATCGGTGCGGTTCGCGGTATCGATCCCGAAACGGATTTCTATTACGACGATACCAGGCGCTATATCGAGGCCACCGTCAATCTGTCTTCCGAGGACAGACATAAGGTTTACGAAGGAAATGCTCGACTCGTGTACCCGCGCCTCGACGCTGCACTCAAACGAAAAGGACTGTGAGCGCTATGACTGATACCAACCTTGGCACCCAGCTTGGCGTTGTCAAACGCAACATCGTTCGAGCCAATCAAGCCGTTGTCAAGCAGCTTTCGGGCTTCGGCGTCGCGACCGTTCACGAGGCGATGGGCCGTATGGGATTGATGAAGACATACATGCGCCCGATTTACGATGGCGCGCACGCTTGCGGCACCGCTGTAACTGTGCTCCTACATCCGGGCGACAACTGGATGATGCATGTCGTGGCCGAGCAGATTCAGCCAGGCGATATTGTTGTCGCCGCAACGACGGCGGACACTACAGACGGCTTTTTCGGCGACTTGCTGGCTACCAGTTTCCGTGCACGCGGGGCGGTGGGACTCGTGATCGACGGCGGGTGCCGCGATGTCAAGGATCTCACCGCGATGCAATTCCCGGTGTTCTCGAAGGCGATTAGCGCAAAGGGAACCGTCAAGGCGACGCTCGGCTCCGTCAATGTGCCCGTCGTGTGTGCTGGAGCCCTGGTTAATCCGGGTGACGTGGTGATCGCTGACGACGACGGTATTGTCGTGGTGCCCATTGAACTCGCGAAGAAAGTTGCCGACGCTGCTGCAGCCCGCGAAGTGAACGAAGCCGGTAAGCGGCAGAAGCTGGCCGCAGGGGTACTTGGACTGGACATGTACTCAATGCGTGAGCCGCTGGAACGGGCGGGTCTCAGGTACATCGATTAACCCATGGCTGTGCGATGACCCGTGCGGACAGCTTCTCTGCGCTGACGCATTGGCGTTAAAGATGAGGCGGATGTTGAGCCGAAGAATAACCTCAGATGGTGCGAGTTAGAAGATGAGCGAGCATTTCCCCAAAACACCCGGCTGGTTGGACTGGTATGAGAATCCCTCCAAGCCGCGTTTCGAGCTGCCGCCCGGCTCAGTGGATGCGCACTGCCACGTTTTCGGGCCTGCCGGGCGCTTTCCGTATGCGCCGGAGCGAAAGTACACGCCATGTGATGCAGGCAAGGACCAGTTATTCGCCCTCCGCGATCATCTGGGCTTTGAGCGCAACGTTATCGTGCAGGCCACGTGTCACGGCGCCGACAACCGTGCATTGGTCGACGCCTGCGTCAGTTCTGGCGGAAGGGCGCGAGGCGTAGCGACCGTCAGACGCAATGTCAGCGATCAGGAACTGCACGAGCTGCATGCCGCCGGCATACGTGGGGTGCGATTCAATTTCGTCAAGCGGCTGGTCGACTTTACGCCGAGAGAAGAGCTCATAGAGATTGCACATCGCGTCGCCAGAATGAACTGGCATGTCGTTGTCTATTTCGAGGCTGTGGATCTACCGGAGCTCTGGGACTTCTTCACCGGGCTGCCGACTGCATTGGTAATCGACCATATGGGGCGGCCTGACGTCTCGAAACCCGTTGATGGGAAAGAGTTCGAATTGCTCGTGAGATTCATGCGCGAGCATCCCAACGTCTGGTCCAAAGTTAGTTGCCCGGAGCGACTTTCTGTAACTGGCAAACCCGCGGTGGATGGCGAGCAGGACGCTTACGACGACGTGGTGCCTTTCGCCCGGCGGCTCGTCGAGACATTCCCGGATCGGGTGCTTTGGGGCACCGACTGGCCGCATCCGAACCTGAAGGACCACATGCCGGATGATGGATTGCTGGTTGACTTCATACCTCGGATTGCTACAACTCCTGAGCTCCAGCGCAAGCTGCTGGTCGACAATCCCATGCGACTGTACTGGGGGGAATGATGAATACAACCAATGTTCGCGAGTATCGCCAGATACCCGGCACCTATGTCTTCGATGGAGCACATTGCCAAAAGGGATACGCACTGAACATGTTTTGCAAGTCGCTAGACGTGGAAAGCAATCGTGCAGCCTTTCGTGCCGACCCTGCCGGCTACCTAGCGAGGTTCAAGCTGAGCGACGAGCAGCGCCGTGCCGTGCTGGATCGTGACTGGCTGGGAATGCTGCGGCTAGGCGGAAACATCTATTACACGTTCAAGCTGGCGATTTTCGACGGTCTTACGATGCAGCACGTCGGTGCGGCCATGTCGGCCAACGGAATGTCGGTGGACGAGTTCCGCGAGATGATGATGTCTGGTGGCCGTCCGATCAACGGTAACCGCAGTGTCGAGGAGTGGCTTCATGGCTAGGTTCGTCGGAGGGGTAGGCACTTCACATGTGCCGTCAATTGGTGCAGCCATCGATCACGGAAAGACCCGGGAACCATACTGGAAACCGCTGTTCGACGGAGTGCAGGGCGCGCGTGACTGGATGGACCAGGTCAGGCCTGACGTGGTTATCGTGGTTTATAACGATCACGCGTCGAGATTCGGGCTCGATGTGACACCGACGTTTGCAATAGGCGTGGCGGACGAGTTTCCCCCACATGACGAGGGGTATGGCCCTCGGCCTGTGCCGGTGTGCCTCGGCGACCCGGCGTTGGCGTGGCACCTGACCGAATCGCTGGTATTGAACGATGAAATCGATTTGACGATGGTCGGCGAGATGTCGGTCGATCACGGTCTTACCGTGCCGCTTTCCCTGCTGTTTGGTCAGCCGGAGCGATGGCCGTGCCGTGTGATCCCGTTGTGTGTCAACGTTATCCAGTATCCTCAACCGACCGCGCTGCGCTGCTTCAAGCTTGGACAGGCCCTTCGTCGGGCAATCGATTCGTACGCCCCCGACATCAAGGTAGCGGTGCTCGGAACCGGTGGTATGTCGCATCAATTGCAGGGCGAGCGTGCCGGACTGATCAACGCGCCTTACGACAATCAATGGCTTGATGACATGGTGCGCGATCCGCTGTCGCTAACGAGGATCGGACATACAGAATTGCTGCGCGAGGCGGGATCAGAGGGACTAGAGATCATCATGTGGCTCATCATGCGCGGCGCGATGAATCAAAACGTCCGACAGATTCATCGGTTCTATCACGTGCCGGCATCGAACACAGCTTATGGCCTGTTGGTAATGGAGGACGCGTGACCACGCCGCTGAAGATCGCAGTCGCCGGTGCCGGGGCATTTGGCATTCAGCATCTGGACGCAATCCAGAACCTGGGTGTTGCGGAAGTGGTGTGCCTCATAGACGAAGACCTGCAAAAAGCGCGCGATATCGCGCAGCGGTACCGGATTGCACGGGCAAGCAACCGACTGGATGAGGTGCTGGCTCATCCCGATGTCGAAGCGGTTATTCTCTGCACGCCAACTCCGTTGCACGCCGGGCAGGCCGTCGTCTGCCTGCAGGCGGGCAAGCACGTACAAGTGGAGATTCCCCTTGCGGACTCGCTCGAAGATGCGGAAACGGTTGCGCTTTGGCAGCAGCGCACAGGGCTGGTCGCAATGTGCGGACATACGCGACGGTTCAATCCGGGGCATCAGTGGCTGCATGAACGCATTCGGACTGGCGAGTTTTCGTTACGCCAGCTTGATGTGCAGACGCATTTTTTGCGTCGGTCCAATACCAATGCTCTTGGACAACCGCGAAGCTGGACCGATCATCTGTTGTGGCATCACGCGGCTCATACGGTAGACCTGTTTCAGTATCAGACCGGTGAAGAAGTAATCGCCGCGAACGCGTTACAGGGGCCCGTTCATCCGGCGCTTGGGATTGCACTCGATATGTCAGTCCAGCTCAAGAGTCGTGGCGGCGCATTGTGCACGTTATCTCTCAGTTTCAACAACGATGGACCGTTGGGGTCAACCTTTCGATACATTGGCGACGGCTCGACCTATATCGCCCGCTATGACGTGTTGACGAACGGCGTGGGAGAATCGCTTGATCTCGGTATGGCCGAGCCAATGCTGAGCGGAGTAGCGCGGCAAGACCGGGAATTTTTTGCTGCGATCCGCGAATGCCGCGAACCGAATGCAAGCGTCGAAAGTGTACTTCCGTGTTATCGGGTCTTGCACCAGCTTGCCGGGCAGCTACTGTGAGCAGCCGGTTCATGGCTCAGGCTTGGGCGCATGATCAGCTCGTGTAACGGCGTTGATACTGCAGCAGGGCAAAGAAATGCGTTAATGGACGACGTTAGCGAAAGACATGTAAGCCGTGTTGTGCTGGCAAAACCATTAGTAATACTAAAAGTAAGACGGAATATTGGCCGGCCGACAGGCAATTTTTCGCTCCTTTTGCGGATTGCCGCGTTTGACGGACGCAAACGGATCGCCGTTCATCATTGATTCGAAAAACAAAAAAGATACCTTTTGAGGACTGGAGACATGAAACAAGTTCTGAACGCGGTGGTACTCGCATCCGCGCTGCTGGTGTCCGCTCAGGCTTATGCACAGAGCAGCGTGACCCTGTACGGAATCATCGATACCGGTGTGGATTGGGAAAGTCAGGCGGCCAAAGCACCCGGTCAAAAGAGCGCTTCCGGTTCCGCGGTCCGGATGACCTCCTTATCCAGCTCTCTCCCGTCGCGTTGGGGATTGCGTGGGAAAGAAGATCTCGGCTCGGGACTAAGCGCCATTTTTGAACTGGAGAGTGGCTTTGCACCGAACTCAGGTGCTCTCCAGAATGGTAACCGCCTTTTTGGCCGGTCGGCGTGGGTAGGACTTGAAACACCGTATGGCACGGTTCGCGCGGGACGTCAGATCAATATGACGTATATCGCGTTGATGAAGTCAACTGTCCTTGGGCCGGCCCTATATTCGTTGGCGGCGCTCGATCCATACCTGCCCAATAGCCGCTCCGACAACACGATAAGTTATTTCAACGATTTCCATCATTTCGTTCTGGGTGCTACCTACAGCACCGGCCGGGACGCTGCGAGCAGTCAGGGTAGCCCAACGGTAAATGGCGGGGCAGCATTCAACCCGGGTGCAACGAATTGTCCAGGCAATGCTCCAGGAAACTCTACTGCGTGCCGTCAGATTACAGCGTTGGCCGGGTACTGGGGGCCGGAGTACGGTCTGCAGTTCGTGTACGACCAGTTGCGGGGCGGCCCGGGCCTGTTGCCAGGCAGCGTTTCTTATGATCCGTCGATGCCATTGCCGCTCTCAAGTGCAGGTCAAAAGACGACGCGATATATGGTCAGTGGCTATTTCCAGTTGGGCGAGGTTGCGTTGCGTGGCGGCGTGATCCACCGAATGACGACGACGGCAACGGATTACCAGACCAACATTTTCTATGGCGGCGCGTCTTACATGCTCAAGCCAGATATCGCGCTGGACGCCGAGGTATCGAGGATCGCCACGACGGATCGCAAGAATGCAAACTACTACGTGATGCGCGCGACGTACCTCCTGTCGAAAAGAACGTCTGTCTACACGATGCTCGGCTTCATGCAAAACAACAGTCGCGCGTCCTATTCCGTTGGCGCGGGCTACTCGACCGTGGCGAGCGCGAAGCAGGTCGGTGTTCTTCTCGGCATTCAACAGCGTTTCTAAAAACGTGTCCCATGGCTTCTGGCGAGGCCATGGAATCTATGCTGTTGCGGGTGTCACCCGTCGATGGTTCTCTCGACGTCTCCATGGAACTGCACGAGTTGCTGTCGAACGACGTCGCGTACTAGCGAAGTACCCTGCGCAATCAGGGAGTCGTTCAGCGCACGCGCCGGTGTCGCAACGGAAAGACTGCATTTCAGAGTTGGCTTGCGAATTCGGTGCAGTCGCAGGTCGGAGTCTCCGATGCAGGGGTGCACGCCGCTCAATGGGATCACGGCACTTCCGTAACCTTTGCGGACCAGTTCGAGTATTGCCGTCAGATTTTCTATTTCGTGCACAACTTGCGGTGTCAGGCCGAGCGAGGCCATGGCTGTCGCCAGTGCCGCGTGCACCGCGTTATTGGTGCCCGCTGTCACGAGCGGGAGTGTCGACACGTCTGCGAGCGAAAGGGAGCGCGGCAGCGCTCTTCCAGCGCGTTGCGTCATCGGCCCGGACACAAGGTACAACTCCTCGTCGGCTAGCAGGCGTAATTCGGCGGAATCGCTGGGCGGCTGGTTATAGACCACTGAACAGTCGAGCTTGCCCGTGCCGACCATATCGACCAGATTCGCGGATAGGCCGTCGACTGTCCGCAGCGTCACTTCTGGCAAGTGCTCGCGGAACGCATCGATTAGCGGAACAACGACCGTGCGTGCAAGGCTGGGGGGTAGTCCGAGCACGAGGCTACCCTGCGCCGGCCCAACACTGCCTCTGACTGCGCGTTCCGCCAGCGCCACCTGACGCAGAACCATGGGAACGTGGTCAAGCAGCCTCTGACCTGCGTCGGTCAGAACAAGGCCGCGGCCGTTGCGCCGGAACAACTCTGTGCCAAGTTCCGCCTCTAGCTGCGCGACCTGACGGCTCAGTGCCGCCTGGGTCAACCCAAGCACGCTGGCCGCCCGCGTCAGGCTGCCGATCTCAGCGATGCGCGAGAAATGCTGAAGCTGCTTTATTTCCATTTGCCAGTTCTGTCCAAAGTGTATAACAGATATGCCGAAGATGAGATTTATCCCTGCCAGATATCACTATATCTTAACACTCATGGACACCGAGTGAACTGACAATGTCTCTGCAGCGATGGATCGTTTCATGGCGGCGCGGCCGCAGTGTTATCAGGAAGGCCCTGTTCGGCTCGTTTCTGACCTGCCTGGCGGGCACGTTGTTGAATGCGTTGCTTGACGGTCATCTCGATGTGTTAGGGCCAGCGGGCCTCATACGGCGGCTGGCCGTCGGTTACGCCGGATCGGCTGGCGTGGTGGTGCTCGCTTTCCCGCTGCTGTCTGGGAGGGCACGTCACCGGAGCCCCAGCGCCGATGCATAGGTACGTCAGTTGCAGCCGGATGCGTCCGCCCTTTACTTCTTGCCCTTTGAACAAAACACAGGAGACATTATGGACACCTC
>Ga0268254_10000508_pt1 | contig 21628 bp, 20 predicted proteins | sample AgamicOrSfrz_FD_200251 | JGI IMG/M metagenome (GOLD analysis project Ga0268254, IMG submission 200251) | Agave microbial communities from Guanajuato, Mexico - Or.Sf.rz (v2) (version 3) | ecosystem: Host-associated > Plants > Phyllosphere > Phylloplane/Leaf | place: Guanajuato, Mexico...
CGACTCCACGCCGATGATAGTGCGGATTGCCCGTGTGAAAGTAGGTAATCGTCAGGCTCCCCAGCAGCATCAGAAACCCCACCCCACAAAAGGTGGGGTTTCTGCGTTTACGCGGCGGTAAAACAGCGAGACCGACGACAGCAGTACGCCGTAATCAGGCTGGATTCAGCTCGTCCCGTCCCTCACTGCCTGCCGATCCGCAGTGCATCCGCGTAACCCGTCAGCTCCAGATAAGCCCGCCCGAGATCCGCGCCATCGCGGCTCACGCGCACCGCGCCCTCCCAGTACACCCCGCCGGTAGACTGTCGCGAGTCCAGTTCCTGGTCGTCCATCAGCGGATCGAGTTGCCATGTCAGCGCACCGGTTCGCACCGACATCGACAGCGGGTACGACGTGTTCGTGCGCGGCGAGCGCCATGTGGTTCATCTGCGGCACGCTGCGAATTCTCGCGAGAAGAGACGCTGCATATGAAGCGATTCGCAGTGGCCGCCAAAAAGACCGCTTGGCGGGCAACCTAACCGATTCAAACTATCATTGCCGCCCGTCGTGGCGAAACGCTCGCGAGAAGACTTGCAAACCGCGGTCGGCCCACAAAAACGGGATCACCCGCAGAGCAACTGCCGCTCAGCAGTCCTTCAGCGAACCCGGACCTCGGAACGATCGTTCCCCAATGGTTGTATTGCGGCGCCTCCACTACAGCACATTGCTGCCCTTGGCTGATCCGGCGGGGCAATGCCTCGCTCAGCGACCAAAGAGAAGCGATCACACTCCACCAAGGCCCAAAAAGCCCCATCCATCCCCGCAAAACCAGGTCGTTCGCAACCTATCTGAAATCGCTTACCTCATGAATGAAGTCAATAAGCGCACGCAGCGCCGGCGGCAAATGCCGGTGACCGGAATAGTAGAGGCATAAGCCCGGCACCGGTCTCACCCAGTCAGCCAGCACGCGCTCAAGACGGCCCTCGGCCAGGTCGTCCGCCACGTACCACTCGGCAAGTTGCGCTAGCCCCACGCCTTGTCGTACGGCCTCGCGCATCAGAATGGGCGCATCGAGTACCAACGCGCCCGGCACGTCCATGTTGAACCTCTCGGTTCCCCGGTCGAATTCCCAAGGCGACGGCACCCCGCTTGGCAGCCGGGCCCGGACGCACGAATGCTGCAATAGATCAGCCGGCGTCATAGGCTTAGGATGCCTGACGAAATAGTCAGCCGACCCCACTATGGCCACAGGTGTATCGGCCGTTATAGGCACGCGGATCATGTCGCCTGGAACGCGCGAACTCGAGCGCAGTCCGGCGTCGAACCCTTCCGCGATGATGTCCACCATCCGTCCTTCGGTAACGAGGTCGATCGTGATGCCGGGGTAGCGGTGCAGAAATCCGATCATAACGGGCTGGAACGTCATGAGCGCCGCGCCAAGCGAACTGTTGATCCGAATGGTTCCCGTCAGCTTGTCTTCGCGCTCGCTCACCGCTGCCATTGCATCCTGGATGTGCGCTACCGCAGGTCGGATCTGATCCACGAATCGCTGACCGGCCTCTGTCAGGGAGACGCTGCGCGTCGTACGGTGAAACAGGCGCACGCCCAGTCTTGCCTCCAGGCCCGCCACCGCGTTACTCACGGCCGATGTCGACATGTCGAGATCAACTGCGGCCGATCGGAAACCTCGCCGTCTCGCCACCGCCAGCACAACCTCGAGTTCGGTCAAACCGCTTCTGTTCATTGTTCTGGTTTCCGCGATAAGTCATCCCTGACTGCCCATATTATCAAATCAATGCCGCGCCCCCAGACTATCTGTATCCCGGCGACCGCCGGCGCTTTTGGGGAATCAATATGTGGAACATCGACAAGGCGTACATCGACGGAAAGTTCGTCCCCGTGCACGGCGACGAAGTGATTGAGACGACCAACCCATCGACGGAGCAGGTCATCGGCACCGCAACGCTGGCTAACCGTGACGACGCCAGGTGCGCAATCGCAGCCGCCCAACGCGCTCAGCAGACGCTCGCGCGCACCGGTAAAGCCGAGCGCATCGATATGCTGATGAGACTGCAGACGGCCGTTCTTGCAAGTACCGAGCGCATTCGTGACGCCACGATCGACGAATACGGCGGTCCTGTCGCGCGCGCTCAATGGGTCAGTGAATATGCGTCGCAGTGCTTCGCCAATACAGCGAAAGCGCTCGATGATTACCCGCTGACACGCCGTGTGGGAGACGCCACCGTGTTCATGGCGCCGGTCGGCGTGGCTGGCCTTATCGCGCCCTGGAACAGCACGGCCGGCACGATTTGCAGCAAGCTGGCGTCGGCGATCGCGGCCGGCTGCGCCTCGGTCATCAAGCCTAGTGAGTTGAGTCCCATCCAGACTATGGTGGTCGCCGAAGCACTGCACGACGCCGGCTTGCCGCCGGGCGTCTTCAATATTCTGCTCGGGCGGGGCGCGGACGTCGGCGACGAAATCAGCACCAATCCCGGCGTAGCGAAAATTTCGTTCACCGGCTCGACGCCGACCGGCAAGCTCATCGCCCGTGCCGGGCTTGAAACGATGAAGCGAGTCAGCCTGTCGCTAACCGGCAAATCCGCCTCCGTCTTACTGGACGACGCAGATCTCGACAGTGCAATTCCGCTCGCATTGAACGCCGCCTTCATGAACAACGGCCAGGCGTGCGTGGCCGGTACGCGGCTTCTGGTACCGCGATCCCGCCTCGACGAGGTGATCGAACAGGTCAAGGCAGCGGTCGCAACCATGCGCGTGGGCGATCCGCGCGACCCATCCACGGTCGTGGGGCCGCTCGTCAACCGGGCTCAGTACGATCGCGTGCAGCGTTTCATCCGCCGAGGGATCGAGCAAGGCGCTCTGCTGGTGACGGGAGGCGAGGGCCGGCCGGCAGAACTCGATAAGGGCTATTTCGTGAACCCGACGGTGTTCGCGGGCGTACGCAACGACATGGACATCGCGCGTGAAGAAATCTTCGGTCCAGTGTTGTCGATTCTGGAGTACGAAAACGAGAACGACGCCATCCGGATCGCGAACGACTCGGTCTACGGTCTTCAGGCGTATGTGTTCTCATCGCAGACCGGGAGGGCGGAGCGCGTCGCGTCGCAACTGGAAGCAGGCACGGTGTTGATCAACCGCATCAAGCCCGAACTTCTCGCGCCGTTCGGCGGCCTGAAGCAGTCTGGATTGGGGCGGGAGTTTGGCGTGTTTGGTCTGGAGGCATTTCTGGAGCCGAAGTCCATCGTCTCGGCGTAGTGAGGCAGAACGGGTCACACCGCATATCCCCGCGGCGCCTCCGCAATTACGGTTCGTGGAGTCGCCGCTTTTCGAACAGTTGCGCGCCGTCGCGCAACCTTTCTGAAACGCAGTGCAAAAAACAGCGCGCAAAAGCACTGCGTTCAGCGCTGCATATCTACCTCACGCCTGTTCGCAAGAACAGCCCGAGCCTCGCGGACGCGCATTTTCCCAGCATCCAGGTTCATCTCTGCTGCATCGCAAACCTTCAAACTGTAGCAGGTACAGTTGGCTGTCTGTAGTCGACATCTGTACCTTTTAAAAGGGTACAAAACACCTATCATTCGCGCATCCGCTTCCAAACAGAATGAGAGCAACTGGAGAACGAAGATGATTGCGTATCCGACTCAGTCAGGTAACGCGCTGCTCGAACGGCCGACGCGGGATCGTACGCATTCGGTTCGACATCCGCGGCGGTTGAGAGGGCGGGCAGGCCGGGCAGGTCGCGTGGGCGCGGTGCTTCTGTTGGCGGGCCTCACTGTCTATTGTGCGCACTTGGGGGAAGCGGTTGCATGGTCCTCGCTGAAAGGCGCCAGCTTGCCGCTCTTCGCAGCCGCCGTCGTCGGAATAAGCCTTGGCGTCGCGGCGACTCTTAAGGCGGTCGAACTGTTGAGCACACTGCGGCAGCTCTCTGCCGCGATAAAAGCAGACACCGGGGAAGGTACAGAGGCCATGTTGTCCGAGGACGGACCGCCGCCGATCGCCAGACTGGCTCGCGCAATCAACGCGGCCGCCCGCTATCGCGCCGGTCGTCAGGCCGAGCTGCTGCAGGTGCTCGCCGCCTATGCGCACGATCAGCGCACGCCGTTGACACGCATGGGCATGCGCTGCGAGTTGGTCGAAGACCCAGCGGTACGCGACGCATTGCAGCGCGATCTCGCGGAGATGGCCCAACTGGTCGAAGCCAGCGTGTCTTGCGCGAAGATGCAATGCAGCGTCGGCGAGCGGACACAGCGGGTCGACGCGGACAATCTGCTGGGCACACTGGTCGGCGATTACCGCGACGCCGGGCGCACCGTGGCATTGGAGGGGAGCGTGGGGCGTCCGCTTGTCACCTGTCCGCATGCGCTGCGCCGTGTGCTGATGAACCTCATCGACAACGCGCTCCGCTACGGTGGCGACGCGCGCCTGTGTGTCCGCGTCGAAGCTCGCCAGCTTGTGCTGGCCGTAGTGGACTCCGGGCCCGGCATTCTGCCTGCGCAAATGGACGCAGTGTTTGCGCCTTGGTACAGGTCTCCGGAGACATCCGCGCGTGCGCCGGGTTCAGGACTGGGGCTCGCGATCGCACGGCGTCTGACGCTCGCAATGCGCGGCGAACTGCAACTGGAAAACCGCTGCGCAGGCGGCCTCGAAGCGCGGCTCACCTTGCCACTCGCGACCGCCTGAATAACCTGGCATAAAAATCGCCCCTTCGTTTCTGCAGGCAGGGCTTGCATACTCAATCGACACCCGGAACAGGTACACCGCGAACCCCGGTTCGCACACGCACCTCTCACGTTCTTCGGAGACACGTTCCAACGGTGCGTCACCGGATACTTTCCGATACCGGGCCGACACATCCGGGATACATTTCGCGCTTCTAATGGACACATGGCGCGAGGTTAGCAAGGTCGAGAAAGCACTCGACGCAATACGTGCCCAGGCACATCGTAGTTGCAGTGATGGTTCTTGCAGTGACAGTTCTATAACTCAAACGATTCTCTCTCATACTTCAAAGGATCAAATCATGAAACTTCGACATCTCGTCGTGAGCAGCGGCCTCGCGATTGCCGTCGCCGCATTCGCGTACACGCCGGCCTTCGCGGCGGACGCGGCGGCTGCCGCGTCGGACAGCACCGCAGCGACCAGCAAACCGGCGCCGACCAAGAAGTCGGTTCGGGCAGCTAATCGTGCCTTCTCCAAGACGGTCCATAAGGCGATCTTCAAGACCAAAGGTCTCGAACAGTCGACGATCGCCGTTTTCGGCGATGCAAAGACGGGGCATGTAACGCTGTCCGGTCAGATCGAAAGCGAGGACCAGGAAGGTATCGCGGTCAACGCTGCAAAGAAGGTGCCGGGCGTGACCTCGGTCAGCAGCAAGCTGACGCTGCGCGAGCAAGGCGGAGGCTGATACACCAGGGCGACACATGGCGCAGCGTCTGAACGCATAACTGCGCCGCACGTGTCGTCACCGGCAAGCCTCGGGCCGTTTCGCACTATGTCCACGCACGCTACTGGAGATGGATCGATGACCGTACCTTCCAAAGACCATATCGTGGTTCGCGCGCTGCTGAACGTGCTCGATCCGTCCGCCGAGCAGCTCGACGCGTGCGCGAAAAAACCGTTCGTGAAGCTCAAGAAGCGCGGCGTCAACGCATGTGCGCCCGCCGCCGACGACAATCGCCGCGTGGTGGGACGGCCAGCCAACATCGTGGTGGTCGAGCGCCTGTCGGCGTGCACGATCAGCGTCTCGTGGAGCGACGCGTGTTCCGGCCGCTACACCGAACAGATCTGGTGCAGCGGTCTCGCTCACGTCGCCGCCGTCTGTGCGCTGACGGGCCGCGCGATCCATCGCGGCGATCAGGTGTTTCGTCCACGCACACGTGAAGTGCGTGTGCCGCCGAATCGCCATCAGATGATTCTTGCCGCGACTATCGGTCATCGCGCCGACCTGGCAATCGCGGGAACGTGACACTACTGGTTTTTGAAGCTCGACGCTCGCGGCTCGCGTCTTCGTGAGCGCAGCAGAACGAGCTTCGGTTCAACCAGTCATGCGGATTCTCCCAATGCGCCCATTCAGCGCCTTTTTCGTGCTCATCGGCACCTTGCTAGCAGCGAGCGGGTACGGAGCAACGTTTTTCCTCTCGATGCATTTCCGCTCAATGGGAGGGAACGACCTCGACACCGGACTGGCGCTTGCGGAAGCGACAGTTGGCACGCTCGTCGGAGTCCCGCTGGTGGGCTGGTTCGCTCAGCGCATCGGCGCCGCTCGCACGACCGCTCTTGCGGCGTTGTGCATCGGTTTGGGCGTGGCGGGGTTTGCGTTGATCGACCGCATGAGCGGTTTGAGCGTATTTCCAGGCTTTCTCGTGGGATTCGGCTGGGGCGCGTTCTGTCTTGCTGCGCCGATGGCGCTCGCGGAACGCACGAGCGATACGGACCGCGGCTTCTGGTTCATGCGTTTCGGCACGATCCAGATGGCCGGCATCGGCGGATGTCCTGCCGCGGCCGCGTTCGCTATTCGTTCATGGCATTGGCCGCTTACCAGCGTGCTCTATCTCGTCGGTGGTTTGTGCGCGCTTGCCGCGCTGATGCTCGAAGTTTTCGGCCGGATCTCGCCGCATTCGTCGGCGTCACCCGTGCAGGAGCGCTGGCTGCGTCAAATAGGCGCTATCAGCCGAACGCGTGCGGCTTATCCGATTGTGATGATCTCGCTGTGCGCCTGCGTTTTCTCAGGCTTGATGACGTTCCAGATGTCTTTCGTGCAAGGCACGCATGCACAGGCGGGTACCTTTTTCAGCCTGTATGCGGTGACCGTCGTGGCCGCCCGCTGGCTGCTGACGCGCGTCGTGATCCGGCTACATCGCGCAGTCGCGACGAAGCTGCTGCTCGGCATCATGGTGCTCGGCATCGCAGCGATGTCCGCGGTGCCGTACTACACCGGGTTCCATGCCGCGAGTGCCGTGTTGCTCGGGACCGGTTACGGTCTCGTCTATCCGACCATTCAGGCGCAGGCGGTCAACGACTCCGCCGCGATGCACCGGCCGGCCGCGTTGACCTGGTTCGTCGTCGCGTACTTTGTCGGCACGTTCGGTTTTCCGGCGATCGGCGGCTGGGTGCTCGTTCATCTGGGCAAGATCGCTTTGATTGCGCTGATCGCGATATGTGGCCTCGCGGCGCTCATGCTCGCGATCATGCGTGACAAGCATGACAGGCACAGCATTGGGCCATTTGCTGGGGCTTGAATAGCCACGGGTTGCGAGTGCGCCGCGTTAAGGCGCAAGCGCGCGCAACGCATTGACGAATCGTTCGTCGGCGAGATAAGCGACGTTGAACCGCGAGTATGCCGAGACGCGTTCCGAAGCAGGCGAGAAAACGGCGCCGGGCGCGAGAATCACGCCGCGCTCCAGCATTGCCTTCGCGAGTTTCATTGAGTCGGTCCATTCGGGCAACGAGGCCCACAAGTACATGCTTTGCTCGCTTTCCTTGAAGATCTCCGCGCCCAGCTTTTTGAGCGCGGTTTTTGCCGTCGCGGTCGCGCGCTTCAATTTTTCCTGAAGTTGATTCGTATGCCGAAGGAAATGGCCGTCGCTGACAATGGCCGCGAGCGTCCGCTCGCTGTATTCCGAACTGCTTACGTGAATGAGCATTTTTACGTCGGCGAGATCGCTCGCGAGCGCCGCATTGCACGCGAGAAAGCCGACGCGCAATGCCGCCGACACGGACTTCGAAAAGCTGCCCACATAAATGGTGCGGCGCAGTTGATCGAGTGTAGCGATACGTGTCAATGATCGCGGCCGCAGGTCGGCGAAAGCGTCGTCTTCAACGATGACCGTGTCGTGTGTTTCGGCAAGTTGCAGAATGCGATACGCCTTGGCGGCGCTCGTGTCCGTGGCCGTTGGATTATGTCCGACCGATTGCGTGAAGAACAGCTTCGGCCGGTACTCGATCATGCAGCGCTCGAGTTCGGCGAGATTCGGTCCGTCTACTTCGCGCGGCACGCCGATGATATTCGCGCCGCTCAATTTCAGTTTGCCGAACAGCGGGTAGTAGCCAGGGTCGTCCACGAGTACGGTGTCGCCCGGCCGCACGAAATAACGCAATACGAGATCCATGGCCTGATTGGCGCCATGCGTGAGAACGATCTGTGAAGGCGCGGCCTCGATCTCATAGCCGGAGAGCTTCTGTTGCAGCGACTGGCGCAGCGGCAGATAGCCGTAGCGGCTGCCATAGCGAAATAGCGACGCGACGCCGGTGCGCACCACCCGCTGATGGTACTGATCGAGTCGAGTCGCTTCGAGCCATTCGATAGGCGGAAAGCCTTCGCCCAGATTGAGAACGTCGGGCTTGACCTGCAATTGCTCCCGCATTAACCAGACGGTATCCATCGCGCGATCGAGCACGCCGCTTTCTTCTGCTTCAGTCGCGGCTCTTGCTCTTTGCGCGACATAAAAGCCGGAGCCCCGCCGAGGCTCGATCAGTCCGCTCGCGGTAAGCATTTCGAATGCGCTGATCACCGTGTTCTTCGAACAACCGGACGCATCAGCATATTCCCTGATCGAGGGAAGTTTGGCGCCCGCCGGAATCACGCCTTCTTCAATCTGTTTGGCGAGATTGTCTGCCATGGAACTCGACAGACTCGCACTTCTACGCAAGCTCATTAACGCGACTCCGGCGGGATATAAAAGTGTCACTGGTACAGCGGTGCAACTGTAAGCACCAACTGTACCTTTTAAAGGGGTACGGTCCGCCTATTATTGATCCTTTAATTCATAGTCGCAAGCACGAATGAACGCGGCGACCGTAACCCGAGGACAGTAATGGCTATTGATTCGACGCTGCCGAATTTCCGTTCACTCAACCCGCAGGAGCGTCTCGCTCATATCTGCAAAGCGGTCGGTCTGGATGACGCGCAATATTCGCAATTGGCAAAGCCCGGCGCGTTGCCGCTCGAAACGGCGAATGGAATGATCGAGAACGTGATCGGTACTTTCGAATTGCCGATGGCGGTGGCCGGCTACTTCCAGATCAACGGCAAAGACGTCATCGTGCCCATGGCAGTGGAAGAGCCGTCCATCGTCGCGGCGGCTTCGTTCATGGCGAAACTTGCGCGAGTAAGCGGCGGTTTTCAGACGTCGAGCACCGGACCGCTGATGCGCGCACAGGTTCAGGTGGTCGGCGTGAGCGATCCCTATGGCGCGAGATTGGCGATCCTCAAACACAAAGACGAATTGATCGGCCTTGCGAATAGCCGCGACAAAGTACTCATCGGCTTGGGTGGCGGTTGTCGCGACATCGAAGTGCACGTGTTTCCGGACACGCCGCGCGGTCCGATGATAGTCGCGCATCTGATCGTCGACGTGCGCGATGCGATGGGCGCGAACACCGTCAATACGATGGCCGAGTCCATCGCGGAACGCGTGGAGCAGATAGCCGGCGGCAAGGTGCGTCTACGCATTCTGTCCAATCTCGCCGACTTGCGGCTCGCGCGTGCTTCCGTACGCTATTCGGCGGACACGCTCGCTACAAAAGACTATTCCGGTGAGGAAGTGATCGACGGTGTGATCGACGCGTATCTCTTCGCCGCGATTGACCCTTATCGCGCGGCGACGCATAACAAGGGCATCATGAACGGCATCGATCCGGTGATCGTCGCGACCGGCAATGACTGGCGCGCAGTGGAAGCGGGTGCGCATGCGTATGCGACGCGCGGCGGCCGTTATACGTCGCTCACAACGTGGGAAAAGGCGCAGAACGGCGACCTCGTCGGCACGATCGAGATGCCGATGCCGGTCGGACTCGTCGGCGGCGCTACGAAGACGCATCCGCTCGCGCGTCTCGCACTCAAGATCATGGACGTGAAGTCGGCACAGGAACTCGGCGAGATTGCAGTCGCCGTTGGCCTTGCGCAGAATATGGGTGCTTTGCGCGCGCTCGCAACAGAGGGCATTCAACGTGGCCATATGACCTTGCATGCACGCAATATCGCTTTAGGTGCGGGCGCAACGGGTGACGATGTTGACTGGGTAGTCAAGCAAATGATAAGTTCGGCTGACTTCCGCACTGACTTCGCAATAGAAGTTCTACAGCGTCCGCGACATGCATGACATCTGCGCGGATACGATTTTGCCGGGGCCGCAATCGACGGTCCTCGCAAAGCGAGACGGCGCTCTGCCGGCACCGGCTATTCCGTTGTACCGGCGCGCCGCGAACATCGCGCCAATAGTGAACGCGCAAACGCGCGCCGATTCGCAACCACGCGGAGTACTTTCCCGCTATATGACTGAGCTTTCGCTGTTGCGTGTGAGTTGCGCTTGCTTGAGCAGCGCACATCGTGCGTGACATCTTCGCTGATTAAATTAGACGGAACCTAACCGCAACTCGAAGTCCCACGGCGATGTTCTCGCCGTGCATGAGGCGTCGCGAGGCGCACTCCCAGAATAAAACATCTTGGTCAGGAGACAGACATTGAAATCATCCAGTGCCAGTGCAGCGACGGCCGCCGGCGACGGGTCGGGCATTCACGCGCACGTCGACGCGTCCACCTTGAAGCTTGCCGAAGTATGGGGCGATACCGTCGATCTTCGCCATCTGGCGTGGTCGGTGGCCTTAGGCGTGGCAATTAGCGTCGCCGCGTTCGAGGCGGGCAAAGCGGTGCTGTCGTCCGCTGTCAGCGACGCGGCCATCGTGCGTGCCTACGCAATGCTGATCGGCCTGGGCGGATGCCTCGCGGCGGGCGCGCTCAGTGCGTTCTTTTTCAAACCCAAGCGCGTGGTGACCGACCACACGGTTGGCGAATCGGACCGCCAGCATGTGTTGAAGCAACTCGCTGAAGAAGGAGGCGGCATTGGATCGATCGCCGATCTTCCGCCAAACGCTGCGGCCGAATTAAAAGAGTTGGGACTCTACGATCTGTTCGCCGCATACGAGTTATCCGAGCAAGCCGCGCAAGCAAAGGGAGAACGCTGATGGACTCGCTGATCCAACAGTTTCCGATGGCCTTGGCAATGGGACTGCTCGGCGCTGTCGTCTTCGCGGCGATCGGCCTTGTTTCCGGCACCGACGAAACGACCACGATCGCACCGTTGACCTTGCTGGTCGCATTGCTCGGCGTGCCGCCGGCCGGCGTATTCACGTTCTTCATGGCGGGCGCGGTTGCCAAGCACATGACCCACGCCATTCCCACCGCATTGCTGGGCATTCCCGGCGACACGATGGCCGCGCCGCTTCTCCAGCAAGCCGCGATGCTGCGCTCGCTTGGTGTGCCTCATATCGCGTTGCGCAAGATGATCTCCGGCGCGATCGTGGCGGCATTCGTTGCATTGCCTTTCGCCGTGCTGTTCGCCGTCATGCTCGCGCCTTTCGGCAGTCTGATCACGCGCGCCGCGCCGTGGGTGTTTCTGTTCGCGGCGGTTTGCATCGCGTACTTTTCGGCGGGACGGTGGGCTTCGGTGCTTCTACTGATTCCGTTCGTGTTGCTGATAGTCGGATTGCAAACGCTCACGCGCAGTCACGGCGTCAATCTTAGCGTCAGCTATTTTCTCGGCATTGCAATTGGCCCGCTGATTGCCGACCTGTTCTCGATACTCTCGCCGGTCGAACGCAGACGCATGCGTCGCGACCACGTGTCGAACTTTGCGCTCGCGCCGGACCTCAAAGGGTGGAGCGGTTACTTTCCGAATCCGCTGAAAGTACTCGACCGGCAACAGACGGCATACACGGTCGGGACGGCGGCGGTATCGAGCGCGACCTTCGTGTTCAGTCCGGTCGCGATGACGGTACTGATGGGCGAGATAGTCGGCGCGCGAATCCGTCATGCGTACCATCGTTTGACGACGGTCATTGCCGTGCGTAACGGCGTGACCGAAGCCACTTACATTGCTGAAGCGCTGATCCCGTTGATCGCATTCGGACTGCCGCTCAGTCCTGTAGCCGCGGGTCCTGCCGCGCCGCTTTTCAATGCGCCGCCGCGTTTCACCGTGAACACGGCGACCGGTCACATCGACAACCTTCACACGCTGATGACGACCTGGCAGTTTCTCGTCTTCGGTCTGTTGTCCATCGTGCTGGCCGCGTTGATCGCTTATCCGCTCGCGATGAACTATGCACACCGCGCCGCTTCTTTCGTCGCGCGCAAGCTGAGTCACGAGGCGATTATCGCGACGTTCTCCGGGCTGATCGTGGTGATCGGTCTTTGGGAAGGGCAATTGCTGGGGCTTGCCGTGATCCTCACGGTCGGGCTGTTTGGCGGATTGCTGTCGCGTCTGTTTGCGTTCAATGCGGGCGTCCAGTTCATGGGCTATTACGCCGCCGTGCTGAGCGTGCCCGCGATCATCAAACTGTTCTAACAGGCAGGCGCCGCGCGCCTGCTGCGATGACTTCAAATCGCCAGCAGGTCAGCCGCGCCGGGCGCGCATCAAGCGGTAGGCGAAACAGAGCTCAGGAACTGGTGAATTTCGGAGACAACCGCCGCGCCGTCGCCCACTGCGGCGGCAACGCGTTTGGCCGAAGCCGCCCGCGCATCGCCGATCGCGAACACGCCCGGCACGTTCGTCTGCAAAGCGAAACAGGCCGTTTCCGGCCGCACTCCCGCGGTATAGCCCGTTTTGACGAAGCCGCGTTCGTCGATCTCGACGCTGCAATCGCGCAGCCAGCGTGTGTTGGGATCCGCGCCGGTGAACAGGAACAGGTGGCGCGTGGCGACACAATGCGGCCCGTCAGGCGTATCGCAGACGACCGATTCGAGTCCCCACTGATCGCTCGTAACGGCCGATACGACCGTGTTCGTATGCAGCACGATATTGCCAAGCGACGCGATGCGATCGATCAGGTAACGCGACATGCTTTTCGCAAGATCGTCGCCGCGAATCAACATATGAACGCGGCTCGCATGCGAAGCGAGGAATACCGCCGCCTGACCCGCCGAGTTGCCGCCGCCAATCAGCACGACCTCGGCGCCCCGGCACAAACGCCCTTCGACGGACGACGCCCAGTAGTAGACGCCGCGTCCGTTCACCGCGTCGAGCCCGGCAATCACGGGTTGCCGGTATGCCGCTCCTGTTGCGATGACGACCGTGCGCGATGCGATCCGCTGTCCGTCTTCGAGCGTGAGCTGCAGCGGCGTTTGTGCGCAATCGAGCGTCTCCACTCTCGCGGGCAGTACGATTTCCGCGCCGAACTTAACGGCCTGAACGAACGCGTTCGCGGCCAGTTCGTGGCCCGACACGCCGGTGGGGAAGCCGAGATAGTTTTCGATGCGTGCGCTCGCGCCGGCCTGGCCGCCCGGACCATGGCCGTCGAACACGATCACCGACAGACCCTCCGACGCGGCATATACCGCCGCGGCAAGACCCGCCGGCCCCGCACCGACCACGGCGACGTCATATGTGCGGGCCGCGTCGACGTCGAGCAGAAGGCCGAGCTTCGCGGACAACTCGCGCGCGTCGGGGTTGCGCAATAACGTGCCGTCCGCGAGCATCACCACGGGATAATCGTTTTCACCGCCGCCCACACTCGCGAACAGTTCGCGCACTGCGGGATCGGTGTCGGGATCGGCGACCGAATACGGATGATCCAGCCGATGCAGCAAGCCTTCGAGCGCGACCAGATTCATGTTGCCCGCGGGGCCGATAAGCACCGGCCCGCAACCTTCATGCACGAGACCGAAGCGGCGCAGAATCACCGAGCGCATGATCGTCTCGCCGATGTGCGCGTCGGCGACCAGCATCGCGCGAATCTGTTCGGGCGGAATCATCAACGCTTCGACGTCGGTGAGCGCGAGCCCGTCCGCGAGCGCGGGTTTGCCGCTCAACTGCGCGACTTCGCCGAGGAACTGGCCGGAGTTCAATTCGGCGATGACCTGCGAACGGCCGAGGCCGTCGCGCCGCGTAAGCCGGGCTTGTCCGCTAAGTAGCACGCGCATGCCGAGGCCCGGCTGTCCCGTGCGAAACATCACATCGCCCGCGTTCCAATGTTCGAGCGTGCCGAAGCGCAGCATTTTGCCGATGTCGGTTTCGCTGAAACGCGGATAGAGGTGATCGCGCGGCGCACCGAGCGATGCGGGAAGGCGCGGCGCCGATGTGTGTTTGCTGCTTCGATCGTGGTTCATCGGATACCTTTCCTTGCACGCGGACCGCGCGTCGCCCGGCGCGCAACACGGATTGGCGGGCAGGCAATCATGCCGCCGGCCACAGCGACGGTCAAGACAAACGAAGGTATGCCCGCGCAGACATGGACTGTCCACCGGCAGAAGGTCTTCGGGCCCGGTTCCTAAGCTCGACTGACCATATTCGACGGCCTTCGCTCATACCTACATATGATGGCACTCCGCGCCTCGAACGATATGCTTCTATCACGGGCGATGACGGCGAGCGACTTCCTTTCATCCGACATGCTCGAATGAACAAGCCGCCTTCGCACGGCGACCAGATGCCTGCTGCGAAGACCGTCGAAACGCTCGTGCGATTTGAACGCGAGTATCGATGTGCGCGCATCGCGGCGGCGATAGGAGAATCTCCATGACGATGATTGCGTTGATGCCATCCGATTCCACTCGCCGATCGCCTGAACTGGTTCGAGCAGATGCCGAAGACTCGGCGTTGCGGCCGGCCGTTGGAATTCGTCGCCTGCTTGTGACTGGCCGGACCCGCAACACAGCGGCAATCGCTGCGTGCGCATTGTTCGTGCCGCTCTTCGACCTGGGTGGCCGGGCGATCACGCTGTTCGTGACTCGCTGTTTCGCCGGAACTGGTTCAGTGGCGATCGCCGCAGGCGTGGCCGTCTCGTTGTCGCTGTTCGCCGCCGCATTGTGGATGTATGTGCGGTATCTGCGTGTGAGCATCGAGCATGTGACAAAGGCGATCGAGTTGCACAGTGCAAGCGACGAGCATGCGCCGCTCCCCGAGCGCGGCCCATCTGCGGTGTTGCGGTTGACTCGTGCAATCGATTTCACACGCGGCCGTCATGCGGCCCGCCTCGCGGAACTGCTCGATAGTCAGGCCGCTTACGCACACGACCTGCAGGTACCGCTTAAACGCATGGGTGTTCGCTGCGAGACGCTCGACGATCTCGCGTTGCGGCGTTCGCTGACGCGCGACCTCGCCGAAATGAAGCAGCTAGTCGAGGCGAGCATGGCTTGCGCGAGAATGCAGTGCAACGTGGAAGAGCCGCGGACTCATGTGTCTGTCGACGCGCTGCTAAACGGCCTGATCGACGACTATCGCGATGCCGGGCATTGCATCGAGCTCGAAGGCGAGGTCGGTTATTCGATCGAGACATGCCCGCATGCGCTTCGTCGCGTCCTCGTCAATCTGATCGACAACGCATTGCGTTACGGCAGCGACGTGCGTTTGCATTTGCGAGCCGAAGCGCAGGCCGTGGTGTTTGCCGTGCTGGATAACGGACCAGGCATTGAACCGTCGCAGATGGAAGCAGTATTCGCGCCGTGGTATCGCGCGCCGCGCACTGCCGCGCGCGCGCCAGGTTCGGGCCTCGGTCTCGCGATCGCGCGGCGACTCACCCATGCGATGCACGGCGAGCTTTGTCTGGAAAACCGCCTGACGGGAGGCCTCGAAGCGCGGCTCACGTTGCCGTTAATCGTCGCGTGAACGACGCGACGTCGCGCGCCTCCTTCTTGCCGTTGCTGCATCGCCGTTCACGTGCACCAAGCGTGCGGACTTTCGTAGCGCAATGTATCTGCGGCGCTTCTGGAAAAAGTGGCTTGCAAAGCGGCATCAGTCGGAAATACGGCGGATACGTTGAGCCGTTCAAATAAGAATTCTTATTGGAGGCAACATGAGTGAACTATGGCGATTGTCCGCGGCCGAGCTTGCCGGGCTGGTCAGGACCCGCAACGTGTCTGCGCGCGAAGCGGCGCTCTCCGCGCTGGAGCGGCTCGATGCGGTGAATCCGAAAGTCAATGCAGTGGTCGCGCATCGGCCCGAACTGGTACTCGAGCAAGCGGATAACGTGGACCGCGCAATAGCGCGCGGCGAAGATCCGGGGCCGCTTGCCGGCGTGCCGGTCACGACGAAGATCAATACTGACCACGCCGGTTTCGCGACCACCAACGGTACGCGGTTGCAGGAAAACCTCGTGGCGCAAACCAATAGTCCCGCCGTCGACAATCTGACGAAAGCCGGTGCGGTGCTGCTTGGCCGGAGCAATTCGCCGACCTTCGCGCTGCGCTGGTTCACCTCGAATCAGGTGCACGGCCGCACGCTGAATCCGCGCAACGCGAAACTGACGCCGGGCGGCTCGACTGGCGGTGGGGCGGCAGCGGTCACGGCGGGCATCGGCCAGCTTGCGCTCGGCACCGACATCGGCGGCTCGTTGCGCTATCCCGCCTACGCATGCGGCGTCCACGGGCTGCGGCCGACCTTCGGTCGCGTGCCGGCCTTCAACGCTTCGTCGCCGGAACGCGCGATCGGTGCGCAACTCATGTCCGCAACCGGACCCATCGCGCGAACCGTGCAGGACCTGCGCCTCGGTCTCGCCGCGCTCGCCGCGGCTGATCTGCGCGATCCCTGGTATATGCCGATGCCGCTCGAAGGACGCGCGGTGCCGTTGCACGCGGCCATCTGTCTGCGGCCGGGCGGCTTGCAGATCGCGAAGGAAGTAGAGGACGCCTTGCTCGACGCCGCGCGCCGTTTGGTCGATGCCGGTTGGACCGTCGAGGAAATCGACGACGTGCCGGCGATTCGCGAAGCCGCGCAATTGCAGGAGCGGCTGTGGCTAGGAGACGGCTTCGGGACGCTCGCCGACATGGTGGCGAGCGACGGAGATCCTGGCGCACACGCGGTGGTCGCGGCCGCGCGTCTCAAAGTGAAAGACCTGCCTGCCGATGTGATCAGCCGTTCGCTCGTGAGGCGCACGACGTTGCTGCGTCAATGGCGGCTGTTTCTCGACCAGTACGCGGTCGTGCTGATGCCGGTTTCGTCTGAACTCCCGTTCCCCGACGACCTCGACATGCAGGGCGCAGCGGGCTTCGACCGCGTGTGGGAAGCACAACTGACGATGCGCGCTTTGCCTGCGATGGGTTTGCCGGGTCTGGCGGTAACGACGCAACTCGTCGACGGCGTGCCGGTCGGCGTTCAGATCGTCGCCGCGCACTTTCGTGAAGACCTGTGCCTGCTCGCCGGCGAGGCGATCGAAGCGCGTGGTACACCCGCGTCGCCTGTCGATCCGGATTGCTAAGTATGTGAAGGTCCGCGCTGTGAAGCACTTGGGGTCGCGAACCACCTGTTGTGCGCGTAACGCAACTTCACGGTGCGGACTATCCGACGCTATGCCGACGGCAGCGTGACGGTGACAATAGTCGATCCGCGCAGGCGTTCGGCCAGATCCAGATGAACCGGCCGCTCGCCCAGCCAGCGCAAGAACCCCTTCTGCGTTCGGTGGCCGACCACCACGATATCCGAATTGAAGTTGGCCGCGTGTCGCGAGACGGCGTCCGCCGTGCGTCCGAAAGTAAGGTAGCCGTGCGCGGTGACGCCGCTGTCCGCGAGTTTGCCAATGGCGGTTTGCAACGTATGGCGCGCGAATTCTTCGAGGCGGCTGTAGGCGAGGTCGCTCAGCATGCCCGCAGAGTGCGCATTCGCGCCGGCCGGGTCGACGACCGACACCACATCGACTGCGGCCGACAACGCCAGCGAGAGTTGCGAGCAACGCGACAACGCGGCTTGGGACTCGGCTGTGCCGTCGTACACGAGCAGCATTCTGAAAAGAGATGACATGTATGTCTATCGCAAGTAGGGCATGAGGGGCGGTGCTGACACAACAACACGCCACCGTGCACGTTTATTCCCGCTTGACGGAGCCGGCGCTATCTCGCCGTTTTGCAGTCGTCATCGAACAGCGCGCCGATGGTCCGCCGCGCGCGCGACAGCCGGCTCATCACGGTGCCCACAGGTATCTGCAACGCGTCGGCCGCCTCCTGATAGCCGAAGCCTTCCACGCTCACCAGCAACAGGACGACACGCTGCGCTTCAGGCAGCCGCTCGACTGCCGCGATGATCTGCTGGGCCAGCGCACCCGCTTCCGACGCGGAGCCCGGATCGGCGACTGTCTCCGACAGCGTGTCGCTCCATTCGGCCTGCAACTGGCTGCGCTGATCGCGCTGCTTCAGATCGTTGAGCCATGTTGAATGGACAATCGAGAACATCCAGTTCAATGCCGAAGTACCGGCGCGCAATTGATGCGCTCGCTCCAAACCCCGTATGCATGCTCTTTGCACCAGCTCTTCCGCGTCGTAGCGATTCCGTGAAAGACGGAATGCGAACGACCAGAGCCGCGGGAGCATGTCGGGGAGCAGAAGTGAGAGATCGGTTTGCTTCATTGCCCATGTAACGCTGATAAGAAATGCCACCCCTCTGCCTGATATGCCGTGTATGTCGCGTGGCCGGGCGAAGTGCTCTAAACCGGCCGAACGCATTCATCAACTGACGCAGGCGGACCACGCGTTACAAAGAATCCTGCTGAAGAAGTCCTTACACCTCTGGCAATGCATCGGACATGTTGTCCAGGCGACGACTATCCCTTCTCTGCGACGCGCATTAACGACTCGAATAACGAAGCCGTACTACGATTGGAACGCCTCAAGGTATCTGGCGTATGTCGGCGAAGTGGAGTTCTGCAATGTTGTGTAGCAGTCGCACAAATGGATACATTGCAAAAAGAATGGAGGGCGTAATTGGGAAGTATGTGTTGGGAGTGCTGCCCGTTACACACGACATGCCGAGAAGAATGAATGGCGCTGCAACCAGGAAGCGTTGCTGCAGGATGCCAAGTCGGTGCTTCCGCACATACAGGCGCGCGTTATCGCTGGCGCACTGATTAAACGCATTTCGGGTGACAGGTGCGGACTTGCCGGGCGACGCGTGACAGCGGCAATCATCCCAGTGCCGCTCACCTGAAGATCGCGAGAAGGAAGGACGGATGCCGCGCGTGTGCCGGCGTGATAGCTAAGACGCAATCTTCAGGCGGCGCTGCAGCCAGTCGCCTTCGGATCGCCGATGTTCGTGCAGACAGTGCTGACGCAAGTACTCAAAGCTGCCCGAGTTGCGACGCGTGGGCAGTTGTTGGAATGCTGTTACTCAACTCGCGAATGGGCGTTCGGCTTTGGACAACTGGCCGATGAGTTCCTCAACATCGCTTTCGGAAATCCGCTTTCCGAGCGCACCGAGATCGGTATCGCCGGGCGTGGCGATTAGCGCATAGCTCAGTTTGTCGCGCCGCCACGTGACGACGTCCATGCTGTCCACCTGTTGTTGCGCGAGCGCCGAGTCGGCTTTTTCGTCCTTCATCACGCACAGTGCAACAGGCAAGCCTTTTTCGGGTAGATAAACGATCTGCACCAGCGGCTTGTTGTTATAACGCAGCCGCTGTATGCGTTTGAATGTCAGTCCGGCCGAACGCAGGTCGGGCACGCGAATAGGCAGTCCGTCGTCGTGACGGATGTTATCGACAACGTGCGCGGCAGCGGCCATATTGGACGAATCCAATGCGACGGTATCACGCGTGTAAAGGCGCTGGTAACTGACTGCCGCCATGACCCACGGCGACGCGCCGCCTTGTGCGCCGTCGTGCATGCCGTTCTGCCCGGCCACCTGAGCGGTCGATTGCGCGAAGCCGCCTTGCGCAGCGCCAGGCGCGAAGCGCAGCACCACGCCGCAGCAGAAAGCGCCGGCGACGAACGCGACCGCGAGCCACGGTGCCGCGGTGCGTAAGCGCGAGCGTACCGGCAGGGAAGGGCCTGCGAGAGGATCGGGCTGCGAGTCGGGGGCAGCCGCGCGATGGTTGCCGCCCACCGGCGACGTGGCCGCGGGTGTCGCGTACGCCTGCGCAAGCTCGGCGATCTTGCGAGTGAGGCTTTCCGGAACCGGCGGCAATGCCTGTTGCTGGAACGCGCGCCGATACGGCAGCACCGACGCTTCGAGTAACGCAACGCGTTCGGCGACATCGGCCGAGGTGCGAATTGCCTTCTCGACTTCCTCGCGCTCGTGTGGCGTTAGTTCGCCATCCACATATGCCATGAGCAGGATGTCGTCCATTTTCATGCCCCTTGGTCCTTACTAATCGCCGCGCTGTTTACGCGTTCTTCTTTTAGGTCACTAAAGAGGGCGCCGATGGCCTGGCGAGCCCGCGAAAGCCGGCTCATTATCGTGCCGATCGGCACGCCCAGCGCCTCGGCCGCTTCCTTGTAGGAAAGGCCCTCCACGCCTACCAGCAGCATAACGACGCGCTGTGCTTCGGGCAACCGCTGCACCGCCTTGACGATCTGGCCATCCATGACGTTCTGTTCCGGCGTGCGGGCGGCCGGGTCGGCGACGGTTTCCAGGAAGTCGTCGTCCCAATCCATGCCCGAGCGCCCGCGCACGCTGCGCGCGCGCAGTTCGTTGATCCACGTGGATTGCACGATCGAAAACATCCAGCTGAGCGGCGCGGTGCCCGGTTGCAACTGATGCGCGCGTTCCAGTGCGCGCACGCAGGCACGCTGCACGAGATCTTCTGCATCGTGCTGATCTCCCGAAATACGCAGCGCGAATGCCCACAGACGCGGCAGCAGCGGCGGAAGCATGGCGGACAGGTCGGCGGCGGTCATTGGCACGAGTCCTCGTCCGATACGGCACTGCCGGCGTGCGCCGGCTCGGCGAATAAGTGCTCTCCGATATGACAGGAGCACCGCTGTCGGGTTGATTCGTGCGGCAGGGTCCGCGTCTGACTCGAACGTCGACGCTTGAGGACCGGTTGCGGTATCTGACGAGTATCCATGGGTTCAGGCGAAATTGGGCAGGCAATCCATCAACACGTAAACAACCCGATCGAATTATTATTCCATCAGGGCTGAAACATAACGCAAATTGCCGTATCGCACTTACCCGGCGCATTTGGACTTTTTATGACCGCGCGATGAATGGATAGGTAAACATGCCGAATTGCACCAGATTGAGTCCGAAGTGCGTAAGCATCGCGGCCTGCAGTCCGCCGGCACGATACGCCAGGCCGTAGCCGAGCCCCGATAGTCCCGCCAGCACAACCAGAGCCGTGCCACCCTGATAGTGCGCGAGACCGAAGAGAACGGCCGCGACGATCAGTCCGAACCACCAGGCTTGCGGCCGCGCTTTCATCATGCGCGCTATTCCTGCCTGAATATAGCCGCGGAAGAATGCTTCTTCGGCGAACGCAACCAATAGGAAATTGTTGAGCATCCAGAGCCATGCGAGATGCGGCCACTTCGGCGCCCATGCAATCGAGCCGGCTTCGAACGCAATACAAAGGCGGACCGCCGACGTGAGCGCACAAGCACCGAGCGCGGAAACGGCCACCACCGGGAATGATTTCTTCGGCTGAACCCACGGATAGGTGAGTACCAGCCAGAAGCCGATTAACGGCTTATCGAAATTCAGGTACATCGTATAAGGCGCGGCGTCGTGCGTGAAACGCGCGGCATCGATCACCTTCAGATTCTGAAAGCCCGGTAGCCAGTGCTGAAAGAGGCCGAGCGCCACGATCACGAAAACGACATTGCAGAGCAGTTTGCCGAGCGGCGAAGGGTTCCACTGCAACAGAATGCCGGTGCACAGCAGTAAGGCAATCGGAAGTATTGCGAGTACATGCAATTGTCCAAGTGCAAACGCGA